>Ga0210096_1000484_pt1 | contig 13764 bp, 12 predicted proteins | sample China_Galinas_PW_4_FD_184864 | JGI IMG/M metagenome (GOLD analysis project Ga0210096, IMG submission 184864) | Wetland microbial communities from San Francisco Bay, California, USA, that impact long-term carbon sequestration - China_Galinas_PWA_D2... | ecosystem: Environmental > Aquatic > Marine... | reverse complement strand
AACGATCTCCCGCAGCAGCGATACGGCGACGCGGCAGGCGCAATGCGACGCCAGCGGCAGTCTGGCGACGGCTGAAGCCCGCCGGCATTCTCGGACACCTGCGGCGTCGAGATGCGGGTGCCGCGGGCTTGTTCGGTAGCGGTTACTTCTTTTCCGGAATGCTGTACTTTAGTTCCGGCCACACGGCGAGGCCAGCCGCTTCGCGGATGATCTGACCACTGTCCAGGTCGGAGGCCAGCCCGGCAAGTGCCGTGCGGACGGCCATATTCCCCGAACCCGTGATGCCTTCGAAACTCCCGGTCCCGCCGGTGATCTTGAACTCGCCCTCGCACGCCCCGAGGCCACCCTCGCAGGTGAATTCGGCGAAGATCACGTCTTCTTCGGTATCTCCCATGATCATGCAGTGACCGGAAACGCTGCTCGTGCTCGCCGCCATGTCGATGACGTTGGTGCCGGGGCAGACCATCTCGGTTGCGTCGAGCGAACCTTTTCCTCCGTCGATATACATGATCCCCTCGGAGGTACCCTGGAAAAGCAGCTTTTCAGGCCCGATGGGAAACACCTTGCCTTCGCTGTTCCAGGGCGCAAGGATCTTGACCGTGCCCGATTCGGCCAGGGCCATTGAGGGAGATGCGCCCAGCAACGTCAGGGCCGCGATACCGGTGATCAATCTGTACAGGTGCTTCATTGTTCACGTTCTCCGAAAGGTTCTTCTAATTGACGGTGGAATTGCGGTATGCCTCAGGCGGGTTTGGCCTGCCCTGCGGCATTTTCGACCTTGACGTCCTTGGCTCTGTGACGCGCAGCCAGCGCCAGGAACACATACGACCAGCCGTGGAAGATCATCTCGATCGCCACGAACAGACCGATGACCCAAAGCCCGGAGACCGGCCACTGTGCCAGGATGATCCCGCCGAGGAGCAGGGAGACGATCCCCGCAAATATCAGCCATCCCCAGCCTTTCTCACCCCGTTGCTGGAACCCCATGATGATACGCAGCACACCGATGCCGAGCAGCACACCGCCGAGCATAGCTGTCAGGGGAAGTGCCGAACGCAGGGGCTCGAACACCATAATCGCACCGGCAGCGATATACAGCAGCGCAATCAGCACGTGCCAGATGACGGACTTCCATCCCTTGCATTGGAATGCGTTCACGAGCTGAACCCCACCGCCGACCAACAGCAGTGCGCCGAGAAACAGGATACTCACACCGGTGACGAACACGGGCATGCCGAGCCCGATGGTGCCGAGCACAATGAACAGGATGCCGAGCGCGAGCATCCAGCCCCAGGACTTGCCAACCTCGCCGAAAAAGTTCTCCAATTCAGGAGGGACACCTGTTGTAATCTCTTGAGCCATGAAAATTTCTCCGAATCCTGGTTTGCTGCTGCCGGTCTATTTCCGACTGTTGAAAAAGAGCCGGCAGTATACCGCAACGCCCGGGTGTCTCCATCCTGCTCGCGTGACACAGCCCCACAGGAGGTCTTCGCGGACGACCCATTCCCCGGGATCGGCAGTGATCGGGGAGCATGGAGCAATACCCTGGGAGGTTTCAGAGAACTTCGAAGGTCCCTCGTCGTGAAGATCCTGGTATTGCCGGATTCCTTCAAGGAAGGCCTATCGGCGACCCGTTTCTGCGAGATCGCCGAGGCGGTCGTCGCCCGGCACCTGCCCGGTTCCAGTGTCGTGGCCCTGCCGATGGCGGACGGCGGAGAAGGTACCGCCGAGGCACTGGTCATCGGCACCGGTGGTGAATTCGTTCGGGTCCCGGTCACGGGCCCCATGGGCGGGACGGTCACGGCACGCTACGGCCTGCTCGGTGACGGCACCACGGCGATCGTGGAGATGGCCGAGGCATCCGGTCTTCCGCGGGTCCCCGAGGGGTCGAGGAATCCGCTTCGAGCCACCTCAAGGGGAACCGGTGAACTGATCGTCGCTGCACTCGACAGGGGTGTGCGCAGGATCGTCCTGGCACTCGGCGGTTCAGCCACCAATGACGGGGGCGCCGGCGCGCTCGCCGCCCTGGGAATAAACTTTCGCGACGCGCAGGGTGATGAAGTGGGCGGTGACGCAGTCTCGCTCAGTCGCCTGAGAACGGCATCAATGGCACTGCGGGACCCGCGCCTGAAGGCAACCGAACTGATCATCGCCTCCGATGTCACCAATCCGCTGCTGGGCGAACGCGGCGCGACCTATACCTACGCCCGCCAAAAGGGTGCGGACGACGGACAGTTGCGAGTTCTGGAAGACGCCTTGGCGAACTTCGCTGGGATCACGACCCTTGAAACCGGCAGGGACGAACGCGAGACGCCCGGCGCCGGGGCCGCCGGCGGCATGGGTTTCGGTTTCCTGAGTTACTGCAACGCGTCGATCATGAGCGGTTTTGACGTCGTCGCCGACGCCTACGGCCTGCAGGAACGGCTCGTCAGGGAAAGATTCAGCCTGATCATCACGGGTGAAGGCGCGATCAACTTCCAGAGCGTGCAGGGAAAGCTGATCGGGCGTATCGCGGAACTCGGTCGCCGGCGCGAAATACCCGTTATCGCCCTGGCGGGCGCGATCCGGGGCAACGTGTCGGAACTTTACCGACTCGGCCTGACCAGTATGTCCAGCATCCTGGACGGGCCGATGTCCCTGGACGACGCGATGCGCCAGGCCGAGCCGCTGCTCGAGAAAAAACTGGTCGACCTCTGCTCGCTTTTCGATCGGTTCATCGGCAACGGGTCGCGGACCGCGTAGTGAGTCCGCCGCGGTCGTCAGCCCGCAAGTTCGGCCATGGCGCTCTCCAGGTCATAGAGTCCCGCGCCGAGGTCTGCGGTCAGTGACAGGGCCCGGGTGGCCTCCGTGACCGCAGCGTCATGCCTCCCGGCAGTGATCAGCACCGTGGCGATATTGTCGCGAGCGATAGCCGTGTCGCGGACTCGAGCCGCCCTGCGGCGATCTCCTCCTCTGCCAGGCTGGTGAGCACGGCCAGTGACCTTTGGTGCAGGCAGGTACACACCCGCATCAACCCGTCCTCGAATGCCCCGGAGCGTGGATTGAATCCTTCGAGAAACTCGCCCTGGTACATTGCGGCGGCACGACAGAGGTCTTGAGAATCGGTCGATTCGGCAAGCTGCTCGAAGCGCAGGGCATCGACCTCGATGGTGCCTGGTGCGACCTGGATCGAGTCGGTATCCGCCGACAGGATCGGGGGATCGGCTTCGGGCAGGGCCTTTCTCAGCGACGCTGGTGCCTCCCTCGATCGCCTCTCTCCCGGTTTCGTCGCCAGCAGCGCCAGGAGGGCCTTGGCCTTCCTGGCCGGGATCGGTATCTCCACCCCGTCGTTGCCGAACAACTGAAACGCGCCGAGCAAAGACAGTTTCGGGATGGGTTCGACTGGCGATGGCATCGTGGCGTCTTCAGGGTTCCTGAATGCTGTCGGAGCGCGCCCCCAAGCTTGCGCGGCGAGTGCAGATTCGTCCACGCAGGCATACGAGTGCACAACACTGCGGGATATCGCAGGGCCGTCTCCTGGGCTCCTGGCCCGTTACACGGTGGCATAACCAGCCGAATGTTCGACCGGGGACGGAATATCCGTAGATATAATGGCCTGGACTTCATTCCGATAATCTCGTCAAGTGATTAAATGCGGAAGTTTCGGATAACCGGGCGCAACGGTATAAGCACGTCTCATCGAGGGGAATAAAAAATCTCGCTTGCCTCTTGCTTCCTTTGGCTAACGCCATTATCTTGTTACTGCTCGTCGCATGGGTAGTGTCAGTTCCACCCTTTGCGACGAGATGTGTTATCCCGGGAAAATCCGGACTTGTAAACAACGACTTTCAACCAATAACTGGTTACAAGAGGATTATATGGCAGCAATCGATTTAACCCACCTTTCCGAAAAAGAACTTGACAAACTTTCCTCGGACATAGCCAAGGAACTCAAGTATAGGCAGGAGGAAGAAAGAAAGCGGGTTTTGAAAGAGATGAAGGAACTCGCGGCATCCATCGGATCGACGGTCGAGGAACTGGTGGGTACCGGCACCCCGAAGAAGCGCCGTATACCGGCCAAGTACCGCAACCCCAAGGACAGTTCGCAAACCTGGACCGGCCGTGGGAAACAACCCAGATGGGTTCGGGATGAACTGGCTTCAGGTAAGAAACTGACCGATCTTCTGGCCGCCTGACCAATCTGCCAAGTATTGCCCGGGCCGTTGTCATTAATTGGTCCGGGCAATCTCCGCTCTTATTCGCGGACTTCGGCTCGAAACGATTCGATCCGGTGTAGCGTCTGGCCTTCGATATCGGACCGTTCGCCACTACCCGAAATGGTGCTCTGATTTAAGTGGCCATTTAGGCGCTTGTCGGCAAGTGGCATAACGGATCGCGCCGGATTTTCGTTCGTCACCAAGGCATGACCACAGACGCATCGTCGAACGATGAAACGGTTTTCGCAACACTGAGGACGGATGAAAAGACAAGCAGGAGGGTATGTCATTTGACAGAAATCGCTAAATATGCTCACAGTTGGGCGTTGGTGCCTTGTGGGTAGAACGAAACTGAAGCCATTTCGAGATACGTCGGAGTGACAGCTATCTGCTGATCAGCGAAGGCAGCTCGTATATCGCAATCGGCCAGATCGGCAAGTCAATGATAATGGATACGACCGAGATCAGAATACAGCGCGGTCATTCGAATAGGTCCTTGACGGTTTTGTCTCGAGGATCTTCGGGCCCTGGTGCTCTGTTCAGCTGATACTTACGGACTCACAATTGATCAGTTGGACAGAGCGCTACACTAGAGGCGCAAGCAGGAGATCATCCGAGTTTTCGGGGGAGGCCTGCTTTCTCCAGAATCGTGAGGGGGCCTGAATCCCGAATCGCCCGAAGTTCGCAATCGTCCCTCGCCAGGAGGGCGCCGACAAATCCGAGGGCGTTCACCTCGGCAGGCCCCACGGAGGCTTCGCACCGGGGAACGAACATAATCCAATTTCGGGTCAGGAGCAGATTGTAGGGCGGTAACCGACGTGCTCCCGCCGTGAATTCGTATCGGAGACCCGAGCGCGCCCGCATCTCGTAGTACAGAGACAGGGCTTCCTGCCCTCCACTGACCGGATCAACTAACCATTGTGGGTCCACGCCGGATATGACGTGCCGAAACGGTAGATCCCGGTTCTCGGATAATCCACCGCATGCCACGGTATGGGATATCCAGGCTCCCAGCGGAAGGTCCGTGTCCGAGCCGGGCAGCGGCAGTGGGATCATCTGCAGGTGTTTGTGTTTCTGGCTCGCCCCGGCGATGCGTCCCGCGTTGTAGAAGGCGAGGCCCTCGTACTCAGCGAGGCAACGCCACGCCGATTCGAAGTCGGCCGCGGTCAGTGGCGACATCTGGTGCTCGAATGCCCGCGTGACGATCAGCAGATGGTGGTCGACCACGTTGAACTTGTTCAACAGGCAGGCATGCGTGGCCGAGACATCGGCGACATAGAGGGTCGGTTCCCAGGGTTGGAAGGGATCGACGTAGTGACCCCAACGAATCGAGGCTTCGCTCTGTGCCCTCGCGGCCTCGATCGCCGTCAGGATCCGCACCTGAAACGGGATCCGCTCCTGTTCGACGACCTCCAGCCGTGTTATGAAGGACTGCAGTGCGCCGCTGGCTCGAGCCGACTCCGTGGTTTCCACGACCCGTTTCCAGAGTATGCCCGGTTGATCGATCAGTGATGTGCTCATCGATGATATTCCCCCGCGCAACGCTCCCTGGACTCAAGCGGCGCATCTCGGATTCTCGGGTGACGGGCGCCCGTTATAATCGAAACTCGAGGCCCCTTCTAAGAGAAGGCGCCGAATTATTCCATAGACACCAGATCTTATCCGTGAAAACGCAGCCACAGATCTCACAAACACCGGGCGCCGCGCGGCTGGCAAACCCCACCCGAGGCGGGAAATCGCTTGCCATGGCTATGGATGCGGCCCTGGGATGGCTGGATGCACATCAGGACGATTCCGGGTTCTGGGTCGGGATGCTGGAATCCAACTACTGCATGGAGGCGGAGTGGCTGCTGGCGATGCACTTCCTGGGTGCGCGCGACCAGACGCGCGAGGCAGCGATCATCCGCGGCATGCTCGAGGCACAGCGTGAGGACGGCTCCTGGGAGATCTACCATGACGCCCCCGCGGGCGATATCAACACGACCGTCGAGTGCTACGCCGCGTTGCGCTCGACCGACATGCCAGCCGACGATCCTGCGTTGGTGAAAGCCCGCGATTGGATCCTGTCTCACGGCGGTCTGCGTGAGGTACGGGTCTTCACCCGTTACTGGCTGGCATTGATCGGTGAATGGCCGTGGGAAAAGACCCCGAACCTCCCGCCCGAGATCATCTTCTTCCCCCTCTGGGTGCCCTTCAACATCTACCATTTTGCCTCCTGGGCGCGCGCCACGCTGGTACCCCTGAGCATACTCTCCTCGCGGAGAGAGGTACGCCCCCTCCCCGCGGACCGACGTCTCGATGAGCTGTTCCCCGAGGGACGGAAGCGCCAGGACTATGCCCTGCCCAGGAAGGGTGGCGGCTTCTGGGACCGCTTTTTTCGCCTCACCGATCGGATTCTGCACGCCTATCAGCGTCTCGGCTTCACGCCATGGCGGCGTCTGGCGGTTCGCCAGTGCACGGAATGGGTCATCCGCCACCAGGAAGCCGACGGCGCCTGGAGCGGAATCCAGCCTCCCTGGATCTACTCGCTGATGGCCCTGAACGCCGAGGGGTATCCCCTTTCGCATCCGGTGCTCCGAAAGGGGCTTGACGCCCTGAATGCCCACTGGTCGTACGAGCGAGGTGGTGCACTGCACATACAGGCCTGTGAGTCGATCGTTTGGGATACCTGGCTCTCCCTGCTGGCGATGCACGATTGTGGACGTTCACTGCGGGACGCGCCGTCGATGAAGCAGGGTTTCGACTGGGTGCTTCGACAGCAGGTGATCGCGCCCGGCGACTGGCAGATCAAGGTCCGCGACGTGGCTCCGGGCGGCTGGGCCTTCGAGCGGGCCAACCTGGCGTACCCCGATGTGGACGACACCGCCGTGGCCCTGATCGTGCTCGCGTTAGTTCGAACGGATTCCGACGATCGCGCCCGGATCGACGAATCCACACGCCGCGCTCTGGACTGGACGCTCGCAATGCAGTGCCGCAATGGCGGCTGGGCAGCGTTCGACCGGGACAACGACAAACAGATCCTGACGAGGATCCCTGTCAGTGACTTCGGCGAGGCGTTGGACCCGCCCAGCGCGGACGTGACAGCGCACGTCCTCGAGGCGCTCGGTCTGCTCGGGTTGAACACCACCCATCCCGCGGTATCCCGTGGTCTGACGTTCATCCGCAACGAGCAGGAGACCGACGGAAGCTGGTTCGGCCGCTGGGGGGTCAATCACATCTACGGCACCGCGGCGGTGCTCCCTGCGCTGCGCGCCATCGGTGAGGACATGTCGCAGGACTATATCCGCAAGGCCGCCGACTGGATCGCCGAACATCAGAACGACGACGGGGGCTGGGGCGAAAGTTGTGCCTCGTACATGGACATCGCCTGGCGCGGCCGGGGCAAGAGCACCGCGTCGCAGACCGGGTGGGCGCTGATGGCTCTGCTGGCGCTGGACAATGACGACTACCGTGAGGCCATCGAATCCGGTGTAGATTACCTGATCTCCACGCAGATTGAAGGCACGTGGGACGAACCGGAGTACACCGGGACGGGTTTTCCAGGCTACGGAGTGGGTGCGAGGACGGAGCTCGGGGAAACCGATCTTTCCGGGCGCCTGCACCAGGGGGACGAGCTGCAGCGAGGTTTCATGATCAACTATAACCTGTACCGCCACTACTTCCCGCTGATGGCCCTGGGACGCGCAAGGACATTTCTCGAAGATGGCCGGCAGTGCTACGGCATTGATCACATCCTTTAGCCTACCGTTACCGCTGGCACCCAGAATGCTGTCATCCAGGTCATCGATGAGGTCGGACGTCCGGCCGGATAAGATTCGGTATCTCCCACCGGAATGACTATCTGGGCTTGTAGTTGAACCTCATCCCGGCGAGCGCGGCCTCGTACATCAGGCCCCCGCGGGCGATGGTGAACGTCGCCATACCCCTGGTATACGCGCCAGCAGTCTCGGCCGTGCCTCTCCCACCGCTGATGCCAGCGGAACTGCCCCCGGTTGACGCTGCAACGGACGCCCCGGCGGTGATCGCCACCGCGGTCGCCTGCGCGGAGAACTCGAAATTGCCCGAGGTAAACTCGTTGAACGCACGCTCGTCCTCGAGGAAGATCATCATGCTGTAGATCTGACCGCCAAGCTGAAATCCGACGCTCAGCTGGACCATGGTGGAATTGCCAACCCACTTACCCTGCCGATAGACGCGCCCCTTTCCAATCGCGCCACCGATACCCGCGCCACCCTTGCCAATGTTGGGGAACACGGCATAGCCATAGGCGGTATCGAAAAAGCTGGCGCTCTGACCCGCCTCCCGGAACGCCTTGATCGTTTTTTCATAGCTCGCGGAACCATCTTTCCCGGTGGGCTGTCCCTCTGCGACGGCATTGGCGAGCGGTAATGCAAAGACCAGTAACAACAGAAACCTACCGAGTTTCTTGACCATGGAGAGGTGTCCTCAGTTTGACTTGCGCCGCACGCCTTAGGCGATTTCTGTGCGCCTTCCCACGAAACGAATATGGCACACACTTTCTCGTGAAAACCTGTCCGCGACGGGTATATCGTTCGGAATCCGAAACCGGTCCTGCGCCCCCGCCCGGGGAGTGTACATTGGCGCTCGCGAACGGGGCAATAACGATTCCTGTTCCGTCTATTCTGCGGCGGGCGCGTTCCCCTCGCCAGGCGCCGGGCCACCTTTCAGCCAAGCCATGAACAGCTTATATCCCAACGCAAGGACGATCGAGCCGACAAACAGGCCGATAATGCCCGACAGCATCATGCCGCCGATCGCACCGAGGAGAATCACGAGCATGGGGATATCGACCCCTCGGCCCAGCAGCATCGGCTTGAGGAAGGTATCGCTCATGGATACGAACAGTGCATAGATGGTGAACAACACCGCGGGCAGGGTCTCCATGGCGCCAAATGCATAGAACGCGATCGGCCCCAGGACCAGCAGCGGTGGAAGTTGCACGATCGCCAGCAGCAGCACCAGCAGGGCCCAGATCCCAGCGCCGGGGATATCGGCCACCAGCAGCCCGATACCGGCGAGTATCGACTGGATGAACGCCACACCGAGTACGCCCTGCGCGACACTGCGGACCGTTGCACCCGCCAGATCGGCGAATTCCGGACCACGCGGTCCGACCAATCGCGTCCCGATGGACCTCGCCGCGCGTCGCCCCCCTTCCGCATTGACCAGGAGCACGCCGGCGATGACGATCGCGATCAGAAACTCCAGAATGCCGGCGCCGGCCCCCGCCACAGCGGAAACCAGCCAGTTGCCGACAGATTTGAGCTGTGGCGCGATCTGGTTCAGGGCACCTTCTAGGTTGGTTGAGGCCATGGCCCAGAGTGCATGTAGCCGCTCACCGACGAAAGGCCAGTCCGCCACACCATCCGGTGGCGGCGGTACCCGCAGCGTCCCGTCTTTGAGTCCCTCTGACACCGCGCCGACGGTATCCACCATCGAACCGGAAAGCATGACGACCGGCACAATGATCAACAGGAGCGCGAGGAACGTGAACAGTGTCGCCGCCAGCTTGCGGCGGTGCCCGAGCTTGCTCTCCAACTGCGCGTAAAGGGGGTGCGCCGCGACCGCGATGATGATGCCCCACATGATCGGGTCGATGAACGGCCGAACGATCAACAGACACCACAAGGCGATCAGAAAGATGAGTCCGAGACGGATCGCGACCTCGACGGGCCGGTCCATGCCGGCGGAGTCAGGCTGAACATGGTTCGCGTTTGTCATGTGTTGCTTTCCTCGATCGTTGAACCGCAAATCGTTACCCGACTCGGGCGCCGCCCGTCCGGAAAACCCTGCCACACGGTGTTTTTTCGGGGCGCGGGGTGTACCTAGCCCGACGAGCGTAGGTTATTATCTGCGGCGTTTCCCTTTCCGTCGACTCCGCTCGATCTCGCCCTAAATGCCACCCGAATCGCAAGAGGTAAGAATTGCCATGAAACGTCGGTTTGTCGTCCCTTTCGTCGCGGCCCTGTTCCTTGTCGTTCCCCCGCTTCACGCGGACCAGGTGATGGCCCGGATCGGGCAGTACAAGATCTATCATCAGCAGCTCGATGATGCCGTCCACGCCTCCGTGTTCGCGCCGAGGTACTTTCTGGTCGGCACGGGTGAAAAAGGCCAGATTCGCGGCAAGATGCTCAAGCAGATGATCAACGACGAGCTGATATATCGCCAGGCGTTGGCCGAGGGGCTGGACAAGTCGAAGATATACCAGAAGAATCTCAAACGTGGGAAAGCGGCTGGAAACTCAACGAATCCCGAGCGCCGGGTGCTGATCGACACCTTCCTGGCCCAGAAGCGCAAGGAATGGCGAACCAACGACGCCATGCTACGCGCCTACCTCATGCAGAATCCGGACCTCGAGTTCGAGGCGGACTCGCGTCGACTGGCCCAGATCGTCGTTGAGGAGTTGTCCGAGGCAGAACAGATCCTGAGGCGACTGGAAAAGGGGGAGGATTTCGCGGATCTGGCGCGCGAGTTCAGCATCGACCCCTACGGTCGCAGGAATGGCGGTGATATGGGCTGGATCGAGGTCGGGAGCGGGATGCCCGAAATCGAGAAGGCATTGGAGAAGACGAAGAAAGGCAAGACCAGCGGCATCATCAAGGCCTCGGACGGATTTCACATCGTGCAGGTCATCGATTTTAGAAAGGGCAGCGAGAAAGCCTTTTCCGAGATTCGCGATCGCCTGACCGAGATTCATCAGGAGAACATGATGCGTTCGTACACCAAGTCGCTGAGAACGAAGTATCCGGTCGAATGGTCGTTTCGTGTCTCCCGCTAATTTGTTGCAATTCTGCCACGACTGAGATTTATCGCGACAACGTGTCGTTTTCGTGTCACAATAAGATGTCAGATGGGAATTCAGTATATCAGTATATTCCTATATGTCCGGTAGTGCTTGAATTCTTTGTGCTACACTCAGACTTTAACAACTGAATCCGTGTGGGAGTCAATAATGAGTCAGAAAATCATAGCAAAACAGGTGGGTATCGCCTTAGTCACCCTCGCTGCCGGTTCCGCTTCCCTGTCCGTACAGGCCGGGACAGGGTACGTCCAGGCAGGCAGCGGCGAATACTGGCGGGGCAGCTTCGGTAACTGCGTCCGTGGTGGCGATTTCACCACAGAGGGTTACACCCCAGGATGCGATCCGGAGCCGGTCGCTGTGGTCGAGGAAGAAGTCATCATCGTACCGCCGCCTTCTGAGGTGATGGAAACAACCGTCCTGGAAGCCGACACCCTGTTTGCATTCGACAGCGCCAAACTCCAGGAAGGTGGTGAAGCGGCCCTGGACGACTTGGCGGCCGGCATTGACAACATGACCGAGGTCAACTCCATCTCAGTCGCCGGTTACACCGACAGCACCGGCCCCGAGGATTACAACATGGGTCTTTCGGAACGTCGCGCTGAGACCGTGAAGGACTTCCTGGTTTCCAAGGGGATTCCTGCAGACGCGATCGAGACGAAGGGTTACGGCGAAAACGATCCCGTTGCCGACAACAGCACCCGGGAAGGCCGTGCCGAGAACCGTCGCGCCGTCGTCGCTGTGGAAGGCGAGAAGGTCGTCGTTCAATAAGAGCCGACGATATCGGGTCTGCCGGGCGATACCGGTGCGGCGACGCTGACCACCGCCCGGGTAGTCAGCAGTCAAGCCTTACTTGATAAAGAAAGGCCGCGTTTCGCGGCCTTTCTTCCGTTCCATTTCACCTCAGGCCAGCCCGTTCCCGCTCCGATCAGTGCTATGATGGCCCCGTCACGACCCTGCCCTCCGCCTCCACCACCAAGACACGGTGACCTGTCATACCGATGTCCAGCAGTCCTGCGCCGATAGCCGCCTGGCGGGTTCTCTTCGCATTACTGAGCATCCCGCCATGGTTAGCGACGGGTTGCCGTTATACCCCATCTCAGGTGCCAGCAGACACGCATGATACGCCTCGAATCGTTTCCCTCAGTCCCGCGATATCTCGGACCCTGGTCGATCTTGGCGCGGGCGGGTACATCGTCGGCAGAACGCCGTTCTGCGTTGCGGTGGAGGCATCCGTACCCGTGGTCGGAGACCTCAATCACATCGACTACGAGAGACTTGTCAGGCTCAATCCCACCCATGTCGTGCTGCAACCCCCGTCCACCGGCATCGACGCCGGTCTCATCCGACTCGCCACCGAGCGGGGCATTGTTGTCAGAGGCTGGCCACATCTCGACGGTGTGGCCGACATACGCAGACTGGTGCATGAGTTACCGGGTTCCGTCGCCGGGGATGATACCGTGCTGAATTCGCAGATGGCATTAAGGGCTGCCGAGATCGAGGCGGCGCTAGACGAGTTGCTCGATCCGCGAAACAAACCTCGATTCAGCGACGATGTCATGGTGGTCGGAAGGATGAATCCGGTTCTGGCGTTTGGACGTGGAACCTATCTCGACGATGTACTCTCCGCCCTCGGCGCGCGTAATGCCGTGGCATCACAAGGCTGGGTTCAGCTCTCCGTCGAGGACGTCATCCGGATCAACCCTCAAGTGATCGTTCTGGTCGCCGGGGACGCTTCAGGAGGTGAGCCGACTGACTTGTCCAGGTTGCACGATCTACCGGTGGGCGCGGCTGAATCGGGCCGTGTCGCGGTGCTGCGACACCCGGATGCCCTGTTACCCTCAAGCGCGATCGTCGAGGTTGCAGCCGCCCTTCGCCGGATACTGGTCGAACTGAACCGTGATGACACCACGGGTGCGTTACCCGACACCTCGGCCACGCATGCTGGGACCCGCCCAGTGGTAGCGCGCGGCGGACCCCCGGTTTGAGCCGGATCGAATGCGGCCGTGCGCCAGAACGGGAGTGATTCTGCTGGTGGTGTGCGCCATCGGGATATGCCTGCTTCGTATTCTCATCGACCGGGATCCGACCGGGGTCATCGGGCTCGCCCTGCCGGCACCGGAGTACGCGCGCTATCGCTGGGTATCAGTGCTCAATGCCATGATCGCTGGCGTCGCGCTATCCGTTTCCGGCTTGCTGCTGCAGGCCCTGCTGAGGAACCCCTTGGCATCGCCTTATATCCTGGGGGTATCCAGCGGTGCGGGGCTCGGTGTCATGGGGGCCTACTACGCGGCCTACGCAACCGGCGCGGGCGACCCCGGCGTCGCGGACAGCGCAGTGCCCGCCGCAGCCGGCGGGCTGATCACCCTGGGTGTCGTCTATGCGTTGAGCCAGCGGCGAGGTTGGCTTGATCCAGTGTCGCTGATCCTGATCGGTGTGGTCATGTCCACGATCTGCGCCGCCGGAATCATGTTCTTTCAGCACCTCGTCCCCACGGGACTGCGTGGGGAGTTCACCACCTGGCTGATGGGGTACATTCCCGAGGACACATCGACCGGGTCGATCACCCTGGCCGGTGCGGCCACCCTGTTCGGGACGGGGCTTGCATTCTCGATGGGTCGCGCGCTGGACGTCGTCAGCCTCGGTGATGACGAGGCGCGTGGCGTGGGACTCTCGCTCGGGCCAACGCGACTGGTCCTATTCACACTGGCGGGAGTGCTTGCGGCGGTTGCCGTGACCCTGGTGGGT
>Ga0210096_1000483_pt1 | contig 13781 bp, 9 predicted proteins | sample China_Galinas_PW_4_FD_184864 | JGI IMG/M metagenome (GOLD analysis project Ga0210096, IMG submission 184864) | Wetland microbial communities from San Francisco Bay, California, USA, that impact long-term carbon sequestration - China_Galinas_PWA_D2... | ecosystem: Environmental > Aquatic > Marine... | reverse complement strand
GACCAGCAGCAGACGAACCCGGATCAGGTGCGCGCAGGCGCCGGTGCGAGTTACTACCGCTGGCTGCAGATCGAGGGCAACAGCGGCTCGGGCAAGTCCTCGCTGGTCAATGCCGGGATGCTCCCCATGATCGAGCAGGGCGCCCTGTGGGCGCGCACCGGCTTCGAGCGCTGGTGCGTCCTGGGCCCGATGATGCCGGGCAAGGACCCGGTGGGGAACCTAGCGGTGGCACTGGAGCATGGCGTGATTGCGGACGAGCAGCATGAGAAGCGCGACTCCTTGGGGCTGCAGAAGCGCCTGGAAGCGGACGAGCGGGCGCTCGCGCGCAGGCTGCGGGATTTCGGCCGGGACAAGACCGCTTTCCTGCTCATCGTGGACCAGTTCGAAGAGCTGTTCACCTTTGCCGATGACGCGTCCCGCAAGGGCTTCGACGCGCTGCTCGCCCATGCCCTGCAAGACCCGGAGTGCCCGCTGTTCCTGATCGGCACTGTGCGCGTGGACTTCCTCGACCGCTTCGAGCGGCTGCCGAGCCTGCAAGCCCTCTACAACACCCATTGCAAGCGCTACTTCCTGCCCACCATTTCCGAGCACGGCCTGCGCGAGGTGATCGAGCAGCCAGCGCGCCTCGCGGGGCTGGATGTGAGCGAGGTGGCCACCGCCATCCTCGACGACGCCCGCGATGAGATCGGCGCCCTGCCCCTGGTGGAGAACGCCCTGTTCACCCTATGGCAGTACCCCGAGGGCAAGAAGCGCTTGAGCGGTGCGCGCTTCCGGCAGGAGAACGGCATCGCCGGCATGCTGAGCACCCAGGCCGATGCTCTGCTGGCGCGCATCGACCGCGCCGTGCCCAAGGGTCGCCGGGCAGCGCTGGAGCTGCTGCTGCGGCTGACCCGCATCAATGACGAGGGCCGCCACACCCGCCAACGTATCACCCGGGCAGAGGCCGTGATGGTGGCCGGAGACGGTGACGACGCCCACGGCGAGCGCGTAGTCCGACTGCTCTCGGGCGAGCGTGCGCCAGAACTGCCCGGCGCGCCTCACCACGGCGCGTTGCGGCTCATCACTGTCAGCACGGAGAAAGGAGGCGAGTTGGCCGTCCAGTATGTGGACCTCATCCACGAAACCCTGGTCCGCGCGCGAAGACGCGACGAGAAGACCAGCAAGGGCATTGGCTACTGGCCGACGCTCTACGACTACATCGAGAAAAACCGAGACCGCTACCTCCATCGACAGCAGCTCAAGGTCCAGACCGAGCGGTGGCTGGCGGGCGGCAGGGTTGGCAGGTTGCGGAATCTCGCCGGGTGGCGCGACCTCGGGCGGTATCGGCGGCTGCGCCTGCCCAGGCACAGTGATGAAGGTCGCTTCCTGACCTGGAGTCGCCGGAAAGCGCGGGCGCAGCTTCTGTTGCTGGCACTGTTGATTGCGTTTATCGGAGAGTCCTACATCTGGACCAGGAAGAACGAGCTGCCCTTGGACTACATGGTGATGCAGCAACGCCTTCGCCTAGGCTACGCCCCGCTTCCCGAGCTCGTAGCCATCCCGCCAGGCTCATTCGACATGGGCGAGCAAGACCACGAATTCCTGAATCGCGTCCCGGAAAAATTCGTTCCCAACTTTGGCTTTCCGGGAAAGCACATTGACATCGCCAAGGCATTCAGCCTGGGCAAGTATGAAGTCACCTATGAGCAGTTCGACTACTACGTCTGGGAGCAGCAGCGTGCAGGTCGCGGCGACATCGAGTATCCCACCGCGGCCAAGGGCGGGCGCGGAACGCACCCGGTGGTGAATGTCACGTGGTATGACGCGACGGCCTATGCGGATTGGCTGGGCAAGCGCACCCGTCAAGAGTGCCGTCTGCCGACCGAGTCCGAATGGGAGTATGCCGCCCGAGGGAACAGCGAGACGGCCTATCCTTGGGGCGACGAGATCCGCTCAAGGAGGGACGGCAAGGAGACGGTCATGGCGAATTGCAACGAGTGCGGCAGTCCATGGGACGGAGAACAGTCGGCTCCCGTGGGTCGTTTTCCGGCCAATGGGTTCGGTCTCCACGACATATCGGGCAACGTCTGGGAGTGGACCTGCTCGCTGTGGCGCGAGCGCTTCGACGGGAACGAGGAGCGATGTGCCGCTCCGAAGGATACTGAGACCCGGGTGGTGCGCGGTGGGTCCTGGGGCAATGCTCCCTCCCTCGCCCGCTCGTCCGCCCGCTTCGGGGGCTTCCAGGGCGACCGTCCCGGCGACCTCGGCTTTCGGGTGTTGTGCTCGTCCCCCATCGAGTAGCTGAGCGCTGGCGCACTGATCACTGAACCGCTGGCCTGCTGTTCACTGACAGCGCCGCGCAGCGGCGCTCGATTTTTTTTGCAGATCCCGCGGTTCGGAGTGATAATGCGTCTGCAGAGTGCTGCTCTGCGGGGCTCCCTGAGACGTGGCCCGGGTGGTGCGCGGTGGGTCCTGGAACAATGATCCCTCCCTCGCCCGCTCGTCCGCCCGCAACGAGAACAACCAGGACAACCGTAACGACAACATCGGCTTTCGGGTGTTGTGCTCGTCCCACATCGTGATCTTCTCCGCCAGGTGCTCACGGCACCGCCGGAAATGCCGGCCGACCACGGTTTGCCGGCCGAGGCCGGAGATGGATCGATGGCGCAGGTGAGTCCCGTCCGCACGCGGTCGTATAGCGTCGGGCGCATATTGAAACCGGGCGCCGCCTGGATTCGCTCCCGCGGCGCCCACCCTTCCTGGATTTCCCGCACGAGCTGTCGGGTAACAACTTAACAACTGGACAGGCGTCAATCAGAGCACTGCTCGACGAGAGCGCGGCGCTGGCCTGTCTTGCCTACGTGGACCTCAATCCCGTGCGCGCCGCCATCGCTGAGACGCGAGGCCTCCGACTACGCCTCGTTCCGCGGCGAATACGCACACCGCAGACGGCCTCCAGGCCCAGGGGCGAAGAATCACAGGCCGTCGAGGCAGAGGATTCAACGCCACCGACCCAGCCACGGGAGCTATACCCCTTCGTGGGCGGGACATGCGAGGGCGGGCCCGAGCGGCTGCCCTTTCACCTCGCCGACTACCTAGACCTGGTCAACTGGACCGGCCGGGCGGTGCGCGACGACAAGCGCAGGGCCATCGCCGAAGATCTGTCGCCGATCTTGGAGCGGATCGGCATCACCCGAGCGGCATAGTTGGAGCTGGCCAAGGACGTCGAGACCCATTTCTGCACCTGGTTCGGTCAAGCCGAGCATGTCGAGCGGGTTTGCGAGCAAGGGGGTCAGCGCAGGGCGCGCGGTATCCGCGCCTGCCGGCGACTGTTTCCCAGCTGAGTGCCGTCAGCCCTCTCCCTGAAATCCCGTAACCGCACCCGATAGAGCATCGGGGGCAAGTCCGTGGCCGGTTTCCGGTCCGACCCTCTCAACCTTGCCGATTGGCCTACTTTCGGCGCCACTTTTCCGCGTTGGAGTCGCTCTTAGTCCCGGGGGTCAAGCGGAAGCGCTTGAGCTCCCGCTTTCGGGCGCTTCCAAGACATGGATGCGCATTTCTTTGCTATCCCGATTATGGTATTGCTTGACCATGCTTCCACAGCTCATACTCGCTGATATCAATACTGCTATTCCACACTACGGCATACCCGCCTTGCTCGACTTTCACAGCCTTAAATAAGGATGGATGCTTTAGTGGACTGAACATTTCATTATTTAACAGCGGAGTAACATCGTATTTCTTTTTTTCGTTGTTTTCGAATACCACAACCAGTGTATGATTATCTACTGCGTCTACAGATTTTACCTTTGGGTAGTTCATGATTTACTCCAATGGCGGAAGCTTGTGGAATTCTTGGCTATCCCACATTTTCTTCTCTGTGATCCAACCTTTTTCTGCCATAACGACTCTCTTCAGTCGATCCCGCAAGAAGCCAAGCGACTGGAGCGGTCGGCTGCAAGTTATGGTTAGGCGTAGCCGGTGCTAGGATCTAACCATTGCACGTTCTTTACCCTCCATGACGCAAACGGAGCGTGAATGCCGAATCTCGCCCTTTCCTTTTCGCCGTTTTTCATACACACGACAGAAAAGTGGTTCTTCTGTATCTCCACCTCAAAAAACTCATGACCGGGGCTACGGGTCTTGTTTTTTTCGTACCGAGATCGCGGAGTCGTGCGAAAAATGCACTACGGTACATAAGCGATTCCTGGCCTTCCCAACTGCTACGCACTTAACAAGATCACCTCAATCTCTTCCTGCCGCAGTGCCTGACCCTGCCGCGCCAGCTGTTCTAGCGTCTGGTCCAGATGATCCAGCGCCCCGGTGAGATGTGCAACCCTCTCCGGACTATCCGCCATCAGCGACAGAAACTGTATCTCGTGCAAGGCCGCAAACAGGTGCTGATCTGCCAGCTCGGCAACCACCCGCGCGGGCGGCAGGTTGAGCAGGGGAGGGTCGGGATACGTGGGCTTTGCCCCTCAATGCGCAGCGTCCGTCAACGACTCCCTCCCCAAGACACCCCGCCCTTCGGCACCAGCCGCACCAACAGCAGCCCCGCCAGCACCGCCCCATAGATCCCCGGTTTCAGCTCATCCGCCTTGACCAGCCAGACGTAATGGATGATGACCAGGATGGCGGCCGGGTAGACCAGGCGGTGCAGCTTCTTCCAGTTGCGCCCGAGGCGGCGCATGGAGCCTCGGGTGGAGGTGACCGCGAGGGCGGTGAGCATGACGAAGGCGGCGAAGCCGACGGTGATGTAGGGCCGCTTGGCGATGTCGGCGACGACGGCGCTCCAGGCGAAGCCCTGGTCCAGCCACAGCCAGGTGAGAAAGTGCAGCAGGGCGTAGAAGAAGGCGAAGAGTCCGAGCATGCGGCGAAATCTCAGCAGCTTGGTCCAGCCCGTCAGGCGGCGCAGGGGGGTGACGGCGAGGGTGACGAGCAGCAGGCGCAGGGCCCAGTCGCCGGTGCGGTGAGTGACCGCCTCCAGGGGGTTGGCGCCGAGTCCGTCGTGGACGGTGTCCCATACCAGCCAGGCGAAGGGGGCGAGACAGACGGCGAACACCAGGGGCTTGAGCGGGCGAGGCCAGTCTCGTTGGGTGAGGGTCGAGCCCATGGTTCTGAATCTTTCCTGAAGGCGTGCCAGGACCGCCGAGCCCCCTAGGAGCCTGTCGGACTTGGGCGTTCGTAGCGAGGGAAAGCGGGATCGAGTCGGATTTTTCGATCGATTGAGGAGAATAGCCTTAGCTATTTGACGAGATCGATCGGGAAATCCGGCCGATATCCGCTTTTCCGCAGTAGAACAGTCCCAAGTCCGACAGGCTCCTAGGGTCGGCGGGTCCGCGGGATAGGTGGTGAGGCTGTTCTCGGACATCTCGTATTCCGGCGATCTTGCAATGGGCCCAAGCCCTGCGGGCGGGCCGGGCTCCTGGCACCCGGGGGTGTCAGAAGAATTTCTTCAGGTCCATGCCCTTGTAGAGGCCTGCTACCTGATCGGCGTAGCCGTTGAACATGAGGGTGGGGTGCTTGGAGGCGAAAAGGCCCTCGCCGATGACCTTATGCCTCTTCTGGCTCCAGCGCGGGTGGTCCACGTTGGGATTGACGTTGGCGTAGAAGCCGTACTCGTCCGAGGCCATGGCGGACCAGGTGGTGGGCGGCTCGCTCTCGGCGAAGCGGATGGCGACGATGGACTTGATGCTCTTGAAGCCGTACTTCCAGGGTACGACCAGCCGTATGGGCGCGCCGTTCTGGCCGGGCAGCACCTCGCCGTAGAGACCGGTGGCGAAGATCGCCAGGGGGTGCATGGCCTCGTCCATGCGCAGGCCCTCGCGGTAGGGCCAGTCGAGCACGCGGCGGCTCTGGCCGGGTAGCTGCTTGGGGTCGTAGAGGGTCTCGAAGGCCACATACTTGGCCTTGGATGTGGGCTTGAAGCGCTTGAGCAGGTCGCCGAGCGGGAAGCCCACCCAGGGGATGACCATGGCCCAGGCCTCCACGCAGCGCAGGCGGTAGATGCGCTCCTGCTGGGTGAAGCCTGAGAGCAGGTCCTCGATACCGATGGTGCCCGGCTTCTCGCACTCGCCCGAGACCTGGACCTCCCAGGGCCGGGTCTTGACGCGGTCGCCGTAGCGGGCCGGATCGTCTTTGCTGGTGCCCAGCTCGTAGAAGTTGTTGTAGCCGGTGACGTATTCGTACTCGGTGGGTGTCTCCGTGGTGCTCAGCGGGCTCTCGACGATGCCTTTGATCTCCGGGCGCTTTCCCGGTGGCGTCACCAGGGCGCTGGCGGGTGCGGTCAGGGTGCCGAGTCCGGCCCCCAGACCCAGGGCCGCGGCCGCCCGCAGGAATCTGCGCCGGTCCTCCCAGACGGAGCGCTCGGTGATCTCCGAGGGCTTGATGGAATTGGGCTTTTTGATCAACACGCTAGTCACCTCGTATCCGTTCGGCAGAGTGGGCTCTGTGACAGATTAGACCTCGGCCCGAGTGAATTTCTTTCCAGCTAGGCGTTCTGACTTTTCCCGGGAGCGCGACTCTGTAAGAATAATGGTCAGGATAGCAGCCAACGTCCTGGAGCCCTGCCGATGAATTCCACCCGGTCCTTCCTGTTTCTCGCGCTGATGCCTCTGGCGCTGGGCGCTACGCCCGCGAGCGCCGAGCAGCCCTGGCAGCGCACCCTGCAGAGTGGGGGGCAGATCCAGATCGATCCGACTACAGGAAAGGCGAACGTCACCACCTCCCACGGGGCGAGCACCATGCTGTGGGACGGGGTGCACAAGCTGCAGGACGGCAGTACCATCATCGTGCGCGACGGGGTGGTGGTGCCCGACAGCTCCATGGTTCAGGCCCGTCGCGAGCCAGTGCCCAGCCGGAAGACGGACGCCATTTCACCCTGCCTCAGCCTGGAGCGCCAGACCTGCGGTCTCTACGGCGAGTGTGGGGAGACCGAGGCCTGCGCGCTGGCGCGCCAGCTGGCGCGCTTTGAGGCGGATGATTCTCACAGTGGGCATGACGCGCTTAGCTGGAGCCGGGCGCGCTGCCAGGATGCGCTGACCCAGCCCGACAGCTTCAAGCCCTGCGCCGTTCGCTCGTCCAAAGGCCGGGTGACACCCTGTACCCAGCTGGCGACCAGCGTCTGTGGGGCGGGCCGCTGCGCCGACTCGGCTGCCTGTCAGGCCGCGCGCCAGCTGGTGGACATGGAGTACGAGGAGCGCCTGGGCGCAGTCAATCGCGAGATCGTCACCGACACGGGTGCCCAGTGCCGGCAGGCCAAGCGCGACGGCGGCTTCTTCGCGCCCTGCTCCGCGGCCTCGGCGACCCAGTAGCCTGGCCCTATCGCTGGTCTCTGTCCCCAAGTCCCGACAGCACAAAGGTCGGCGCCATCTCCGGGCCGCCCGGAGTCGGCGGGGCCAGTCCCGTCTCCACCAGGGCCGAGTCCAGGCCGTAACCTCGGGCGCCGAGGATGTCGGTGGCCAGCTGGTCGCCGATCATCACCAGGTCGCGGGTTCCGGCTCTCCGCTCGGCCTCGGCGAACAGCGGAGCGTGGGGCTTTCCCAGCCGGGCGAAGGTGTGACCTTGGCCGGGATAGCGCTCCTGCAGCCCGGCCTCCAGCATGGCTGCCAGTCCCCCCGAGGTGAAGCCGAAGCGCCCCTCCGCGACCGGGTAGATCAGATCCGGGTTGCACAGCACCAGAGCCAGCCCGAGGTCCGCCTCCAGCCGGCGGATGGCCAGGCTCAGCACCCGGTCCATGACCTCGACGCAGTCGAAGCCTTCCTGATCCGCCAGCACGATCACCTCTGCGTCTCCGGTGAAGTCCGGGGGCAGCGCCCGGCCCCCGGCCCGCTCGACGTATGCCAGGGAGTCCTCGGGTCCGAGCACCAGACAGGGTCTGCCGACCAGCCCCTTCTCCGCCAGGTAGGTCCCGAGCAGCATCCCGGAGGTGAGTATTCGCTCCGCCGCGATGGGCAGACCCAGTGCCGCGAATTCTCGGGCCATCGTCTCCGGCAGACGGCTGGCCGAGTTGGTCAAGATCAGGTAGGGCTTGCCCTCTCGGTTCAGCCGCTCGATCAGGGCCACCGCTCCGGGCAGAGGCCCGGCCTTGTCCAGTAGCACTCCGTAGACGTCCAGTAGCAGGGTGTGGTAGCGCTCCATCAGATCGTCGATCGACACCCTGGGTGGGCTCGTTTCGTCTCGGGTGGTGGTCATCGCGGTGCCAGGCGGGATTGAATTCAGGCGAGAGAAGCTTCTGCTTTTCGGATTCTCGGCTCAGCCCACCCACACCCTGGCGTTGCGGAACAATCGCAGCCAGGGGCCGTCCTCGCCCCAGTCGTCCGGGTGCCAGGAGCACTGCAGGCTGCGGAATACCCGTTCGGGGTGGGGCATCATGATGCTGACCCGCCCGTCGGCGCTGGTCAGGCCCGTGATCCCCTCGGCGGAGCCGTTGGGGTTGGCGGGGTAGCGCTCGGCCACCTGGCCGCGGCCCTCGACGAAGCGCAGCGCCACCTGGGGACGGGCGCTCGCCAAATGGTCGGCATCGCGAAACTCCGCCCGGCCCTCGCCGTGGGCCACCGCTACCGGGATGCGAGAGCCCGCCATGCCTGCTAGCAGCACCGAGGGGGTGTCCAGCACCTCCACCTGGGAGAAGCGGGCCTCGAACTGCTCGGAGCGGTTGCGCACGAAGTGGGGCCAGTGCTCGGTGCCCGGGATCAGCTCGTGCAGATTGGAGAGCATCTGGCAGCCGTTGCAGACCCCCAGGGAGAAGGTGTCCGGGCGCTCGAAGAAGGACTGGAACTGCTCTCTCGCCCGGAGGTTGAACAGGATGGACTTGGCCCAGCCCTCGCCGGCGCCGAGCACGTCACCGTAGGAGAAGCCGCCGCAGGCGGCCAAGCCCTTGAATCGGTCCAGGGTGATGCGGCCCTCGATCACGTCGGACATGTGGACGTCTACGCACTCGAAGCCTGCTCGGTGGAAGGCGGCGGCCATCTCCACCTGGCCGTTCACCCCCTGCTCGCGCAAGATGGCCACCGCGGGGCGTACGCCAGTGGCGATCAGGGGCGCGGCCGGATTGTCGGAGGGGTCGAAGCGCAGCAGGGGTCTGATGCCCGGGTCATCCCGGTCGGCGATGCGCTCATACTCCTCCCGGGCGCAGTCCGGATTGTCGCGCAGAGACTGCATGTGGAAGCTGGTCTTGCTCCAGACCTGCTGCAGGGTGATCCGCCCCTCGGCGAAGATAAGACGCTCGGCTCTGGAGAATTGCACCTGACCATCGTCCGTGAGGGTGCCGATCACCCGGGTGTGGCGCCGGAGGCCAACGTCGGCAAAGGCCTTGAGTACCGTGTCCGTGTCCGTATGGCGCACCTGCAGCACCGCGCCCAGCTCTTCGCTGAACAGCACGGCCAGGTCGTCGTCGCCCAGCCCGTCGATGGCTACCCGCAGGCCGCAGCGGCCGGCGAAGGCCATCTCGCACAGGGTGACGAAGAGTCCACCGTCGGAGCGGTCGTGGTAGGCGAGCAGCAGGCCGTCGCTGCTCAGCTGCTGAACGGTCGCGAAGAAGTGCTTCAGTGCGAGGGGGTCGTTCAGGTCTGCGCCTCTATGGCCCACCTGCTTGCAGACCTGGGCCAGGGCCGAGCCGCCGAGCCGATTGGCTCCCTTGCCCAGGTCCACCAGGATCAGGTCGGTATCCCCACAGTCGGTGCGAAGCTGGGGGGTGAGGGTGCGACGCACGTCGGTGACGGGTGCGAAGGCCGAGACGATCAGCGACAGGGGTGCGGCCATCTGGCGGACGTCGCCGTCATCGGTCCAGACGGTTTTCATGGACATGGAGTCCTTGCCCACGGGTATGGCTATGCCCAGGGCCGGGCACAGCTCCATGCCGACCGTCCGCACGGTCTCGTAGAGCGCCGCATCCTCACCCGGATGGCCGGCGGCGGCCATCCAGTTGGCGGAGAGCTTGATTGCGTCCAGCCCAGCGATGGCGGAGGCGGCCAGGTTGGTGATGGCCTCGCCTATGGCCATACGTCCGGAGGCAGGGGCGTCGATCAGGGCCAGAGGGGTACGCTCGCCCAGGGCCATGGCCTCGCCCGCGTGGCCCTGGTAGTCGCAGACGGTAACCGCGCAGTCGGCCACCGGCACCTGCCAGGGCCCGACCATCTGGTCGCGCGCCACCTGGCCCGTGACGGAGCGGTCGCCGATGGTGATCAGGAAGGTCTTGTCCGCCACCGCCGGCAGGGACAGCACCAGCAGGGCGGCCTCGTCCAGCTCCACATCCTCGAAGTCCAGCTCCAGCTTGTGGAAGGGGCGGCGGTTCACCACCCGCAGCATGCGCGGGGGCTTGCCGAACAGCAGGGGCAAGGGGATGTCGATGGGGTAGTTGTCGAAATGGGCGTCGCCAAGCAGCAGGTGCTCCTCGCCGGTGGCCTCCCCGACCACCGCGTAGGGGCAGCGCTCGCGCTCGCATAGGGACTTGAAGTCCTCCAGCCGCTCGGCGGCGATCGCCAGCGCATAGCGCTCCTGGGCCTCGTTGCACCAGATCTCCATGGGCGACATGCCCGGATCGTCGTTGGGCACCGCGCGCAGCTCGAAACGGCCGCCGCGGGCCGACTCGTGCACCAGCTCCGGCAGGGCGTTGGAAAGACCCCCTGCCCCCACGTCGTGAATGAACAGGATGGGATTGGCCTCGCCCTGGGCCCAGCAGCGATCGATCACCTCCTGGCAGCGGCGCTGCATCTCCGGGTTGGCCCGCTGCACCGAGGCGAAGTCGAGGTCCTCCGCGGAGGTCCCTGAGGCCATGGAGGAGGCCGCACCCCCGCCCAGACCGATCAGCATGGCCGGGCCGCCCAGCACCACCAGGGGGCTGCCTGCCGGGAAGGCCCGCTTGGCGATGTGCTCCTCACGGATGTTGCCCAGACCCCCGGCCAGCATGATCGGCTTGTGGTAGCCGCGCAGCTCCTCGCCGTTGGCGCAGGGCACCAGCTCTTCGAAGGTGCGGAAGTAGCCACACAGGCTCGGGCGCCCGAACTCGTTGTTGAAGGCCGCCGCGCCTATGGGTCCCTCCAGCATGATTTCCAGGGCGGAGACGATGCGCTCGGGCTTGCCGTAGTCCGTCTCCCAGGGCTGCTCGGCCCCGGGGATGCGCAGATTCGAGACCGAGAAGCCCGCCAGGCCGGCCTTGGGCTTGGAGCCTTGCCCGGTGGCGCCCTCGTCGCGGATCTCGCCTCCCGAGCCGGTGGCCGCGCCCGGGTCCGGCGAGATGGCGGTGGGGTGGTTGTGGGTCTCCACCTTCATCAGCAGGTGGATCTGCTCTTCGACCTCGCCGTAGAGCCCGGTGATCGGCTCGGTGACGAAGCGGCGACCCCTAGGTCCGCTCACCACCGCCGCATTGTCCTTGTAGGCGGAGAGCACCCCGTCGGGGGAGTGCTCGGTGGTGTTGCGGATCATCTTGAAGAGCGAGCGCTCCTGGGTCACCCCGTCGATGATCCAGTCGGCATTGAAGATCTTGTGCCGGCAGTGCTCTGAATTGGCCTGGGCGAACATCATCAGCTCCACGTCGCTGGGATTGCGCCCCAGAGCGGTGAAGCTCTCCACCAGATAGTCGATCTCGTCTTCCGACAGGGCGAGGCCCAGCTCACCGTTGGCCGCCAGCAAGGCGTCGCGTCCACCTCCCAGCACATCCACCCGGGCGAAGGGTCTGGGCTCGGCGCGGCGGAACAGGGCCTCGGCGTCAGCGGGATCGTAGAGCACAGACTGGGTCATGCGATCGTGCAGCAGGGCCGCAGCGGCGGCCAGCTTGCCGTTGCTGAGCTGGGCCCCGGCCGGACTCACGTAATAGGCCAGACCGCGCTCGAGGCGCACCACCTTGGTCAGTGCGCAGGCACGGGCGATATCCGTCGCCTTGGAAGACCAGGGAGAGATGGTGCCGAACCGGGGTACCACCAGCAGCAGCTGTCCGACAGGGGCGTGCTCACGCAGTCGGGGGCCGTAGCGCAGCAATCGTTCCAGCACAGCCTGCTCGTCCTGTCCCAACGTCTGATCCAGCTCGGCGAAATGCAGGTACTCGGCATAGACCTCCAGCGGGCGCCCCAGGCATTCGGCCAGGCGGCTCTCGAGCTTGCTCAGGCGGAACTCGGACAAGGCAGGGGCGCCACGCAGGATCAACATATCGGGACCTTCAGCGACGATGAATGGCCAGGGGTGAATAATACCCGGCTTCCGCCGTGCATGTGGCCGCCACCTTGCCCGATAATGGCGCCCCATGGGCGGTGCCGAGACATCCATTCTTCCGACCGGGGGCGACTATGCCGTGGTCGCCAGCGGTCTGTGCAAGCGTTACGGCGGGGCCTCGGTGGTCGATGGCCTGGACCTGCGCATCCCCCGCGGGGTCTGTTTCGGCTTCCTCGGCCCCAACGGTGCGGGAAAGACCACGACGCTGCGCATGATCCTCGGGCTCACGCTGCCCGATGACGGGACGCTCACCGTGCTGGGGCTGCCCGTGCCCGCCCGCGCCCAGGAGATGCGGGCTCGGGTGGGGGTGGTGCCCCAGCTGGACAATCTGGACCCCGACTTCACCGTGGCCGAGAACCTTCGGGTCTACGCGGGCTACTTCGGCCTGAGCGGGCCGGTGGTGGAGGCACGGATCGACCGCCTGCTGGGGCTGGCCAATCTGGCGGACCGGGCGCGCTCCAAGACCGATACCTTGTCGGGGGGCATGAAACGGCGCCTCACTATCGCTCGGGCCCTGATCAACCAGCCGGAGCTGGTGGTGCTCGACGAGCCCACCACCGGCCTGGACCCCCAGGCCCGGCACCTGATCTGGTCGCGGCTGACCCAGATGAAAGAGCAGGGCGCGACCCTGATCCTGACCACCCATTACATGGAAGAGGCCGAGCGCCTGTGCGACCGGCTGGTGGTGATGGATCACGGACGCATTCTCGATCAGGGCTCGCCGACGGAGCTGATTCGCCGTCACGTGGAGCCCGAGGTGATCGAGATCCGCGGCGAGTCCAATGCGGCACTCGCTGCCCTGGGCGAGCGGGCGGGCTGCCGGGTGGAGAGCCTGGGCACCAGCCTCTATTGCTATACCCGGGATTCCAGCAGTCTCCTCAAGGAGCTGCGCTCGCGCCAGGGTCTGACCTTCCTGCATCGCCCTGCGGACCTGGAAGACGTCTTCCTCAAGCTCACCGGGCGGGAGCTTCGCGACTGATGGACTGGCGTCGTCCCCGATTGCGATCCGGCGCCCTGGCGGTGTGGCGGCGAAACCTGCTGGTGTGGCGCAAGCTCATGGGACCCGCCATCGTCATGAACTTCGGAGAGCCCGTGCTCTATCTGGTGGGCCTGGGCTACGGGCTGGGGTTCTTCATCGGCCAGATGGCGGACATGCCCTACCTGGCCTTTCTCGCCTCTGGCGTCATTGCCTCCTCGGCCATGACCACCGCGACCTTCGAGGGTCTCTACTCGGTGTTCACGCGCATGGAGCCCCAGCGTACCTATGATGCCCTGCTCGCCACGCCCCTGGAGGTGGACGACATCGTGGCGGGCGAGATGCTTTGGTGTGGGACCAAGGCCCTGTTCAGCGGCGTGGCCATACTGATAGTCGCCTCCCTGCTGGGTGTGGTGGCGGGCTGGCAGGCCTTGCTGGCACTACCTGTGGTCTTCCTGACCGGGCTCTGTTTCGCAGGCCCCGCCATGGTCATGACCTCCCTCTCGCCGGGCTACGATTTCTTCAACTATTACAACGTGCTGCTCATCACCCCTATGCTCCTGCTCTGCGGGGTCTTCTACCCCCTCTCGTCTCTCCCCGAGGTGGTGCAAGGCCTGGT
>Ga0210096_1000482_pt1 | contig 13804 bp, 13 predicted proteins | sample China_Galinas_PW_4_FD_184864 | JGI IMG/M metagenome (GOLD analysis project Ga0210096, IMG submission 184864) | Wetland microbial communities from San Francisco Bay, California, USA, that impact long-term carbon sequestration - China_Galinas_PWA_D2... | ecosystem: Environmental > Aquatic > Marine... | reverse complement strand
CAAGAGCAGTTACCCCGATGCTTCACAACAAGTCCTGTTGCGCGCCCTGGGCTTGCCCTGGATTCCGGGCGGGACGGAAAAGACGGTTGTGGACCCGAAAAAGTAGATGTAGTGCCATAACGAACGGGACAATGATATATCTTTTTGTTTTTACACGATATTTTGATCTGGCCTGACAAAGATGGGCCAGGGAGAGATTGACCCAATTACCGACGGCCAGGCCCGCGAGGACGCAGACGAAGACCAGGAAGGATGTGATGGATTCATGGTGAAGGCTCTTTGTGCTCCGTTGCAACAGCTCGAAACTAACAACTGAGGCGAGTTACTTCTGTGCGGTAGTGAACGTACCAGGATGAATGATTCGCATCAGGATCATCGCTGCTATGCTGCTATAAGGATATGGGCCTCTTCCAGGGGAGCCGACGCGCCAGGCAGGCGCGGGATCACTCGTGCCGTGTAGTCCGCTGCCGGGCGGGGCGTCGACACCTGCGCGCGATAGGCGCGCAACCGTTGGTTGCCCCCACCAGTTCCCACACGCGCGCCATCTCCGCGCGCTCCGCCGCGGAAGCTCCGCCACCGGCGCGGCGCCGATGATGGCGTGGGCCATGCGTGACCCGTTGCGGCGGCTTGGTCGACGGGTGTTGCGACGATCACGGCCCGGCGCCCCGGACACTCCTTCAACAGCCCGACGCTTGTGGGCACAACGTGGCCCGATGTGCCGTGGGCCGGCTCACGCGGGATGGTGCCGGGCCGAAGGCTTGGGCGCAAATCTTGGCTTGGTTGTGCGGCTTGCATGCCATATCCCGTGCCGTTGTCAATTTGCCGCCTTCACGGCGTCCCTTCCCGCCCGGGTCTCCCGGCTTCGCGAAGCCGTCGTCCGGCCTCCTCGCACGTGACATTAGCCCTATCTTCCGGCCCGGTCTGTTCGTTATCGTAGCGACCCCGTCCTCTCCCCCACCGGACGGGGTTGGCCGGTTCCGGTTTGCAGCCGGCGTCGAGGGGCATGCCCGTGGTCCCCGAGGATGCCCGGGTTGTCCCTGGTGTATGTTGGAGCTACGCCCCCGGGCCCGCTGCCCTTCGGGCGGCTTACTACTCGCTCACCTCGTCGGTCCGCACCGTGAAACTCTTCAGGGTATTGGGCCCGAAGGTGTTACTGATGGCGACATCGGCGGCATCCCGGCCGCGGGCGATCAACACCCGCCCGATTCGAGGCGTATTGTTGCGGGCATCGAAGGTATGCCAATGGCCGTCGAGATAGGCCTCGAGCCAGCCGGCGAAATCCATCGGTCCGTAGGGCGGCGGCACGCCGATATCGCCGAGGTAGCCGGTACAGTAACGTGCGGGGATATTCATGCAGCGACAAAAGGCGATGGCCAGGTGCGCGTAGTCGCGGCAGACGCCGGTGCGCTCGTGGAACACCTCGAAGGCGGTCTTGGTGGGGCGTGCGTGCTCATAGCCAAAAACGACATGTCGATGGACATAGTCGCAGATCGCCTGAACGCGTCCCCATCCGGTCGGTGACTTGTCGAACAACTGCCAGGCAATGTCGGACAGGCGGTCGGTCTCACAGTATCGGCTCCCCAACAGGAACAGCAGGGTCTCGTCGGGCAGCTCTTCCACCGGCGTCTGCCGCGCATGCGGGACGACCACATCCGGCAGGCCCGTGTCCCTCACGAGGGCGTCGGCGGATAGCCGGACCTGTCCCGGGGGGGCAAGGATACGACTGCACCAGTTGCCGAAGCTGTCGCGATAGGCGGTAATCGGGACGGGCGGGTCGGCGATCAGGTGATCGGGGATGATCATGTCGGAAACGCGCGTGTAGTGGACGCTCAAGGTCAGGATCATCGGGGTCGGCTGCGGGCAGTCGTACACCAGCTCATAGCCTATGCGGATCTTCATGGACGGACTCCCGCCGACCACCGGTACCGCGCAAGCGGGGGTTCCGGCGGATGGGCTTGACGTGTCGTTTGGGTAGATCGGTTAAGGGGACGTTTCCGCGTAGCGGCGCGCGAGCACCCCGCAGAGCGATTCGGAGGTGGGTTTGCGCAGCGCCTAACCGATGGCCCGCCCGTCTGGCTCAAGTGCCTTTGGCGGACCTCCAGCTCGATGGCTACATAGGTGCCTGCCAGGAAGCTCATTGCCCCCAGTCGAGCTTGGGCAGTTCGCTGAACACCTGTCGCGTGCCTTCAGTCCATTGCCGGCCTAGCGCGAGAAAATACGTGTCTCCCTCGTCAAAGCGGCGACGCATCCGAATCTCAAGGCTGTCGCGCTCATAGCAGATCAGATCGATCGGCATGCCGACCGACAAATTGCTGCGCATCGTCGAATCGAACGAGACCAGGACACACTTGGCGGCATCGTTCAGCGCGGTCGAGCGAGTAATCACTCGGTCGAGGATCGACTTCCCATATTTTGTTTCCCCGGTCTGGAGATAGGGTGTCTCTACGCTGGCCTCGATGAAATTCCCCTCGGCGTAGATCCTGAAAAGCCGCGGCGGCTCGCCTGCGATCTGGCCGCCCAGTATGAACGAGGCATTGAAGCCGACGTCACTCGCCGTCAGGTATTTGCCGTCGCGCCGATCGACGTCCCGCATAGCGTCCGACACCAGCATCGCGACATCGAACAGAGTCTCCGCGGCCCATAGATTCGGCGCATCGTCCCGGGCGTTGCGTTGCTTCAGCAAGCCGATGACGGCCTGCGTCCCGGCCAGGTTGCCGGAGCTCAGTAGGACGATGACTCGGTCAGCCGCACGCTCAAACACGGTCATCTTGCTGAAGCACGCAAAGTTGTCGACCCCCGCATGAGTGCGTGAGTCGGACGCAAACACCAATCCGGCGTCGAGCATGATGCCCGTACAGTAGGTCATAGTTGCATCTCTCCAGGCGATCACAATGCCTTCCAGTCAAGTTCCAGGGGGGCGCCCGAAGGGGGTGGCAAGTCGACGAATGGAGATCGCCCCCCGAATGTCATCGGTCGCAAGTCTGCCTTGGTAGCGCATCTCCCCCAGGGAATACCGGCACGTAGGACGCGCAACGTGCCTACGCCATCAGGCTGTGTAGCACAAAATTCAAGATCCCGCCTTGCTTGAAATATGCCAATTCGTTTTTGGTATCGATACGGGACGTGGGGCGAAGTACCTGCTTCGATCCGTCGGGGCGGACGATCTCCAGCCCGCACCGCTGGCCCGGCCTGTCCAACGACGCCACACCGGTGATCGAGAAGGTCTCTGTGCCGGTAAGCTGAAGGGATGGTGCCGAAACGCCGTCTTCGAATTGCAACGGCAGCACCCCCATGCAAACGAGGTTGGTCCGGTGGATGCGCTCGAAGCTCTCGGCAATGACGGCTTTGACTCCCAATAGGAGCGGCCCCTTGGCGGCCCAGTCGCGGGACGACCCGGTGCCGTATTCGCGCCCGCCGATGACGACCAGAGGTACGCCGTCGGCCTTATACCTCATCGCGGCATCGTAGATGCTCAGCACCGAAGCGGACGGTTGGTGGCGGGTGAAGCCGCCCTGCCGGTCCTGGAGCATCAGGTTGCGGATGCGGATGTTTGCAAAGGTTCCCCGTAGCATCACTTCGTGATTGCCGCGACGGGCACCGTAGCTGTTGAAATCTGCCACGGCGACACCCTTGGACTTCAGGTAGATCCCGGCCGGAGAATCCTCCTTGATCGATCCGGCGGGGGAGATGTGATCGGTGGTCAGGCTGTCCCCGAAGATGCCCAGAACCCTCGCGTTGCGGATGTCATTAAGGACCGGGGGCTGGCGCGACAGGCCCGCGAAGAACGGCGGCCGCCTTACGTACGTGGAATTTTCATCCCAGCGATAGGTCTTACCCGCCCCGGTCTCGATGGCCCGCCACGCCAGCGGGCCCTTGAACACGTCCAGGTAGCGTCGTGCGAACATTTCCGGCTTGACCGCTGCCCGGACCACGTCGGCGATCTCGCTGTTCGAAGGCCAGATGTCCTTCAGGTAGACCGGGGCGCCTTCGGCGTCGGTTCCGATCGGGTCGGACATCAGGTCGATCCGCACCGTGCCGGCCAGCGCATGGGCCACCACCAGGGCGGGCGAGGCGAGATAGCTGGCCTTGACGTGCGGCGAGATGCGGCCCTCGAAGTTGCGGTTTCCCGAGAGCACCGCAACGACCGTCAGGTCGTTGTGGTCGACCGCGGCAGCGATCGCCGGTTTCAGGGGACCGGAGTTGCCGATGCAGGTGGTACAGCCGAAACCGGCGATGGTGAATCCTAGCGCATCGAGGTGGGTCTGCAAGCCGGCCTCCCGGAGGTGATCGGCCACCACCTGGGAGCCCGGCGCCAGCGAGGTCTTGACCCAGGGCCGGGTCTGCAAGCCCCTGCGCCGGGCGTTGCGCGCCAGCAGGCCGGCGGCAACCACGGCATCCGGGTTGGAAGTGTTGGTGCACGAGGTGATGGCGGCGATGACCACATCCCCCCGGTGCAGGCTGTACGCTTGCGCGGCGACGGGCACCGTGCGGTCCCTGGTCGCCGCGTCCTCGTCCAGTAGCCGTTCCATCGACGCCCTGACCGCCGATAGGGCGACCCGGTCCTGCGGACGCTTCGGCCCGGCCGTGCACGGCTCGACGCTGGACAGGTCCAGCTCGATCTCGCTGGAGAACACCGGGGCGGCGGTATCCTCGTCGTGCCAAAGCCGGTTGGCCCGGGCGTATTTTTCGACCAGGGTGCCGTTGCGGCTGGTGAAGCTCAGGTACCTGACGGTCTCCGCGTCGATGGGGAAGATGCCGCAGGTGGCCCCGTACTCCGGCGCCATGTTGGCGATGGCGGCCCGATCGGGCAGGGAGAGCTGCGACAATCCCGGGCCGTGGAATTCGACGAACTTGCCCACGACACCGAGTCGGCGCAGGTGCTCAGTGATGCTCAGGACCAGGTCGGTGGCGCTGACCCCTTCGCGAAGCCGGCCGCTCAGTCGGTAGCCCACCACGTCCGGAATCCGCAGCGAGAGCGGCTGGCCCAACATCACGGCCTCGGCCTCGATGCCGCCGACACCCCAGCCGAGGACACCCAGGCCGTTGACCATGGTGGTGTGGCTGTCGGTGCCGACACAGGTATCGGGATACAGGAGATCCGGGGCATCTGCTGCGGGCCGGCGAACCACGACTTGCGCCAGGTGCTCGAGATTCACCTGGTGGCAGATGCCCGTGCCGGGCGGGACGACGCGGAAGTGGTCGAACGCCTGCTGCCCCCAGCGCAGGAATTCGTAGCGCTCGCGATTGCGTTGGAGCTCGAATGCCATATTCCTTTCGAAGGCATCCTCGGTCCCGTAGACGTCCACCGTGACCGAGTGGTTTATGACCAGGTCCACCGAGGCCAGGGGATTGATCCTGTCCGGTTCGCCGCCCATCGCCTCTACCGCATCACGCATGGCCGCCAAGTCGGCCACAGAGGGCACACCGGTGAAGTCCTGCATCAGTACGCGCCCGGGCCGGAACGCGATCTCGCGACGGCTGCAACGCTGCTCGAGCCAGGCAAAGAACGCCTCGATGTCGCGGACGGCAACGGTCTGCCCGCCGTCTTCGTGCCGCAGCAGATTCTCGAGCATCACCTTGAGACTGAAGGGAAGACGAGCGATGTCCCCGATGTGGCGGGCCGCCTCGGGGAGGCTGAAGTACTCGTACAAGGCCCCGTCATGCTTCAGGATGCGTCTTGTCTTCAGCATATCGACGGCTTTTGGCGTCTCAGCCACCTCTATCTCTTCAGCGGAAAGGGTTTCCGCCGGGCTTGAAGATCCACCAAGCGGTCGAATTCGTCGGCGCTCACGAATCCCAGTTTCAGGGCCGCCTGTTTCAGGTGCAGGCCGCTGTCGATCCGCCGTCTCACCTCCTCGATTTGCGTGGCCCAGGCACCATCTCGTCACCGGCGCTCAATGGGGTCGCGTCCTGCAGGTGGGCCCTGCCCATCTTGGCAACGTCCGCGACGCGTCGCGCCTGCCCGCGCAGTTCGTCCGCCATCGCCGCGAGGCGCGGCAACGGCCCCGCGACGGTCTCCTGCGCGTAGGACAGGTGCATGGCGGTGGGGAAGCTGTCGTTGTTGGACTGGCTGACATTGACGTGGTCGTTGGGGTGAACCGGGTGTTTGCCGCCCAGCGGATGGCCCAAGCTGCGATTCGCGATATTGGCGATCACCTCGTTCATGTTCATGTTGGTCTGGGTGCCCGAGCGGGTCTGCCACGGCGTGATCGGGAGCTCCTCAATGCGCTCGCCCCGAATCACAGAGTCGGCCGCATTCTGTATCTAGGCCGATATGCCCGCGGACAGTATCCCCAGGGATTCGTTGGTCTGGCCGCCCCACAAGCGGTCCCCGGGGACCCTCACCACCCCCCGCGCATCCGTTTCAGCTCTGGGGCTCACAGACATATCGATCCATTCATCGATCAAAAGTCCTTCGCTGTCAGAATGTAGGTGTAGGTATTGTTGCCCCCACGCCCATAGATTCTTTCGGCAACCTCATGGATCCGCTTCTGTACAGTACCGAAGGCCTTCAGAAATCCGGCCTCGGCGTCGCCCATCTGTGGGCAAAGCTTTCTGAGGGCGTCTGCTTCCACATGGAAGGACACTTCGATCACATTGTCATAGCCCCAGAAGTCGACGCGATTTTTCATGGCGTCGAAGCTGCAGCTTGGATTTGGAAAACTCAATGGCATAAGTTGTCACCGAGAACTCGAAACGGAGCGGCGGGGTCATCCGGACGATTCTCTTCTGGAATGTTAAATGGCCTGTTCACAATCGCGCCTAAAAATCCCGGACAGGTAATACACCTATTCTTCTCCTCTCTCTCAAGGCCTTCCGTACGCCAGCGCACACAGCGACGAACCTTGTTCATCTAGTCCCGTACGGTCGAAGACCACGACCCAGGGCTCCCGCACACGGCGTCCGTCTCATCAACCAATATGATGAGCTATTTCCCGAGTAAAAGACTAGCATAAGGATAACCATACACACTTGGAGCAAACGATATGAGTCTGAGCATGAATTCTCTTAAACGGTCATTTTTCTGCCACAGTGGACCGTCAATGTTTTTGGTCAGCACCTGCCTGATTATAGGGACATCATTCATCTTGCTCGATTCCGGTGCGGGCTGGATCTTTATCATCGCAGCCGGCTCGGCCCTGGCGCTGTTCTGCTGCCTGGGTGCCAGAGAAAGTGATGTTGCCAGGCTCTTGAGCCAACGCCCTATTCCAAAAGACTAGCCAAACTTATTTTAAATTTGGGATCCACCGGCCGTCTGGCCCATGATCTTGTGATCGAGGCGAGACCAAGGGGGAGGATGACCGGTGGAATGGTTTGCGAAGCTGTTTGGTAGCCTGGTGGTGTTTGTACATTACTGTTTCGACCGTATTGTCATCCATGGGTACCTCTCGGGCCTCTCGCGACCCGCGCAGGTCGTGTTCTTTTTCCGGCAGGCGGTCGGCGTGCCGGCGGTCACCAAGGAGTTGCTCTCGGGGCGCACGGGCGACTATCAGCGCTGGGTGGATGCCTTCGCCCGCAATCACGAGCTGCCCATCGAGTGGGGTCAAAAAGGGGTGCGCAAAGAGGAGTATGTGCGGCGCTGGCAGCGCTCGATGCAGCGACGGGCGCAGTTTGGCGTGTACTTCATCTTCAAGAGCATGGAGCAAGGGCGGACATTCCGGTGTACGGTCCAGAAGTATCCGACCCAGGACCCGAATCACCGCATCCTCGCCCCGCAGCGAAGCCGCTTCACGCATTACTACTTCTATATTCAAGACGAAGTCCTGGGTCCCATCGTGATGCGCGTGGCCTCGTTCTTCCCCTTCCAGACAGCCTAATTGAGGACGTTACGAGTCATCCATCTCTGGAGGATGGCAATCTGACCGTCTATTTCGAAACCGAGGCGACCCGCAAGGCCTACCTCGATATGCCGATCGACCATCCCAACCTGCACTTGCCCTATCCGGCCGCGGACAATGACGACCGTGGCGGTTGAAGAAATATGCCGGGGAAGCCGTCCCCTTGATTGCCAGAGCTTCCTGAACCAACGCCATGACCGGCGCCCTTGGCAGGGCGTCCAATATCGAGAGCCAGGCGGGATCTAGAACACTTCCAGCAATTCCGCCCGACTTTGGAAGCTTGCGAGGTTGACAACAACCACGGTGAGTCCCGCGACTGGGTTCTCGCTGAGCCGGTCCAAAGGTACTCCGATGGCACTGGGCTCGGCTGACCGAGATCTCCCGGATATTGGCAACGGCCAAGCGGACCGTCCCTCCCCCTCGGCTAAACTCCAACCTCTTCAAGTGCGCCACTCAGCAGGCGATGGATAGCAAATCCATCCTCCATACCGAGCGCCTCGTCAAGGAGTGAGTGCGCCCGCTGCAGCGAGAAACTTCGAATGGCCAGTTTGACGTGTGCAAAACCGTTGGGGCTCATACTTAGGGCATCGACCCCCATCGCCAACAGCAAAAGTGCTCCCCCCGGATTCCATTTCACCACATACGCTTACGGGCTTGCCTCGCCGATGCGCTGTTTTGATGACATGGTGGATTGCATCTAGGACGGACGGATGCAAACTATCGTAAGGTGTCACCACCTGCGCATTGTTCCTGTCCACGGCAAGCATGTACTGGGTGAGATCATTGGTCCCGATCGAGAAAAAATCCACGCGATCAGCCAGGGTGTCCGCCAAAAAGATCGAGGAAGGCACTTCAATCATCACCCCCACGCACAATTTTTCTGCAGCCAGGCCTTCTTCCAGCAGCTCCCGATAAGCACGTGCCAGCAGCCCCTTGGCCTCGTCCAGTTCACTGACTCTGCTGATCATGGGAAACAGGACTTGCAGGTTGTTAAGACCTGCGTTGGCTCGCAACATGGCGCGCAATTGAATGAGGAAGATCTCTGGGTGATCAAGCGAGAACCGGATCCCGCGACAACCCGGAAACGGGTTGTCCTCCTGCACGGGGAAGTAGGGTAGGATTTTGTCGCCGCCTACGTCGAGTGTGCGTAGGGTCACGGAGCTTGGTGTGAAGTCCTCCAGCACCTCACGATAGATCTGGTACTGCTCGTCCTCGAGTGGAAAGGCTTCGCGCAACAGAAAGCAATATTCAGTGCGATACAGACCGATGCCTTCGGCACCGCTGTCCTTTGCGGCAACGATATCGGAGGCCAGCCCGGCATTCGCATACAACGGCAGCCGGACACCGTCCGGCGTTTGCGCCGGCAGGTCACGCAGCGCCGCGAGCCGTTCGAAACGAGCCTGCTGCTCGCCCATGAGTTGCTGGTATGCATCGACCACGACAGGTGACGGGTTCTATGTAAATGCGCCCCTGGTCACCATCGATCACCATCTCGCAGCCGTCCAGACCCCCGATGGGCATGGGCGCAAGGCTCACGACGGCGGGAATGCCCAGGGCACGCGCCATAACGGCGGTGTGGGACAGGGCCGAGCCGTGCATACAGACGATGCCTGCGAGTTGTCCCATCGGCACGGCAGAGATTTCCACGATGCTCACCGTATCACCCACCAGCACGCACTGTTGCGGGTACTGTCTTGACTCTTTGGCCTCTGCCTGGAGCTGAAGAAGGACACGCCGGCCTATCGTGCGGACGTCTTCCGCACCCTTGCGCAGGTAGGGGTCTTCCATTTGCTCGAAGACCTTTGCATGGTGGGCGATGGTGTCCCGCCATGCCCCCGGGGCCCAGTTTCCGGCGCGGATTCGCGCCAGGGCGTCTGACACCAAACCTTCACTGCCAAGCAACATGGCATAGACATCGAACAATGCGCGCACTTCGCTCGGCACATCAGCGGCCAGGCGCTCACTGCCGGCACGCAGTTCCTCATGAACCGCGGCAACCGCGGACCTGAAGGCGGTCTCCTCGGCATCGATGTCCTGGGTTTGGCGATCCGGTGTCGACTCCAGCTTGGCCAGTGGATTGAGCAGTGCGGCGGTACCGATGGCCAGACCGGGGGCCATCTGAATCCCCTGGATGAACGCGTCCCCCTGCTGTTCCCCGCTCAGCATCCTGGCCACTTTGTCGACTGCCGCCGCCTGGTGGATCGCCTTTGCCAGTTGAGCCGCAATAGTCAGGAAAAAAGTCACCTCGTCCTTATCGAATTGGCCGGGTTCCCGTTTCCAGGCCACCAACACACCCAGGACATGGTGATAGTGGATCAGGGGTACGCCGAGAAAGGATTGATAGCGCTTTTCTCCTGTTGCTGAAGATGGGTGGTAACGTGGATGAGCCGCCACGTCCGGCACCGTGATCAACTCGCGGCATTCGCCGACCAGGCCCAGAAGACCCTCCTGCTGATCTATGCGCACCTCGCCTATGGATGCCTGGCGAAAACCGTCGGCTGCCATCAAGACGTATTGTTGACTTTCCACATCGGTCAGATACACGGCGCAGGCATCGATTGACAGGGCCTCTTTGACCCGCTGAACAACAATCCTCAGGACGTCATCCAGATGTGTCGCGGGGCTGACATCCTGTACGATTTGTCGCAAGGTCACAAGCATTACGGAATTCCTTCTAATTGCCCACGGCCGCCGTCAATATCTTCAATCCAGAAATAGCATGGTGAGCCTGACCTGTTCCTGCGACGAATCGCACTACATGCGCTACGACGAATTCCTCGCCAAGGGCGCCACCTTCTGGTCCGGCGCAGCCGAGTAGCTGGACACAGGAGATATATTTATTGGGTAAAAGCCCGATCTTCAGGCTGGCGCTGTGGGCTCGACCCCCTCTTCACGCTTGGCAGCACTCTTGGCATAACTGAGCGCATCCGAAAGCCTTTCGTACCGGTACTCTTTGTAAGAGTACATCGTCTTGGACGAGCTTGTAATGCCATATTCGGCCATCAGGACTTTGTCTTGTTTACGCATTTCGATCTCCTCGATTCATAGGGCTTGGGACAGCCCGGTGTCATTGTTTGACACCGAATGCCCGGAGCGGGACGCCCATGCCATCTGGACTCATCCCCTTCAGGAATTTAAACAGGTCGCTGTCCGTGGAAAGGACCAGAGTCGTGTTTTCCGAGATGATGGACTTGTAGGACTGCATGGTCCGCGTGAATTCGTAGAAGGCCACCGCTTCGGGACTCTGGTTGTAGGCCTTGGCATAGATTTCGGTGGCCTTGGCGTCTGCCACGCCGCGGATCTCCTCAACTTGCCGGTAGGCCTCGGACTGGATCTTGTTCAGCTCGCGGACGCGGTTGCCGCGGATTCGGGCGGCCTCGCCTTTGCCTTCGGACAGAAAGCGCTCGGCGATCTGTCGCCGCTCGCTGATCATCCGATCATAGATCTTGGGCCGCACGCTTTCGTTGTAGTTGATGCGCTTGAAGCGGATATCGAGCAATTCGATGCCAAACACCCTGACCTTCTCCGCGGCCGCGGCAAAGATCTCCAGCTCGACCAGCTTGCGTCCCTTCTGGATCGGCACCAGTGACCCCACGTCCCGCTCCGCGTCGGTCAGCAGGGCGTCGCGCAGCGGCACGCGATCCTTGGTGGTGCGGATGATCTCGATCAGCTCGTGCTTGGCGACCGCATTACGGGTCTCGCTGCCGAGAATGTCATCCAGGCGCGACTGGGCGCTGCGTTCATCACGCAGGCGCAGGAAGTATTGCAGGGGATCGGTGATACGCCAGCGGGCGAACAGGTCGACCGAAATATAGAGCTTGTCTTTGGTGGGCATATCCGACGGACTGCCGTCCCACTCCAGCACCCGTTTGTCGATGGGATTGACGTCCTGGATGAAGGGCAGCTTGAGCTTGAGACCGGCGGACGTCACCGGCTCGCCGACCGGCTTGCCGAACTGGGTGATGATCACCTGCTCGACTTCACTTACGGTATAGAGCGCACTCCCCAAAACGTATGCCCCGATGCCTGCCGCGACCAAAAAGGCCAATGATTTTTTCATGGCCGTGCTCCGTCGCCGGATCCCAAATTGAGAAACGGCAGGATGCTGCGTGTCTGCTCGTCGATGATGATTTTCGAGCCTATGCGCGGCATGACATCCTGCAGAGTCTCGATATAGATACGCCGACGGGTGACCTCCGGGGCCTTGCTGTATTCCGCCAGCAGCGCGCTGAAGCGGGCGACGTCGCCTTCAGCCTCGTTGATGCGCTTGAGCCGGTAGCCGTCGGCCTCGCGGATACGCTGATCCTTCTCACCCTCAGCCAGCGGGATCACCTTGTTGTAATCACGCCGCGCCTCGTTGATCAGCTTCTCTTTCTCCTGCTGGGCCTGGTTGACCTCGTTGAACGATTCCTGCACGGGCTGGGGCGGGTTGATGTTCTTCAGCTGCACCTGGTCGATGCTGATGCCCATAGCGTATTTGGTCGAGAGCGCCTGCATTTTGGCCAGCGCCTCGATCTCGATCTCCTGGCGACCGATAGTGATCACCTCGTCCACGGTACGGTCACCGACCACCTCGCGCATGACCGATTCCGAAACGTAGCGCAGGGTTTCGCTCGGCTCCCGCACCTCGAACAGGAACTTGGCGGGATCGGAGATGCGGTACTGGACCACCCATTCCACGAGGGCAGCGTTGAGGTCGCCGGTCACCATCTCCGTCTCCCGCTTGCCGTCGCGAGGGCTCTGGTAGGGGTCGCTTGCGCCCGGCGTGGTGAACCCGAACTCCTGCTTCAGTTGTCGTTTGACCGGGACGATGGTCGCCACGTCGATGCCCAGCGGGAGCTTGAAATGCAGTCCCGGCTTCACGTCCTTGAGGTACTTGCCGAACCGTTGGATCACGGCGACGGAGTCGCTGGGAACCGTGTAGTAGGCCGTCCATGCGCCCAGGCCGGCGAGCACCAGGACGACGACCGCAATCGCGCCACGCCCACCACCGCCGCCGCCAGGCAGGATCCGCTTGAGCCGGTCCTGTCCCTGCCGAATCAAGTCGTCGAGATCTGGCGGGGTGGCCCCGCCACGCGCGGGACCGCCCCAACCTCGGTTATCGTTCTGCGATGGCATCAGGATTTCCTCCTCGACTGCACAAGTGTGCGCTCCTTCCCGGCATGCGGTGGCCTTGACCCTTAAGGGTCCGCCCCGGCACAACCGGACAAAGGGTGCCCATGCCCGAATGCTCCACCCTTCCCCCGCCGACTTCTGTGCGGCAGCGAACACAGGCCCATCTGGGAGACGCGCGGTCGGTCGCGCACCGTCTTGTTGCACTCACCGGGCGGGTAGACCTCCGCCCAGGCGTCGTCCAGCAAGAGGTCGAAGGGGTTGTCCTCGTAGTGCTGGATGACCATCCTGCCGGCGATGCGCAGCCTATCCGAAGGCTCGGTGAATCCCACCAGAGCCACCGAGTTGTCAAGCACGTCGCGTTTCCACTGCAGGGCATGGGCGGGAAAGATCTCCAGGCCCGAAGATTCGATCCGGGCGTCGTGATTCTCCCTGGGGCGCAACAGCAGCCGGTGCGGCAGCACCGACACCGGACCAGCGTCGGTCCATAATCCTAGAAACGGCGGCTGACCGCTTCGTGCACAGGGCAAGCAACGGGTTTGCCGATAGATTTGGAGGAACATAAGACTCACCCGTTGGGTGAGGGTCGCTACGACGGCCGGACGCAGGGGTAGAAACCAAGATGTACGAGGGCGAGCACTTCAACGGCATTTCCCACCTGGTCGGTGCGGTGCTGGCCCTGATCGGGGGCCGCCGTGCTGCTTTCCCTGGCCGCTGTCAGCGGCGGGACGGCCTGGCGATTCCCATCGGCGGCAAGACCGGTACAGGCGACAACCGCTTCGATGTGTTCGGCCACGGCGGAGCCCTGATAAAGTCCCGGGTGGTGAGTCGCACGGCCACCTTCGTGTTTTTCA
>Ga0210096_1000479_pt1 | contig 13840 bp, 15 predicted proteins | sample China_Galinas_PW_4_FD_184864 | JGI IMG/M metagenome (GOLD analysis project Ga0210096, IMG submission 184864) | Wetland microbial communities from San Francisco Bay, California, USA, that impact long-term carbon sequestration - China_Galinas_PWA_D2... | ecosystem: Environmental > Aquatic > Marine... | reverse complement strand
CCACTTGGCCCGCTCCCTCCTCCAGCGCGCGGGCGCGCTTCACCGCGCGGCCCTCGTTCCACCACAGCAGAGCCACGGCGATAACAACCAGCAGCAGTCCCACCAGAATACCCTTGATCGATCCTCCCAACCGGCTGCCCCAGGAGCGGCTGGTCACTTCGGTATAGCTGTCTGACATGAATGCGCTCCCTAGGTTAAAGCATTGGATTCAGCTGCTTGAGCCGCTGGCGATAGAAGCCGTGGGTACGATACCATGCCAGGCACTTAGTACCGTAGGCTGGATTTTGGCCGCATTCACACTGCATGAATCGCTAGGAGGAGACGCATGTTTGATGCTAAGAAGCTGCTGGGCGGGCTGTTGAGCTCAGGTTTGAGCAGACGCGGAATGGACAGCTCCATTGGCCAGTCAGGCAATCTCGGCGGACTCGGCAACCTGCTCAGCCCCGGCAATCAAGCGGCGACCATGGGCCTGCTGGGCGTTGCCATGGCGGCCTTTGAGCGCTTCACCCAGAACAATGCCCAGGCGCAGGGAGTACAATCCGACGCCGGCGCCCGACCGTGCCCACCACCGCCACCGGGCAGCTCCGCACCGCCACCGCCGCCTCCCGGCGCTCCCGACCCTGGCGCAGGACCGTCAGCCGCCCCACCGCCACCACCGTCCGCACCACAGCAAGCCGGGCCCGAGACCAGCTTGCAGGATGAATCCCTGATCTACATCCGCGGCATGATCGCCGCTGCCGCGGCTGACGGACATATAGACCAGCAGGAAAAGTCCCGCATTATCGGACAGCTGCAGGAAACGCGCCTGGAGGGCGACGGTCACGCTTTTCTGTTGCGCGAGATGCAACAGCCGGCCGGGATGGACGATTTGGTGCAATGCGTGAGCAACCCGCAGCAGGCATTGCGCCTGTATGTCTGCTCGCTGTTGGCCATAGAGGTGGATACCCAGGCGGAACGCGACTATCTCCGGCAGCTTGCCCAGCGCCTGCAAATTCCCGCCGACAGTCTGGAAGCGGTACATGCCCACTACCAGGTGAACCTGTAAGCCCCAGTCCCTACACGGAGAGACAAACAATGTGGTACCTGAGCTACAACGGACAACAGATCGGACCCCTCAGCCAGGAGCAGGCACGTGCCCGCGCCGCCGCGAATCCCAACGGCTATGCTTGGACAGAGGGGCTTGCGGAATGGCAGCCCATCGCCCAGGTCAGCGAATTGACCAGTCCCTCCCCCATGGCGCCGTCCGCGCCGCCGCCACCTGCGCGCGGGGGCCGGTCCGACGAGGTGGACTTCGAGATCTTCGGCCAGGAGATGCAGTACGTGGAGGTGGAGCTGGACCCGGGCGAAAGCGCGGTGGCCGAGGCCGGGGCCATGATGTACAAGCACCCGGCGATCCAGTTGGAAACCGTGTTCGGCGACGGCTCCCACAGCGGCCAGAGCGGCGGCTTCATGGACAAGCTGTTGGGCGCGGGCAAGCGCCTGGTGACCGGTGAAAGCCTGTTTACCACCGTATTCACCCACAGCGGCCAAGGCAAGGCGCGAGTGGCCTTTGGCGCACCTTATCCCGGCAGTATCGTTCCGGTGAAGCTGACGGATGTCGGCGGCACCCTGATCTGCCAAAAGGACAGCTTTCTGTGCGCCGCCAAGGGGGTGGCCATCGGTATCTTCTTCCAGCGAAAGATGCTCACCGGCCTGTTCGGCGGCGAAGGCTTCATCATGCAACGGCTGGACGGCGACGGCCTGGTGTTCATCCATGCCGGCGGCTGTATGACGGCAAAACAGCTCGCCCCCGGCGAAGCCCTGCATGTGGATACCGGCTGCGTGGTGGCCTTCGATCAGAGCGTGAATTTCGACGTACAGCAGGTGGGCGGCATCAAGTCCGCCCTATTTGGAGGCGAGGGTCTGTTTTTTGCGGTACTCACCGGCCCCGGCAAGGTGTGGCTGCAATCCCTGCCCTTCTCGCGCCTGGCCGGCCGCATGCTGGCCGCAGCGCCCCAGCGCGGCGGTAGTAAGGGCGAGGGCTCCATCCTGGGCGGTATCGGCAACCTGATCGATGGGGATAACTTCTAATTGGCCCTGCCGCCGACCCTGTTGACCGAGCTGCTGTATACGACGGCAGGCGATCAGGTCCATGCGCGCCTGAGTGCAGCGGATATGTATCTCCCAGCACTTTCACTCTTGTTTCTCAAATTATCCCACCGCTACCTACGTCGATTTCTCGTTTTCTTTTGATGGCACCATCGACATCACAGACGTAATAAACGCAGGCTCCACTCTTCAGTACGGCGTATTCGCTACCCTTTACGTCTTCGAGGAGGGCAGTGGTGCAGCCTACGATGATTTTAACGCGATTGGCGGAGAGGTAATCCGGGAAACGATGGTTCTAAATGTCTTCAATCCCTCGAATGATGTTTCCGAGATTATCGACGACGAACTGGTTGGGTCTCTGTTGATCGACGGCGTAGATACCTTCGACCTGTTCGCCAGCCTCTCGGTTTTTACCAGCACCAATCTGAACCCGGTCACGGTCACGTTGGATTTCCTTGACACCGGAACTTTTGGAATCGACACGGAGCCAGGTGTGACCTACAACTCAGCATCCGGGGTGTTTCTCGATTCAGCCGGGGCCGTCCCCAACCATCCAACCTACCTTCTGTTCGCCGTTGGACTAGTGGCTCTAATTACACACGTGCGCAGAGCATACAAGATGCATGGGATCTGCTCCTAAGTCTTCCTACAAGCTTGTTCCTTATTAGCGATAATTATTGGTGGGGGGGGAAACGGGGGTCAGGTTTTGCATTCCAGCATCCCTAGACTATGCTTCCGACGGAGCACCCCTGGTGGACCGAATCCTGGATACCGCCGGCCAGAAGGGCACCGGCAAGTGGACCGGCATCAACGCTCTGGAGCTGGGCGTGCCGCTGATCTTGATCGGCGAGGCGGGGTTCGCCCGCTACTTGTCCCCGCTATGAAGGACGAGCGGGTGGACCGGGCTCGGGGGGAGCTCTTTCATACGGATTGGATCGGGGGGGAGGGGTAGGCGTCGTTCGTCGCCAAGGCGGCGACGCGGCTTCGGCGCCTGCCGAGTCGGCTCGGCTGGCTTGCATTGCCGGGTCCAGAACAGGTGGACCCCGAGGTCTCTCGCGCGGCTCGGGCCGCCTGGGTGCGGCTGATAATGCCCAATGGGGTCGGACCACGCTAACATTTTGATTAAGCGATGCAAAGCTCTGTAAATAGCCCCGAAATCACGATTAGAAGGCCCATTTGGGGGCGAAAACGTGCAGTTTGTGAAAGAAGGACCGCATCAACTAACAACCACAGCAACCACAGCAACCACAGGACAGTCGCGTATCGCCTCCTTGCTCAGGACTGACAGCTCAGTCTTTCGCGGCTGGCACAATCTGCGCAATCGGCAAGAACATGCGGACTCTGGCTCGGGTCTATCGCCGAGCGTGCCACTGATCAGCTCGATCGGCTTGAACCCCAGAGACGATAGGTGGTTCCGATATGGTGCCGAAACTGGTTTTGGCCGGCGTAGCGTTGGAAGAACCGATCAAGCTCGATATTTCCGCTACGGAATCCTGAGCGATCATTCCGGGGCTCCAATCGTCGGATGCGGACTTCCGGCTCTGCGTCACTCATGGAACAAGGCTTTCAGCGCCTCCGTAGGGCGATCTTCCTGGGCGATACGCTCACCGATCTCGGCCAAGGCCTCTTCGGTCAAAACCACCCGGGAGGGGATGATCAAGTCCTCCGGGATCTCACGCAACGCCTGCAAGTGATGCTCACAAGACAAAGAGCTGACTTTCTCGCCCGTCAGTGGAGCGCCACGCCGGCAGCTGGCGATGGAGGGTCGAGGGGTCCGATCTTCTGAGTTAGCTGGATGCCCCAAACCGCGTCGGTGGGTGGACCGGTTTCGGCTATCACGTCGGCGGGTGAGCGGCGAGCATGGCGGCCACCTCGTTGCCGTGGATGCCGTTACCGCCGTGCTCTCTCGCAATAGGCCTCTCGCGCTCTTCTCGACATGCCTCCTGGCGGTGTTCCTGCCGGCAGTCGGTGAGGCGGGAGGTATGGATAGGCCGCGCTCGGAGGTCTTCTCCGCAGCGGACAGACCGGTGGTAACAGCACTTCGTTCCGACCAGGGGGTGGTCCCCACCGTGGTCTATGAGGTCGACGGCATCGAGCGTTTCCAGGCCTCTCTTTCAAATGATCGACCCAGCGATTCGGACCTCGCCAAGCTGCGGGGCAGAGGGCGTCGGTACGACGTGCCGCTCTGGGCCTGGCCAAGGCCTCCCAATACGGTCTCGACCGCTACCCGGCGATCGTCTTCGACGGGCGGGCCGTGGTCTACGGCGTCACCTCCCTGGCGGGGGCGCTAGAGCGCTATCGGCAATGGGAGGAGGCTTCGGCCCGATGAGGGGGGTGGGGGGCTCTCCATCCTTGGCGTTGCTCTGGCACTCGCTCCGTGGCCTGCGGGCTTTGCCGCCACGATTACCACCCCCAGATCCTGGTGGAGACCACCGCGGCAGCGCCCAGCTGCCCGCACTGGCGACCGGTCGGGATCTGCCTGTGGCTGTGGTGCTCGCCCTTTGGGTGCAGCGTGGAGACCCCGCTCAAGGTCGAGCACTACAACCCGGACCTGGTGGTCAGCGCCTACAACGAAGTGGGCGGCAATCCCTGGTGGGAGATCCGCCTCACCCTTGGGCTGGCCCAGAAGGTCGCGGTGCAGGGGCTGCTCGGGGCGTTGCTGCCGGTGGCCATCGACAGTGCCGGCAACCACAACCTGGTGTTTCGGGAGGCGGACGCCATCGGCCACCCCATGACCTCGCTCGCGGAGCGAGCCGGTGACTTCGGACTGCTGTGCGAGTCCCAGACCACGCCTTTCGTCCCCTACTTCCAGTCCGGCCTGGACGCATTGGCCTGGCGCCAGGAGGTGCCCGAGATCCTCTATGCGGCCAGCTCCATTCCGGGCCGGCTTCGACAGCCGCCACAGCATCGCCCCGGCATCGGTGCTCCCGAGGTCAACGGACTGGCCATCGAGGAGGTCGGCCGGCAGATGCGGATCTATCCGGGCAGGCGGGTCCAGGTTCACGGCTCGGGTAAGGGAGTGCTGGTCAGCACGCGTGCCGCCACGGTGACTGCGGAGCGGCTGCTGGTGTCAGCCGGGCGCACGCCCAATCTGCCCGAGGGCCTGACCGATCTCTGTCCCCTCGACCGGAATGGCCGGCCCACAAATCAGCTACCACCCCCAGAGGGGGTGGTTTGATGAAGGCCCCCGGAGGGGGCCAGTTGTCCTACGAAAGGTTCTAAAGTCCCTTGATCTCGAGGTGCTCCAAACGCCTCTCGTTGGCCTCTTGGGGGCGGATGTACTGAAAAAACACCTGCTCATCCAGTCCCAGCGTGCTGGCGCAACACCCCTTTGCCGAAGCGTAGCGCCCGCTGAATCTCCGTCTCCGCCCAATACACTCCTGGTGGACGCGTATTGCTGACTCTCCGGTTAGAAAGCTCACCGTGTTGGCCACTTTGAACTTACAGGGCACACCACGAAGCTCACGCCGGAACGGCAGAGCCTTGCGGAGTCCACCGCCATAGGCGGTGGCTTACCTGTTGGGAGTTAACCACGGGACCTTGCAGTTGGGTGACCTTCCAGTGTTTATAGCCGGCAGCGTGACCGGGAAGATGATGACACCCCAGGAGGCGGAGGAGCAGGGCCGTCTGGCCGGTCTCAATGCGACCCGGCAGAATCCGCTCACCCACCCGTCGAAGGTCGCTGTGCAGCTGGTGTTCGCCGCGCCCAACTTCGCCCAAGTGGGCGCACGGCTCATCCAGGTGCCGGACTGCGTCATCGGCCGGCGGCGCTTCGGCCCGGTAGCCTGCGGTCTGATCATGGGCCGCAACCGCGGCCTCATTCGCCTCTACGCCGAGCGGCGCACGGGTCGGCTTCTCGGAGCGGCCATGATCGGACCGCGTATCGGGCATCTCGCCCACCGTCTGGCCTGGTCCATCGGCCAGCGGCACACAGCGCAGCAGATGCTGCGTCTGCCCAGTGCCACCTCGATGATCGAGGAGGCGTTACGGGATGCGTTGACGCAGGCTTTTCGGCGACTTCGGGCGTGTGGGGGGCTGCAGAGCGAGGCTGCATAACCGGCTCCGGTCTGGTGTCCTCGGTCCAGGGGCTGGCCAAAGGCGGGCTGGCCACCGGCGGGGTGGTGGCCGCCTCGGCGCTCTTCTTGGTAGTCATGACCGCCCTGTTGCAGGCCCTGCCCGTGGTGTAGGTGCTGATGCTGCTCGGCATGTATGCCCTGCTGCCCCTGGTAGTTCTCTCGCGCTGCTCGCTCGCCATGATGGTGACCGGGGGCCTGGTGATCCTCACGGTCAAGGTCTCAAGCCTTTTCTGGTACCTGGCATGCGGGTGGACCAGGCAGATTCGCATGGAGTAGATTTGGAAGCGAGCAGAGCGCCCGTAGGGGCAGCGTCACGGACGGCGCGCATCAGCGTGATCCAGGCGCCGTGTACCCGGACGTGAACGGCTTTCTGCCGCTGTTCGCCAACCCCGGCGAGCACGACATCAAGTGCCTGCTGCTCGACGTGGTGACCACCACCAGCCTGCACCCGGGGCTTGCCGCTGCTCCGGATCGGGATGGAGTGGAAGGTCGGCCCAGGTTCTTTCTATAGTTGGTGACGTGAGCCCCAGGGGTTGCTGGTAAGAACAGGCGGGCTCGGACGTACGTACGCTTGCTAGGCCTTAGTCAGAAGGGATGGGATCGAGAAGGTACTGATCCAACGGTCCAGGAAGCTAGCTCTGTGGCGATCTTGGATCGCACTCATGGTGCGTGCCCTCCAGCCACGATTGTGGCGTACGAGCTTCTTTCTTTCCTCAGACGATGCAAGTGTAGGATGGACAAGAGTGTCCGTGCACCCTAAGATTCGAACAGAATCTTGACCCGGGCTTGCTGGTAGGCCACACGAACGTGATTCGATTTCGGCTGAAGGAACTGATCGCGGATCGCGAGTTTCGCGAAGGCCGCCGACTCACATTGGAGGAGGTCGCGAGGGTGACGGGCATCCACCGGACGACTTTGTCCAAGATCGCGAACAAGCGGGGGTACAACACGACAACGGAGAATCTGGATCGACTGTGCAAGTTCTTCGGCTGCCGCGTGGAGCAACTCGTCGAATATGTCACCGACGGATGATGGGCCGGTGCGGCATGGTCCTCGGAGCAGCGAAGGTGTTGAAATTACTCGTGTTAGTCTCGGATCGCCGAAATACTACGCGTTGCGGTCGATGGGGGCGCATCGCGGCGCTACCACAACAGCCGAGACCGGCCCTGTGAGTCCGATGGCAGAAGACGCGACTGGATTCAGTCAGGATCCACAGCCGATCTCTGAAGTGGACTTCCTGCTCACGGCCCAACTTGTGGTCGCTTGGGCGGGTGAGGGGGGTGAGGAGCCTCGCCTCGGCTGGTGGCGCTCCGATTTGGTCAGCGAGTTCGGTGGCGAGGACCTGTTTCGGCGACTGCTGCCGGGCACTTGGCGGTGGGCGACGCTCCAGGGCGTTCGCGCTGCCGCGATGCGTCGCGACCACGAGATCCGTGCTCACGATCATGATCCGGATCGGCTGGTGACGCTGTTCAACCTCGGATTCGAGATCGACGAGCGTGTCGAGGAGCGCCTCCAGCACCTCAAACGGTCGGGTCAGGAACCAATGGCGGCGCTGCCCGGCCTTTCCGACGCGATCGCGCCAACTTGGGAACAGACACGATTTGCCGATTGGGTGAGCGGACACGGAGAGACGGAGTTTGCGCCATCGCCGGTCGGCCGCCGGATCAAGGGGCCACTCCCCAAGACTCTGGACCTTGTGGTCCGTCGTTTGGTAGGTGCGCTGTATCCGCTTTCGGAGGACTACCCATCGCCCCACTTCAGGAGAGAATCTTGAGCGATCGGCCTGCCGAGTGCTCGAATCTGCATACGCGACTCGTGAACTGCACCCTCGAAGTCGAAAACGCCCGTGCCTACTGGCGTCACGTTGCCGAACACGGCGAAAGTCCAGCAGCGCGGGTCGCATTCGAGGAATTCTGGTTCGGGGCGCGAAGCCTTGGTCGGACGAAGGTCCTGATGACCAATTTCCGAGCCCGTTTCGATGCGTTCCCCCCGGCGCTTCAGGCGCTCGTCATTTGGACAAACATGGACCCGGACACCCGCCGGCTGATCTGTCATTGGCACCTTCAGCTCGCGGATCCTTTGTACCGCGCCTTTGCTGGTGAATACCTGGTAGAGCGACATCAGCGTTTCCCGGCGGAGGTGAGCCATACACCGGTCGTTACCTGGGTGAGTCAGCATGGGGGCGACCGTTGGAACATGACGACCAAGATTCAGTTCGCCAGCAAGCTCCTCTCCTCCGCGTTTGCGGTCGGCCTGATCACGGCTACCCGAGATCCTCGCCCAGTTCATTACCCGCGCGTCGACGACGGGGCACTCACCTATCTAATGTACCTACTGCGCCATATGGACATCAGCGGGTCTCTGCTAGCAAATCCGTACTTGGCGTCGGTAGGGTTGATCGGCTCGGGGCTCGAAGACCGCCTGAAGGGGTTGCCCGCGATGCATTTCCGCCGACAGGGCGATCTGATCGATTTCGGCTGGCGCTATCGGAATTTGCTGGCTTGGGCCGATGCGACCTTCGGAGAACAGGATTCTCGTGCATGCGCCGGAGGCGTGATGTGACCATGCCGTTGTTCCAGCAGACGCAGCTGCAGGAGGCGTTCGTGGCTCTGCGGCGGGATCTCATCCACGAGGACGGCCCGCGTATCAGCACGATGCGAAACTACAGATTCGCCATCGTCCAATACGCACCAAGTGACGAGTTCAGGGTTCGCAGCGAGGTTCAGAAGCTCACCAGCGATCTCACCGCGAACGGCTGGGTCGTATTGTCGATCAGCTTGCAGAAGCTCCTCCTGGATCGCGCCCGGGCGCAAGGCGACGAGTGGATGAGCCGCGTGATTCAGATGGAACGGCGAATGAGTGAATCGGGTGCCGAACGCGGACTGAACTACCTCAAATCGAAGCTCGCTCCCCTTATCGAGGGTCCCACGGGGATTGCCGCCGATTGCAGCAAAATCATCCGCGATTTCGCCCAAGCGGACCCGGGCCGGGTCGACCGCACACTGGCGCTGATCGGCCGCGCCGGGGCCTTGTACCCATTCTTCCGATCGTCGGCATTGCTGCGTCATCTGGACGGCAGCACAGATAACGTGCCCGTGGTCCTGCTTTACCCTGGCGAGCGTATCGGACTGACAGGGCTCTCCTTTATGGGCGTGCTCAACGCGGACAACGATTATCGGCCACGGATCTACGCCTGATGGACAGCATGCTGATACGCGACCTCTTCGTCTCGGACGTCACGCGGGACATCCCTCCCGTCGTTTACTTCCATGAGCAAAGCCCCGAGAAGCTTGCGAGCGAGGTCTCGGAGTACATCATCACCGGAGGTTGGCCCGAGAGCCATCCCAACCATCGCCGCGTTCCCAATGGCATCCACGAGGAGTATGTCCACCTCCTGCGGAGCATCGCCTCGGAGCTGGACAGGCCGGGCGGTCCCGATCTGCCGAATGCTTGGATCTCGGGCTTCTACGGCTCCGGCAAATCGAGCTTCGCGAAGCTGCTCGGATTGGCCCTCGATGGGATCGCTCTCCCGGACGGCACGTCCTTGGCGGAAGCGCTCCTTTGTCGGGATCCCTCACCGCGGAGCGCCGAGCTTCGCGAGGCCTGGAGTGTGCTGCGCCGAAAGGTCGATCCCGTCGCCGTGGTATTCGACATCGGCAGTGTCGCGCGAGACAACGAGCACATCCATTCGGTCGTAATTCGCCAGGTTCAGAAGCGGCTTGGCTACTGCAGAACAGATCCATTGGTCGCCGATTTCGAGCTGGTCCTGGAGCGAGATGGCGAATGGACCCGCTTCGAACGGGTCGCCGAGGAAAAACTCGGCGAGTCTTGGGAGACAGTGAAGGATCGGGCCTTTGCGGAAGAGGAGTTCTCCCTCGTGATGTCCGCGATGTTCCCGGATCACTATACCGATCCCATGAGCTGGTTTATGAGCCGCGGCGGAACCCACGCCCGCTCCGAATCGCCGGACGATGCCGTCAAGGCCGTGAGGGACATGCTGCGGTTTCGTCGCCCCGACGCGACGCTCTTTCTGGTGGTGGACGAGGTCTCCCAGTACGTTCTCTCCAGCAAAGACCGGGTCGACCGTTTGCGCGCGTTCGCCACTGCCCTCGGGTCCACGCTCAAGGGCCGCGCCTGGCTCCTGGCCCTGGGGCAGCAGAAGCTCGACGAGGAGGCCGATCAACCCTTCCTGGTCTGGGCCAAGGACCGCTTTCCGCCCAAGCTCAGGGTGCACCTTGCGGCGACCAACATCCGCGACGTCGTCCACAAGCGCCTCCTGCAAAAGAAGCCGGCGGCCGAAACGACCCTCCGCGACCTCTTCGACAAGCACCGCCCGGACCTCAAGCTGTTCGCCTACGGGTGCAACTCGGTGACCGCCGAGGAGCTCATCGAGGTCTATCCTTTGGTCCCAGGTCACATCGACCTGCTGTTGCAGATCACCAGCGCGCTGAGGACCCGCTCCAGCCGCGTCCAGGGCGACGACCAGGCGATTCGCGGCCTGCTGCAGATGTTGGGTGAGCTATTCCGCGGACAGAAGCTTGCCGATATGCCGGTGGGCCACCTGGTCACCCTGGACCAGATCTACGAGGTTCAGCACACCGCCCTCGACTCCGATGTGCAAGCCAGCATGGCGCGCATCCTCAACCAGTGCTCGGACGACGCGACGGGGCTGTTGATCCGCGCCGCCAAGACCGTCGCCCTGCTAGAGCTGATCCAGGATGTGGAACCGACGGATGCGAAGCTGGTTGCCCAATGCCTTTACGACCGCCTCGATCGTGGTAGCCAAGTGTCCGATGTCACCGAAGCGCTCGAAGAGCTGCGCCGGCGAAACCTTCTTGGTTACTCGGAAAAGACGGGCTACAAGATCCAGTCCACCGCGGGCGAAGAGTGGGAGCGTGATCGACGGGACATCGGCGTCGCGCGCGAAACCATCAGCGATTCGGTCAAGGACGCCTTGGATTACCTGCTCGCCTTGCCTGATCGCCCGCGGCTCCAGGGTCGGCCTTTCCCCTGGTCTGGACTCTTTTCAGACGGCCGCAGCAAGGCCGACATCGCCTTCGGCGATCAGCGCTCGGAAGCCGTGGTGCAGGTCGATTTCCGTTTCCTCTCAGGCGAGGAGCGCACGGAGAGCACCTGGGTCAGGCGCAGCGCCGAGTCCTCTCTGGAGAACCGCCTGCTTTGGATCTGTGGCGCGACGGACCAAGTGGACACGCAAGTGCGTGAGCTCGCACGCTCGCGTGCCATGGTCAAGAAATTCAAGCCCCGGCGCGAATCCCTCAATGCCGCCCGCAAGCTCCTGCTCCAGCAGGAGGAAAATCGGGTCGAAGACTTGGAGCGTCAAGTGCGTGATGTGATCGGGGCTGCCTGGATGGCCGGTCGAATGTATTTTCGCGGCCGTTCCCTAAATCCTTCAGACCTAGGGGCCGGCTTTGCATCCGCGTTGGAAGCGGCTGCGACCCGGATTCTCCCCGATCTCTATCCCCATTTCGTGGTTACCGATCTTGTGCCGAGCGAGCTGCTCCAGCTCGTCGAGGGCGAGCTGAGCGGCCCCTCTCCAAAGCTCCTGACCGGCGACCTGGGCATACTGGAAGTGGACAAGGGGCGCTACGTGCCGACCTGCAGCGGAGTGGTGCCCAAGCGCGTGCAGGAGTACGTAGAGGCGGAGGGCGGACTGAGCGGCGCTTCGCTTGTCGCCCACTTCGGCAGTCCGCCCTACGGATACACCGCGAACGTGGTCAAGGTCTGTATCGCAGGCTTGCTCAGGGCAGGAAAGGTACGCATTCAACCCGAAGGCATCGCCGAGATTACTGCGGTCCGCGACGCCGGCGTTCGGGAGCTGTTCGAAAAGGACCGCACCTTCCGCCGCGCCACGCTCTTCCCGGCGGGTGACGACGACATCGGGTTCCAGTCGCGGGCCCGCATCTGCAAGTTCTTCGAGGAGCATCTCGGGCACGTCATGGACCGCCAAGACGATGCCATCGCAGATGCAGTGGCCTCGGTCTTCCCGCAGCAGGCCCAGCGCCTGCGGGGCGTGCTGCTTCAGCTCGATCGACTTCCCGGCTCGCCGGAAACACCTGCGGCGTTGGCAAAGCTGGGAGATGCGTTGGAGCAGAGCCTGCGCTTCGTGCGCCAGACCCGGCCCACGGTCAAGCTCGTCAAGAAGAACCTGGATGCGCTGCGCGACGGCATCCAGCTGGTCAACATCTACGAATCGGAGCTGACGCCTGCCGCGGTCGAGCAGGTCAGAGAGGCGGCGAATGTCCGCGATTACCAAGCCGCACAACTTCAGGAATCCGGAGTCTTGGAGTCCGATCTCGACGAGTCCGTGCAGCGGATCGAGACTCAACTGGCCACGGACCGCCCTTGGCGGGACATCGCAACTTTAGAGAAGGATCTGGCCGCCGTTCGCGCGGCCTACATCACCGAACGCCAGCGGTTGCTGGGCTGGCAGGAGCAGCAGACGGAACAGGCCCGGGGAAGGATCAAGTCCCGCGAGGGCTTCTCCACCCTGACCTCGGATCAGTCGCATAAGGTGTTGCGGCCCATCGCACTCGCGGTGACAAACACCACCGCGGAGGCCGTCGCTCCGCCGCTCAAGGCGCTGAGGGACGCCTTCCGCCTGGCTCTGGAAAACGCAGAAGAACAGGCAAATGAAACGCTCGACGAGATCCTTAGCGAGGGGGAGAAGCCTTTGATCGTCAAGGTAGATCTTTCGATCAGAAACCGTGAGGTCACCACGGAGGCGGAGGTGGAAACCCTGGTCGAGGAGATCCGCAAGCGGCTGTTGGAGCAGGTCCGAGCCGGCGTGCGGGTACGCCTGATCTGAAAAGAATGTTAACCACGGAATACACGGAACACACGGAAATGGGAAGACTGATTTACGAGGAAGAGACTTTCGCAATTCGTGGCGCGATATTCGAGGTTTACAAGGAAATGGGATGTGGGTTTCTTGAGGCCGTGTATCAGGAATGCCTTGAGAAGGAGCTGACAAGCAGAGGTGTCCCATATATTGCTCAACCAGAGCTGAGGCTGACATATAAAGGGGAACGGCTTGAACAGACGTATAAACCAGACTTGATCTGTTTCGAAAGGATTATTGTCGAGGCCAAGGCAATGAAAGATCTGGCGCCTGAGCACAGGGCTCAGTTATTGAACTATTTGAACGCAAGCGGCTTAAAGCTTGGATTGCTCGTAAATTTCGGAAGCTATCCCAAAGTACAGATTGAAAGAATGGTTTTATGAGTCTTCCGTGTATTCAGTGTATTCCGTGGTTACGAGTTCTTTGTAAATGTCCATGACGCCGGAAGCTAAGTCGGCCCTTTCCAAGACGATCCGCGGTCTACGCGGACGTCTGCTCGGCGACCTGCATGACGCGACCGAAGCGGCCTATCGCCTCTCGGTGCGGTCGCGGGATGCTGGACTGTCAGAGACGGCTCGCGCCAAGCGGACTCGACTCGGTGCCTGGCTCGATGAGCAGGTGCGTGGCGAGTCCGGCAACGGCAAAACGCCGCGTACCCGAGCCGACTTCCGTCGCGAGGTGGAGAAGCAGGCGGCCTACACGCTGCTGAACCGCATCGTCATTCTCCGGTTGATGGAGGCGATGGGGCTGCGGTCTCCGGCGGTGGTCACCGGGGGCTGGGAGAGCCAGGGCTACAAGGACTTTCGCTCCCTCGCGC
>Ga0210096_1000478_pt1 | contig 13852 bp, 6 predicted proteins | sample China_Galinas_PW_4_FD_184864 | JGI IMG/M metagenome (GOLD analysis project Ga0210096, IMG submission 184864) | Wetland microbial communities from San Francisco Bay, California, USA, that impact long-term carbon sequestration - China_Galinas_PWA_D2... | ecosystem: Environmental > Aquatic > Marine... | reverse complement strand
TCCGTGTGGCGGTTTCGGACGACGAGCTTGCCCGCCGGCGACTGTCGATGGACGCCAGGGGTGAGGAGGCCTGGAAGCCCGTCGGCCGCGACCGGCCGGTGTCGCAGGCGCTGCAGGCTTATGCCGCGCTCACCACCAGTGCGTCGCAGGGTGCCGTACGGGACCTCACGCAGATTCGCAGATAGTCAATGCGGCGCCCTTTGTGGGATGCGGTTCGTGCCGCATTGTGGAGCAGGTGGCTGGCGGTGACGGTCTTGCCGCCTCCGGTCGGTAGGGCATACATGATCGTCCCGGCACCGCTGGCGATCAGGCGCTCGATGGATGCGAGGTCTTTCTGATGGTAGGGGCGTAGTGTCTTCATGCGCCTCAGAATGACAGAACTTGTCTGCGTCACCCCACAGCGCCATGACATCCGCGATGCCTCGTCCAGCGAAATGGTTGTGTGAGCAATGGAGCGTTGGCCAGGAATCCTCGGACTCCCAAATTACAAAGAATTGATACTGCCCGTAAGGTTGGATAGATGGGCACTTTGCTGTGCCGCTCCTATTCCGGGCAATAGAACCCAGGTGCTAGTGGTTCGGGGCTACTGCTGGAAGGTGGACGGCAAAGCGTGTACCACGACCCACGGTGCTCTCTACATCGATGTGTCCCCCTACGGCAGTGATAATGTTGTTCGAGATGTACAGTCCTAGGCCGGTCCCAACCCCCTTCTCTTTGGTGGTGAAGAAAGGCTCGAACACGTACGGCAGGTCGGCGGGGGCAATGCCTTTACCCGTATCCTTGACCTCGGCGATGACCTCCTCCCCTTCGTGCCAGAGGCGGACCCGAATTTCATTGTTCTCGTAATCTCCCTCGTCGATGGCATGGGCCGCATTGACCAGCAGGTTTAGGAATACCTGCGACAGACGCCCTTCGTTGGCGAGGACGGGCGGGGTCTGCTTGAAATCCCGGGTGAGGCGGGCGCGATATTTGATCTCGTTATGGGCCAGGGTGATCGCGCACTTCAGTACATCGGCAAGCGATACCTCACTGAGTTGATTGTCGTCAGCGCGGGAGAAGGTGCCCAGGTCACCCACGATGGAGCGAACTCGCCGCACCCCGTCCAGCGCGCTTCGGGTACACTGCGCCATGTCGTTGAGCAACTTGTCATTGCGCAGCCCGGGGACTCCGCTCAGGAGGGCGGTCGCGTGCTCAGCCCCGAGTTCTTCAAACAATCGCTTGCGCAAGTCACGGCACTGTTCGAGGAGGGGGGGGAGGTCCTCTTCAAGCCACTCCACATTGCCCAACACCAGACCGAGAGGATTCCTGATTTCATGGGCCACCCCGGCGGCCAGCAAGCCCACACTGGATAGTCGATCCGACTGGGCCAGTTGCGACTGATAATTGAGGCGGCCGATGGTCGTGGCCAGGATGGCGGCAACCGATTCGAGAAAGTTGCTGCGGCGATCACCCAGCTTATCCCCGGCTGGCAAGTAAAAGCACAGGACGCCCTGGACCTGCGACTTCCACTTGAGTGGGAGTATGACGTGACCGTGATCGACCATGCCTTCAGCATGGTCGTGCCGTTTGTCCTCCAGGGCGCACTCGTTTACGTGAGCACAGACGATGGGCTTACCCGTCTCCGCAACGCGGCCACACAGGCACTGGCCCAGCACGACCTGAGCACAGCCCACGTCAACGGCCGGCGGTAGATTGCGGCTCACCACCTTGTGTAATTGCTGTCCCCGCACCAAAAACGCGGCGGCGCTGGCTTGCATGCCGAGCCAGGAGACCTGGAGCACATGATCGACGGCTATCTCCAGCACTTGTGTTGGGGTCTGCGCGTCCTGGATCGCGCGCAGGATGCGGTTCAGGCCGCGTTGTTCCTCCAGACTACGTGACAGCTCTTGTGAGTCTGCGGGCAGAAGTTGTGCAGCTCGGCCCACGAAGCCTTGGGATCCCGGCTGAGTTTCTCCTTCGGGATGCTGACTGACGTGTTCTTGCTGCGGCATCCGTCGAAGTAAGCTATGCACACGGGCCAGCAGGGTTTGCTCATCAAATGGTTTGGTTATATAGTCCGCAGCCCCAAATTCCAGTTCCGCGAACTCGTCGGCGGCCCCAAATTTGGCCGTCAGTATGATGATCGGCACGTCCGAGCGCGCGCGCAGTTCTCGCGCCAGCGTGAGCCCATCTTCATCCGGTAGGATCAAGTCCAGTATCACTAGATCGGGAGGTTTCTCCGTAACGCGACGACGCATTTCTTTGCCGTTCAAGGCTGTGCGAACGCCATATCCTTCTCGACCGAGATAATGGGCAAGCGAACGACAGATACGCGGATCGTCATCTACAACAAGAATATCCGCCACGATGCGCTCGCGGCCTTCGCTGTCGGGTAGTCCCTCTTCTACCATCTCCATTTTTTCCTCATTCTTTCTGCGCACGCTGGACATCTACCCCGCTCCGTCTATGATCGTTGTCTAGCCTATTGATTGATATAAGCTCCTAGCCCCAATTCCTCTTGCCGCGCAGGTTCCTTAGTTCTTGTGGGATCACGATACCACTTCTACCAGAAACGATTTTGACCATCCTGGTCGTCCTCGACCCCGCATCTTCGCAACGGGTAGGATCGCATGTTTACGTGATGTTACGGATTAAGGCGATTGCCGGAAAATAGCATACCGGATTGCGCCGGGTGAACTGCGAAGCAGTGAACGGCTTGGGCAGGAAGCCCAAGACCGGTGCCCAAGCAAAGCAGGGACAGCGCCGCGCCGGGATCGTTCGTCATCAAGGCGCGACATCAGGCGCATAGTCGAACTATGTCACTGTTGTCGCAACACAGGGGACGGACGAAAAGACAAGCAGGATGGACTGTCATTTGACAGAAACCGCCTATGCTTCATCCAATTCCGCCCGAACGGCTGCCGCAAGTTCTGCCTTCATATAGGGTTTTCTCAGCAAGTGAAAGTCGCCGTCTTTCACTGGGAGCTTACCAGTCTCTTCCTCGCTGAACCCCGTCGTGAGCAAGACCTTCAGGCCGGGGCGCCTCTGCAAGGCCCAACGCGCAAGTTCGCGGCCATTCATGTCGCCTGGCATAACGATATCGCTGAACAGTAAATCCATCGCGGCCTCTTCTTCGAAGACCTTCCTTGCCGCCGCTGCAGTCTCCACCTCTATCACCTGATAGCCCAGCCCTAAGAGTATACGCTTAGCGACTTTGCGAACCTGCAATTCATCCTCTACAAGCAAGACCGTCTCGGAGCCTCCCGGTAGATTCCGTGGTGTCGGTTCCGCATCGTGGTTCTCAATGGCAGCGACGGCTTCCGGCAGCAATATCGAGACCGTGGTACCCCCTCCAAGCACGCTTCTGAGCAGGAGGTCGCCTCCGGACTGCTTGGCAAAGCCGTACACCATGCTTAAGCCCAAACCGCTGCCCTTGCCGCGCCGCTTGGTGGTGAAGAACGGCTCAATGGCGTGCGCCGCATCCTCGAGTGACATACCGGTGCCCGAATCCTTGACGGTGATCATTACATAGTTGCCTGGTGCGAGTTCCGGGTCTTCGGGCGGCTCATCGGCTCCGATGCACTTACGGGTCGTCTCGATGATAAGCGTGCCGCCCTCCGGCATCGCATCCCGGGCGTTGACGACCAAGTTCAGCAATGCGCTCTCGAACTGGCCAGGGTCCACGAGGACAGGTAAGGCCTCCTTAGCCGGATTGATTCTCAGTTCGATGTCCTCTCTCAACGTACGTTGCAGAAACCGCCTGATATTGCGAAGAAATTCGTCGATATGGATCTGCTTCACTTGAAGGGGCTGTTTGCGCGAGAAGGCCAGCAGACGGCGTGTCAATGCGGCGCCGTCTTGGGCAGCCGACAGGGCATCGTTAATCAGCTCCCGGGAACTCGCGTCGGCAGCGCTGGCAATCTCGTCGCCGAGGAGCCCTAGGTTGGCGAGGATGACGGTCAGGAGGTTGTTGAAATCGTGGGCAATACCGCCTGTGAGCTGACCTACGACTTCCATCTTCTGCGCCTGTAAGAGCTGTGCCTCCTCTTCTTTGCGCTCTGTGATATCCGTAAAGCTCACTACCATGCCGACGACTTCGCCGTCTCTTAACATGGGATGGGATCGGTACTGCACAGGAAGACTGCTACCATCGGCACGCCAGAATACCTCATCGTCGAGATGGACCACTTTGTTCTCGCAACAGTCCCGACAGATGGGGCAGTCCTCGTTCGCATGCTCGGTACTAGCGGTCCGCGTGCGGTGAATGAGCGTGTGTACGTCCTGTCCCAGCAGCTCTTGCTCATCCCGGTAACCGAGCATGCTGACACTAGCGCTGTTGGCGAAGGTAAAGCGTCCCGCACGATCCATGCCGTAGATTCCCTCGCCTGTAGAGGAAAGGATGAGCTCAAGCCGTTGCTCACGGTCGCGAAGCGCCGCTTCCGCCCGCTTCTGCTCGGTCAGATCGCTGATGGCAGTTCTGATGATTTTCAACTCATCAGGAAGCGTACGATTCAATAAGACACTGTCAAATCTCAGGAAAACCGTTCTGTCTTCCGGGAGCGTGAGTCTTATTCCGGTGGTGTGTCCTTTCTGTGCCTCAATGGCCTTTCGGCAGTGAATGTAGAAAAAATCAGCATCCTCCTCAGTCAAAAAAGGCGTAAAACGACGCTTCAACAATTCTGATTTCGTGGTTTCTAACATCTCCGCAAGCTTCTGATTGACAGAGGAGATATTGCCAAGTCCATCTGAAATGATGTATCCAATGGGTGCATTATCGTAGAGATCGAAGTACTGCTCCCGGGCTTCTTCAAGGTCGGACCGACTCCTCCGCAAATCCTCGTTTTGCATTTCGAGTTGAATCTGGTGAATTCTCAGCTCCTCTACCAGTTCTTTAACCTGTATCTTGTCTAGGTCGTAGATGTTGTCCGAGCTCTCACTCAATAGCTCCTTAGCCCTCGCTCGCAGCTTCCCGGAGGAGTCGCTAGCTTCTGAAGTCTCAGACCGTCGGTGACTCATAGCAACGCCTCATGGATTATTCCGGCTGCGTATTTCTACGACACCGAGGATATTATCTTTATCATCAAATAGGGGTTTAGCGACGACATTCCATAAACGTCCCCGCAAATCTGTGAGTTGCCCTTGTTCGATTTGACGACTGCTCAGCGATCGGGTGAACGGGCATTTTTGGCAAGCTGCGTCTTCTTGCGCACAAACAGTATGACATTGTAGCCCAATCAATTCATCTCGAGTTCTCCCAAAGGTGTCGGCGGCCGTTTTACTCGCCCACCTTATCTTCCTGTCGGTTCCGAGGTGGAGAATCACATCTGATACGGCATCAAGAATCAATTCCTTTTCGGATTGCGAAACATGCAGTGAACGTTCAATCCCTTTTTGACTCGTGATATCACTATAAACGGCCACGACCTCCCCAGAAGGCAGCCGATAGATTTCATTATTCCGCCACCCCGTGATTCTCCCATCTTGATAGAAGGCGTCTGGGTATTGCTCACTCTGACCCGTCTGCCACACCCGTTTCAGCACCTCAAGTAAACCGAATTCTCTCACACCAGGAAACACTTGAGTAAGCCGCTTTCCGATGAGATCTCTCTTGGCTATCTCCTCGATCCGTTCGCCTGCCGGATTGAAGTCCAAGAATATAAAGTCATCTCCATTATCAACAGCCTTGTATACCGCGACCCCACTGTTCAAATGGTCAAAAAGCGCTTTATAACGGGTTTGACTCGTCCGCAGATTTTTCTTGAGCTCCTTAAGCGCCGTGATGTCCTGTATTGTCCCCACGGACCTTATCGGGTGCCCATCGCTGTCATACTCTGTTCTACAGATTTCATTAACATACTTGACACGACCGTCATTGAGCAAAATTCTATGGGTTATGTTATAAGGAGTCTTGTTCTTCACAGACTGCGTATACGCGTCATTGACAAGATTTCTGTCCTCCGGGTGAACGGCTTCCAAGAACGCCTCATAGCTTGCGCTGAACGCGTCTCGTTGAATCTCAAAGATCTTATAGACCTCATCTGACCAATCCAATTTGTTTGTCTTCAGATCAACCGTCCAGTAGCCAAAATGCGCAATTGCCTGCGCGTCTGCATACTGAAGATTTTGTTCGGCCAGCATATCACGGCTTCTTCGCACTTCGGTGATCTCTTCAAACGTTATCACAATACCCTGGATCCGATTATCGTGGGTGCGATAAGGAAAGATCTTTCGCTGGTACCACCGTTTCTCGTCATTCTGCACTTCCTTGCTCGCAACCTCTAGCGTATTCAGAACCTTTCTCGCGTCATTAGCTAGATCGGGATCATAAAATCTGGTAGTGATATGGCGAATAGGGCGATCGATATCGGTGGGAATAAGGTTAAAAAGGTCTTTCGAGGCAGGCGTGTATTGTTTTATGCACAATTCTGGATTCAGAAAAATCGCAGCGATATCGGTGCTGTTCACAAGATTCATCAGATCGTCGTTCGCCTGCTCCTGAGCGCGGACCTTCTCCTGAAGTTCGTTATTGACTGTATTGAGCTCTTCATTCAGCGACTGAAGCTCTTCTTTGGAGGTCTCTAGCTCTTCATTAGAGGATTGCAGTTCTTCATTCATTGACATGATTTCTTCATTGGAAGCCTTTAGCTCCTCGTTGGAAGTTTCTAATTCCTCGATTGTGTTCTGAAGCTCGCTCCTCGTTGAGTTAAGTTCATGTTCCAGGAGCTTAAACGCGGCATCGTCTCCCCCTTGAACAACCTCCTGTGTTTGCTGGGATTCCGAGTCAACGACATCGCGAAAACTGACCAACAGTAAGCCTTCCGCGCCCTGCACCTTCAGTGGGGTAACATTGATTTCCACTTTATAGTGTTTCCCGTCGCGTTTGACCCGTGCACCGAAAATGGAAACCGGACCATTGGTGTGTATGGACTTATGAACCGCGCCCCTAATGCGTGTGCTTAATCCGTCCCGGACGAGAATGTATAGGTCATTGGAATGCTCCCCCGTGGGAAAATCGAGGTATTGCCCCGTTTCGCCGAAATGATATAAGACTTCATGATTTCTGTTGATCAGTACGGAGGACGGGGCGTATTTCTCAAGAAGTGCCTCTTTGACAATATCAGCCGGCTTGACAGACGGCTCTCTTTTGTCCTCCTCTGTTAGGTATAAACGATGCCACCCGCGCTCATCGGGAACAATAGGGAAATTACGCTTCAGGGGAAGATTGGTTTCGAGACGACGATAAATGCGCCATTTCTTGGAGAGCGGTTCAAACAGTTCAGTCCGTTTGCCAATCGTTTCTGCATTGCCCAGGAGCAGGAACCCGCCCTTGTTCAGAGAAAAATGAAATAATTGAATTATCATTTCTTGTATAGACGCATCGATGTAGATCAGTAAATTACGGCAGCTAATCAGATCGAGTTTGGAAAACGGTGGATCGCTTATCAGGTTCTGTGAGGAGAAAACGATATCTTCCCGTAGCTTGTTGGTCACATGGTAGAAGCCATCATCTCTCTTGAAATATTTATCGAGTAACGGTTTGGGGATATCGGACGAGATGCTTTCTGGATAACGGCCTGCACGGGCGAAATCAAGCGCGTTGGCATCGATATCGGTCGCGAAAATTTGAAATTCTGAACGCAGATTGAGCTCAGCGGATTTTTCGTGCAGTATAATTGCAATCGTATAGGCTTCCTCGCCGCTGGCACATCCAGGAACCCAGACTCGTATGGGTTTCTCGTCGTGTGGTGCTTTCACGAGAGCGGAGATCGCGATTTCGTCTAATAGCTCCCAAGGTTCTTTCTCGCGGAAAAAGCCAGTCACACCGATGAGCAAATCTTTGAACAACTCGCGCGTTTCATCTGCGTTTTGGCGCAAATAGGTGACATAATCGCGCAACAAGTCTAATTGATGCAGACTCAAGCGGCGTTTTATACGACGGATAACGGTACTCTTCTTGTAGTAGCGAAAATCATGGCCTAGTTGCGCATGCAGGATCGCTAAAATGTTGTTGAACGCATCAGGTTCGTTGATTTCGATGGGTTCGGTGCCAAAGTAGCCCCTGACGTACGAGTGCTGTATGTAGCTCAACAGTCGTTCCGGCATCTCATTTACCGGAATAACATGATCAACGACTCCGGTGGCGATGGCGCTGGAAGGCATTCCGTCGTATTGTGCTTCCTCTGGAGATTGGGCGACAACGATACCCCCGTAGGCCTTCACGGCTTTTAGGCCCGCAGTACCGTCGCTTCCCGTGCCAGAAAGAATGATGCAGATAGCTTTTTCTTTTTGATCCTGAGCTAAGGATTTGAAAAAAAAGTCAATGGGCATGCGCATTCCCCGGCGCTGCACAGGCGTTGTCAGGAGAAGTTCGCCGTTCTGGATCGCCAAATCCAAGTTCGGGGGAATCATATATACGTGGTTGGCCTCAACCTCCATGTGATCCTCGACCTGGATCACTTTCATTTGGGTCTGGCGACTCAGAAGATCCACCATGAGGCTTTCATGAGTGGGATCCAGATGTTGAATCAGAACGAACGCCATGCCGGACTCGGCTGGCATGGCTTGAAAAAAGTCCTTAAAGGCAGATAGTCCTCCTGCCGAGGCGCCTATGCCGACGATTGGAATCTGCTTGCTCGGTGCGTTCTGAGATGTGTGTCGGGGGCTCATAGGATAATAACCCTGTCTAGCGCGTGCCAATGTAGGAGAGGAGATAGGTACCTCGTCGACAACGCGTGTAATACTCTCGCGAATCCAAGGTACAGCTTGAGGTTGTTGAGCCCATTATTGCGATGAACTCGGCCACCAGGGAGCCCCGTCGGTGAGGGACCCTCCTAGGTCGGCTTGGAGCTTGTGAAATAATCCCCGCGCGAAGCGAGGGTGCTCCTAGGTGTTTCAGGCAAGGCGCGGGCGTCCCAATATCTGGGAGTGTAGCGAGCTCTATATGACCTGATATCGGGGGATCCGCAACGCGGCCAGACACGTTCAGGGGGGGCCGCAGCCGTGGTGGGATTTTTTCGCACGCTCTCAGTGCGCAAGCTGTATTCCGATGATAGGACAGCGCCTTGTGCCAGTCCATGACCTCAGTGACCCTCGTCTGACCGTGTGGTGGGGCCGCCCCGTGCACGGAGCTGTCAGCACACACTGGGCTCATGAGCCGGCGCCGAGCAGCGCTTCGCTGCACGATGCTGCAGAAGCCTCCGTGTGACATTCGCCATCGTCTGCGCAGTGCGCTCAAAATGTCTTATGATGGGCTCGCGTTTCAAAAGGGGAGTCACGGATACATAGAATAGCGTATTCCTTTTCCGAGACGAAAGAGAGGCGACAACCCAACCGCCAGCCTTTTGGGAGGTTACGAGCTTACGGAGAGGACTGAGTATATCCTATCGAAAAGGCATCCTAATCTAGAAGAATAGACGTTTCTACATCACGATCACGCGGCTATCTGTGAGATCGAGTGTGCAGCCCATTCGCGGAATGAGCAGGTCTCGATGTCGATACCAAAGACTCGCTTGAGGCGCTTCGATATGGCGCGCAACTACTAGGGTTATCTGCAAAGCGAGTACCCCCACTAATGGCCGTTGTTCAGTAGGTTCCCGTCGTTCCGGCCACCGGATCCAAGGACTGCAACGGGTCGAGAACAGCCATTCGCCACCGGAGGGGTGAGTCGTCTGAGCCGATCACTTAATGCTGCAGCGCAATAGTGAGCAGCCGGCCAGGACCGGCCATTCACGGTTCGGTGGCCAACCGACCGAACTATGCCGGTTGAAGCCCCGGGGGGATTCGGAAAAAATCATCAGCCGGAGCCCTGAACGGGCTTCGGTGACTTGATTAACCCTCTGCAGCGTTCGTATTCGCAAGCTACGGAAGAATCGCTATTCCCATTCGAGTTCCTGACATACCTGTTGCGCGTTTCGGCCTTTGAGGAACTTATAGTTATTCAGATAGCTGAAGGCCGATTGATCGATATTGCCGATATCCGCAATATCGCCGCCGGCGTCCATAAATTCATATACCGAGTCACGTAGAAACCGCAGATACGAGTAGGTATCCTGGCGCGCCTTTTCAAGTGTGGTGACATGCCCGTGTCCAGGCACAATATGCTCAGGCTCGAAAGCCGCCATGGTCTCGAAGGCATTAATCCATGAGCCACTGTTTGAATACGGTCTCACACTGAGCATTCGCTCTGTATAGACAATGTCCCCGGAAAACATCACCTTCTCCTTTGGGAGCCAGACGATGACGTCCGATGGAGTATGAGCTTGCCCAACGGGGTGAAGCTCCAGCGTCTTGTCACCGATAACCAGATTGCGCTTCTCATCGAATATCTCGTCGGCATGGGTGGCGCTTGTTCCTGCCATCCCACTGTCGCCAACTGTATTTGCAAGGCGTATGAGCTGGTCATCAAGCCTCGCTTCCTGGTCTTCGACGGTCTTGCGATGGGCAATAATCTTCGCTCCCTGTTGCCGGAAATAGTCGTTGCCCAGCCACCGATGATCCTGGCCATTGGTGTTGATAACGAGCTTCACCGGTTCCTCGGTAAGATTCTTTATGGTTTCGTGAATGCGCTGTGCACCCTTGTAAGTGCCACCGGAATCGATCAGTACCACACCCTCTGAAGTCACGATGACCCCATAGGTGGCATTGTTGCTGAGATTCTCGGGTGTCCGGTCTCCGAGCGGACCGACCAGGGCGAACACGTCATCCGTAATCTTCTGCACCTCGAAATCGTCCGAGCTGTGAGCAGGTCGTGGCGTGGTTACGATTTCAAACAACAAAACCCAGACCAGGACCTGCAAGATTCCATGTCTGTTCATGATTGCGCCTCCATGGGTCAGGACTACCTTGCGCCAACTGTTCCGATGGCTTCTTGCAGTGTTACAAGTATAGGCGGTCGACCATTTGGGCAGGGGTGCTATTGCGCGATGGTGCGCCGTGCTTTCGCAGACAGAGCACAAGGCAGGCGCCCACTGCAATATCCAGAACACTTTGCCCCCGCTGCTGCTAATCAGGAGTCTCCGCCAAAATGATGTCTCAGCCGGATGGCCGTTACTGCGGTTGGAACGCTGTCCAGGGTTACGGAAAACCGGGCCCGATACGGATTTCTTCGACAAGGGCTGTATTTGTACACACTGGCCCTGCGGTCCAGGATCACCTCGCCCCTGTCACTCGACAGCGCGACATCCACATGGCCGGGCATGCGCCCGTAGTAGCTCCAGCGCTTCTCGATCCGGCCAGCCACCACCCGTTTCCCATCGGTCCGCTCGTAGCTGACCTCGACGGGTACGATAAGAGAGGAATCGTCGGCCTCTATTCGGTACAGCGACTTCTCGACATCGGTTTGCGACGAAACTGGTAACGCTGGAGCAAATATCAGTACGGGGACGAGGCAAGTAGCAGTTTTCAGTCGTTTCATCATTCATCCCCTCGGCTGGCTTGATAGGTACGGGCCTGCGTATAGGCCGTTCGAGAGAACGCCGGGTAAAGCGACGGCAACACGAACAGGGTCAGAAATGTGGACGAGGCCAGACCTCCCACTACGACGGTGGCCAGGGGCCGCTGCACCTCGGAACCCACGCCGGTGTCGATCAGCATCGGCACGAGCCCCAGGGCCGCGATGGCCGCGGTCATCAGAACCGGGCGCAGGCGTGACAAGGCTCCGCGGTAGACCGCCGCGGCCATTCGCTCGCCCGCCTCCAGGTTCTGGTTGATGGCGTTGACCATGACCACGCCGTTGAGCACCGCGACTCCGAACAGCGCGATGAAGCCGATGGAGCCCGGTACCGACAGGTACTGACCCGTGCCATACAGAGCAGCGACGCCGCCGATCAGGGCCAGAGGCACGTTGATCAGGATCAGCAGGGCCTGACCCACTGAGCGGAAGGCGAAGTACAGCAGCAGGAAGATCAACCCCAGCGACAGGGGTACCACGACCATGAGCCTCGCCTGCGCCCGCTGCTGATTTTCGAACTGACCGCCGAACACGACGCTGTAGCCCGGCGGTAGGTCGATCTCGGTGTCGATGCGCTGGCGCAGCTCCGCCACCAGCCCGCCCATGTCGCGCCCTGCCACGTTGGCCTCGATAACGACCCGACGCTGCACATCGTCGCGGCGAATCTGGGGCGGCCCGGACTCGATGGCCACACTTGCTACATCCCCAAGGCGCACCCAGGCGCCGCCCGGGGCCTTGAGGATCAGGCCGCGAATCGCTTCTGCGCTGTTGCGGTATTGCGGCGCGAGGCGAACCGTGATGTCGTAACGCTCATTGCCATGGATCACCTGGCCTGCGTTCATCCCTCCAATGGCGTCGGTCACCAAATCCATGACCTGGGCCACTGGAATGCCGAAGCGAGCCAGCCGATCCCTGTCTGGGCGCACCACCAGCTGGGACTCGCCGGCGATCTGCTCCATAGCCACGCCCCGAGTCCCGGATACCCCCTTGACCAGGGTCTCGATGGCCCGTCCCTTCTCTGCCAGCACCTCCAGATCTGGCCCGAATAGCTTGATCGCGAGCTGCGCCTTGACCCCCGAGAGGAGCTCGTCCACGCGGGTAGCGATAGGCTGGGAGAAGGAAAACAGGAGCCCCGGATGGACCGACATCTTCTCTTCCATGACCCGCTGGAGGCCGGCTCTGTTCTGCGCGGTGCGCCATTCAGTTGCGGGCTTGAGTCCCACGTAGATCTCGATGTTGGATACAGGTTCCGGGTCACCGCCGAGCTCGGCGCGGCCGATGCGACTGGATGCATAAGTCACTTCCGGGATTTGCATCAGCACCTGCTCCAGCTTGGCGGCCACACCCAGGGCCGTCTTCAAGCCAGTAGAGGGGGCCATAGTAACGCGGATATTGAGCGTGCCTTCCTCCAACTCCGGTACAAACTCCGTGCCGAGACGCGGCAGCAGCCATACTGCCCCCGCGAACAAGGCGAGCGCCACCAGCATCACCAGCCACCGCGCCGCCAGCGCCCGCTGTAGCAAGCGCCTGTAAAGCCATTCCAGCGGTGCGAATATGGGGCTTTTACGGTGGCGCAGGCCGCGCCGGAAGCTGTAGGTGGCCAGCGCCGGCATGACCACCAGGGCTACCACGAGAGATGCCAGCATTGCTAAAACGATTGACACGGCCATGGGCTGGAACAGCTTCCCCTCCACCCCCTCCAGGGTGAACAGAGGGGCGAACACCACGACGATGATCATGACGGCATAGAACACAGGCCGGCCCACCTCCCTCGCCGCCTCCTGGATGCGCAGGGGAATCCCTAGGCGATCGTTCGTAGCATCAAACGGATCAGGGTCGGCGGGACCCACCTCATCCTTGACTCGGTTGAGGTGCGTTGCGCCCGGTTCTGTCAGGTGCTTGAAGATGTTCTCCATCATGACCACGGAGCCGTCCACGATCATGCCGATAGCGATGGCGAGCCCGCCCAGAGACATGAGGTTGGCCGAGAGACCCCAGTAGCTCATCAGCGTCAGGGTTGCCCCCACGGACAGGGGCACCGACACCAGCACCAGCAGCGTCGCCCTAAGGTTCAGCAGAAACAGCACAAGGATCAGCACGATCAGCGCGAAGGCCTCCACCAACGCTTTGCCGACCGTAGTCACCGCCTTCTCTACGAGGATCGCCTGGTCATAGAAGGCTTCTAGCACCACGCCTTCCGGCAGCGCTTGCCGGATGGCGGGAAGGCGTTGCTTGATACCGTCGATGGTGGCATTGGTGTTAGCGCCCATCCGCTTGAGTACGACTCCGGCCACCACCTCGCCGAGCTGGCGAGGTGTTCCATCCGCCTCGCGCAGGCTCATGGTCACCGCCCCCTGGCGGATCTCGCCGCCGAAGCGCACTTCTGCTACGTCACGCACCCGCACCGGGACGCCCTCCACATCC
>Ga0210096_1000477_pt1 | contig 13870 bp, 11 predicted proteins | sample China_Galinas_PW_4_FD_184864 | JGI IMG/M metagenome (GOLD analysis project Ga0210096, IMG submission 184864) | Wetland microbial communities from San Francisco Bay, California, USA, that impact long-term carbon sequestration - China_Galinas_PWA_D2... | ecosystem: Environmental > Aquatic > Marine... | reverse complement strand
GGGCTGGAGGTGATCCTGCGCGAGGTGGATCGTCTCACCACCCTGCTCGACCAGGTCCTCGGCGTGGCCCGCGCGGAGCTACGCGAGCGCGCCCCCGTCAACATCCACCGGGTACTCGATCGCGTGGTCGATCTACTGCGCCGCGAGCTCGGCGAGCAAGCAGGACAGCGGCTGGCGGCCGAGTACGATCCGTCGTTGCCGCGGGTGGGGGGCAACGAGGACCAGCTCGTCCAGGTGTTCTTCAACCTCGTGAAGAATGCGCTGGAGGCGGGCCCGGAAGGTACCCGGGTCACCCTGCTCACCCGCCTGTCGACCGCCCGCATGGCCCTGGGTAGCCCGCAGCCGGGCGGGGCGCGCATGCTGGTCGTGACGGTGATCGACCGGGGTCCGGGGATCGCGCCGGAGGATCGTAGCCGCCTGTTCACCCCCTTCTTTACCACCAAGCGCCACGGAACCGGTCTTGGCCTCGCCCTGTGCGCGCGGATCATCGAGGAGCACGGCGGCGAGATCCGCTTTCCCGAGGTGCGTGATGGCGGCACCCGGGTCGAGGTCTTTCTGCCCTTCGCGCGGGTCGCGGAATAGGGTGGGTCCGCCCCCGCGCGCTTTTCAATTTACCGCCGTTGTCTCTATCTTCGGCCATGGAAGAACGACCGGACGTCCTCGTCGTCGATGACGAGTCGAGCCTACGCTGGGTCCTGCGCAAGGGATTGACCAAGGCGGGCTACGACGTGGAGGAGGCGGAAGAGGCCCACGCCGCCCTGCGTCTGCTGCGCCAGCGTGGCTTCTTCGCCGTCATCCTCGATATCAATCTGCCCGGGATGACGGGGCTCGACGCCCTGGAGGAGATCGGCAAGTTGCGCCCCGGCACGCCGGTGCTGGTGATCACCGCGCAGAACTCGATGAGCAACGCCATCGAGGCGATGCGCCGCGGCGCGGCCGACTACTTCACCAAGCCGTTCGACCTGGACGAGATCCTGCTGGCGCTGGAAAAGGTGCGCGAGCGCCGCGAGATGGAGGCGGAGATGAGCCGCCTGCGCCAGGTGGCGGGCGAGGTCGATCCCCTGGAGGAGATGGTCGGTCGCTCGGAGTTGATGCGCGCGGTGTTCAAGCGCATCGGCCAGGTCGCGGCGCGCGAGACTACCGTGCTGATCCGCGGCGAGAGCGGCACCGGCAAGGAGCTGGTGGCGCGCGCCATCCACTACAACAGCGCGCGCCGGCAGGGGCCGTTCGTGGCGGTGAACTGTGCGGCGATGCCGGCGGAGTTGCTGGAGAGCGAGCTGTTCGGCCATGAGCGCGGCGCCTTCACCGGTGCGGTGAGTCGCAAGCGCGGCCGCTTCGAGCGGGCGCACGGCGGCTCGCTGTTTCTCGACGAGATCGGTGACATGGCGGCCGCCCTGCAGACGCGGTTGCTACGGGTGTTGCAGGAGAAGGAGGTGGAGCGCATCGGCGGCGAGGAGGCGTTGCCGGTCGACGTGCGCATCCTGGCCGCGACCAACGTCGATCTCGAGCAGGCGGTGCGGCGTGGCGATTTCCGGGAGGATCTCTACTACCGCCTCAACGTGGTGACGATCGCCTTGCCACCCCTGCGTGAGCGGCCCGAGGACCTCCCGGCGCTGGTCGAGTATTTCATCCGCCGCACCAATCCCGAGCTTGGCACGACGGTCGATGGCGTCACCGAAGAGGCCCTCGATCGCCTGCAGCACCACGCGTGGCCCGGTAACGTGCGAGAGCTGGAGAATTGCATCAAGCGCGCGATGGTGCTGGCGCCCGGCCGGGTCCTGGGGCTGGAGGAGATCGCCGCCGCGGGCTTCGGCGCCGCACCCGCGGTAGCACAGCCGGTGGCGCAGGACGCCCTGGTCGCCGACATCCTGCCGCATCTGGAGCGGATGGTCGGCGCGGTACAGGACGAGAGTGATCTCTACCGTCAGGTCGTCGGGGCGGTGGAAGCGCCCCTGCTGCGCCTGGTCCTTGCGCGTACCCACGGTAACCAGCTCCAGGCCGCGAAGCTGCTCGGGATCAACCGCAACACCCTGCGCAAGAAACTGCGCGAGGCGGGGATTGCGACCGATGCGAGCAAGTGATGCGAGCCGCGGCGTAGCGCAGATCCACCACGCAACCGAATCGATTTCCGATATTGAACCGATTGCCTTTGAATTGCTTGACACCCTCCCTAAGCCGTCCCTAGGATCGCCCGCAATTCCAGCACGGCTGCGGCTTCGCAGCGGACACCACATCACCCAGCGAGGAGGAAGGGATGACTAAGGCGGATCTCATCGATGCCATTGCGAAGGATGCCAACCTTTCGAAGGCAGACGCGGGCAGGGCGCTCAACGCAGCTCTCGATGCCATCACGGGCGAATTGAAGAAGGAGGAGAAGATCTCGTTGGTCGGATTCGGCACTTTCTCCTTGGCCAAGCGGCCGAAGCGCAAGGGACGCAATCCCCAGACCGGCGAGTCGATCACCATCCCGGCGCGCAAGGTGCCGCGCTTTACCCCTGGTAAGGCGTTGAAGGATACGGTTCAGCGTAAGCGCTAGAACGGCCTCGGACGGGCTCGATAAAGATACGGGGGGTAGCCATGGCAGGCTGCCCCCTTTCTTTATGGACGATCCAGCAATGACCTGTTGGCCGAGGGACCCTGTAGGAGCGGGCTTGCCCGCGAACCGATGCCATGGGTTCAGAACAGGGTGCTGGCCCAGGTTCGCGACCAAGGTCGCTCCTACGCGCGAGGAAGCTGCGGTGATGGATGCACCCGTCCTGCGGTTGTGTCCTTGACACCGTTCAGAGGGGTCCGAAGAATACCGCCCCCTCTGATTCCCCATGGGGTGGATCACAGGCGCGTAGCTCAGGGGGAGAGCGCTACCTTGACACGGTAGAGGTCGGCGGTTCGAAACCGCCCGCGCCTACCACTTCGATTGGCCGTTCACCGTGGATCTAGCCGAGACGACATGCAGGTCGACGTAACCCTTCCCGACGGGACGACCCGGACCTACGACGACGCGGTGACGGTGCTGCAGGTGGCGGAGTCGATCGGCCCCGGCCTGGCGCGGGCGGCGATCGGTGCGCGGGTCGACGGCAAACCCGTGGACCTGGGCACGGAGCTGCGCGGCAAGGTCGCCGTGGAGATCGTCACCGACCGCTCGCCGGACGCCCTGGAGATCCTGCGCCACTCCACGGCCCACCTCCTGGCCCAGGCGGTGAAGCACCTCTACCCGGAGGCGCAATTCGGCGTCGGGCCGGTGATCGACAACGGCTTCTATTACGACATCGACATCGACAGCCGCCTCCATCCGGAGGACCTGGAGCGGATCGAGGCGGAGATGCAGCGCATCGCCGAGCAGGACCTGCCGGTGCAACGCCACGAGTTCGCGCGCGACGCGGCGATCGCGGAGTTCCGGCGTATCGGCGATCACTACAAGGTCGAGCTGATCCAGGACATCCCGGACGGGGAGACCATCTCGGCCTATGGCCAGGGCGACTTTCTCGATCTCTGCCGCGGGCCCCATGTCCCGTCCACCGGCCGCCTGCGCTTCTTCAAGCTCCAGTCGATCGCCGGTGCCTACTGGCGTGGCTCGGAGAAGAACAAGCAGCTCCAGCGGATCTACGGCACGGCATTCTTCTCCAAGAAGGAGCTCAATCAGCACCTGCAGCTCCTGGAGGAGGCAAAGAAGCGCGATCACCGCCGCCTCGGCCGGGAGCTCGACCTCTTCCACCTCCAGGAGGAGGCGCCGGGCATGGTCTTCTGGCATCCCCACGGCACCCAGATCTGGCGGGCGGTGGAGAGCTACATCCGCGAGCTGATCCGGACCCGCGGCTACCAGGAGATCCGCACCCCGATGATCGTCGACCGCTCCCTGTGGGAGCGCTCCGGTCACTGGGACAAGTTCCGGGAGGAGATGTTCACCACCGAGAGCGAGGCGCGGGAGTTCGCGGTCAAGCCGATGAACTGCCCGTGCCACATCCAGGTCTTCAACCATTCGGTGCGCAGCTACAAGGACCTGCCGATGCGCCTCGCCGAGTTCGGCTCCTGCCACCGCAACGAGCCGTCCGGCACCCTTCACGGCCTGATGCGGGCGCGCAACTTCGTCCAGGACGATGCCCATATCTTCTGCACCGAGGGGCAGATCGGTGCGGAGGTGATCGCCTTCAACGAGCTGGTCTTTCAGGTGTACGAGGCATTCGGCTTCGGCGCCCCCCTGATCAAGCTGGCCGACCGGCCGGACAAGCGGGTCGGCTCGGACGAGGTGTGGGACCGTGCCGAGGCGGCCCTCCATGAGGCCCTGGAGAGCAGCGGCGTGGCCTATGAGCTCAACCCGGGGGAGGGCGCCTTTTACGGCCCCAAGATCGAGTTCAGCCTCAAGGATTCCCTGGAACGGGTGTGGCAATGTGGGACCATCCAGGTCGACTTCGCCATGCCCGAGCGCCTCGGGGCGACCTACGTCGGAGAAGACAATCAGCGCCACACGCCGGTGATGCTCCACCGGGCCATCCTCGGCTCCATCGAGCGCTTCATCGCGGTCCTCATCGAGCACTACGGCGGTGCCCTGCCGCCGTGGTTGGCGCCGGTCCAGGCGACGGTATTGCCGATCAGCGAGCGCCACCGCGACTATGCCGAGACCGTGGGGCGCCAGCTCGACCAGGCCGGCCTGCGCGTCACCGTCGATCGGCGGGACGAGAAGGTCGGTGCGAAGATTCGCGATGCTCAGCTTCAGAAGATCCCGTACATGCTGGTGGTGGGGGATCGCGAGGCCGAGGAGGGCGGGGCATCCCTGCGTACCCGCAGTGGCGGCGACCAAGGGACGATGGACATGACGGCAATAACCGATAGAATCCGCGACGCCGTTGCTACGAAGAGCGCGGAGCTGTAACACGACGGGCTTGCCCGGCGAGACCTGGAGGTTCTTATCCGAAGACGTAAACCGCCTCAGAAACGCGAACAACGCGAGCGGATCAACGGCCGCATCCGCGTGCCCGAGGTGTTCGTGATCGACGAACAGGGCACACAGATCGGCGCCATGGAGATACGGGCCGCCATTGACATGGCGGGGGAGCGGGGCCTGGACCTGGTCGAGGTCTCACCCAATGCCGACCCTCCCGTGTGCAAGTTCATGGACTACGGCCGTCACCTTTATGACAAGAAGAAGAAGGCCTCGGTCGCCAAGGCCCACACCCATCAGACCCTGCTCAAAGAGGTGAAATTTCGCCCCAACACCGATACCCATGACCTGGAGACCAAGACCCGCAAGGCCGACGCCTTCCTGAGTGACGGCAACAAGTGCAAGATCACCGTCATGTTCCGGGGCCGGGAGATGGCCCATACGGACCGCGGCCGGGAGCTCCTCGACAAGGTGACCGCCATGCTCGCCGACGTCGCGGAGCGGGAGCTGGAGCCCCACATGGAGGGGCGCTTCATGTCGGCGATCCTGGCGCCCAAGAAAGCCAAGGGAAAGACCCCGGCCCCCAGCAAGCCGAAGCCCCCCAGCGAAGCCACTTCAGCTACAGCCCCCACCCCAGCCACACCCCCTACCACGGATACCCCTAATGCCCAAGCTCAAGACCCGGCGGGCGGCCGCTAAGCGCTTCTCCAAGACCGGCACCGGGAAGTTTCGCTCGCACCACTCCCACGCCAGCCACATCCTCACCAAGAAGAGCACCAAGCGGAAACGCGGTCTGCGCAAGCCGGGGATCATCTCCGACTCGGATCAGAAGCGCGTCGCTCGGATGCTGCCGTATCTCTAAGCTTTCCGCGTTCAGCCATCAGCCTCCAGCGCACGAGTTGACGGCTGATTGCTAAGAGCTGAGCGCTTTTTCATCAGGAGTTTTGTCATGCCCAGAGCGAAAGGCGGTCCCAAGACCCACCGCCGGCACAAGAGAATCCTCGCCATGGCGAAGGGGTACCGGGGCGGCCGCAGCCACCTCTACCGCACGGCGCAGGAGACCGTCGACCGCGCCCTGTGCTTCGCCTACCGCGACCGCAAGGCGCGCAAGCGCGAGTTCCGCCGTCTGTGGATCGCCCGGGTCAACGCCGGCAGCCGCGCCCTCGGCGTGCGATATAGTCGCCTGATCGCGGGGCTCGACAAGGCCGAGGTGCGCATCAACCGCAAGATGCTCTCGGAGATGGCGATCTACCACCCGGACGACTTCGCCAAGGTGGTGACCCTGGCCCAGGAGCAGGGATAAGTTGTTTCCCTCCCCCGCCGGGGGAGGGCCAGGGTGGGGGCGCCAGGACCCAGCGAATGGCTGAACAATCTTGCCACATCGCGGGAACGCCACACGCCCTCCCCCCAACCCCCTCCCGGGGGGAGGGGGGGATCTGGCGCGTAGCCCGAGACAGCGGGTAGGTGATGGCAGCGGAGCCGGTGAAGCCGGACGACCTTGCGGCGGTCAAGGAGGAGGCCCTCGCGGCGATCGCCGCCGCAGCCGATCTCGACGCCCTGGAGGCCCTGCGCGTCGCCTTGCTGGGCAAGCGGGGACGGGTCGCCACCCTCATGCAGGGGATGGCCGGCCTCGATCCCGGCGAGCGGCCCGCCTTCGGTCAGGCGGTCAACACCCTCAAGGGGGAGGTCGCGGCCAGGCTTCAGGAGCGGCGCGAGGCCCTGCGGCGCGCGGAGATCGAGCGGCGGCTGACCGCCGAGGCCATCGACGTCACCCTGCCGGGCCGGCCGCCGCGGCGCGGCTCCCTCCACCCCCTGACCCGCACCCAGCGGGAGATCGAGGCGATCTTCCTGCGCATGGGCTTCTCCGTGGAGTCCGGCCCCGAGGTGGAGACCGACTACTACAACTTCGAGGCCCTCAACATCCCGCGCGACCACCCGGCGCGGGACATGCAGGACACCTTCTACGCCGGCGCCGACATCGTCCTGCGCACCCACACCTCCAGCGTCCAGAGCCGCATCATGGAGCGGCAGCCGCCGCCCATCCAGATCATCGCCCCGGGACGGGTCTTTCGCCGCGACTCGGACCAGACCCACTCCCCCATGTTCCACCAGGTGGAGGGGCTGCTGGTCGATCGCGACGTGAGCTTCGGTGATCTCAAGGGGGTGCTGGAGTCGTTCACCGCCGAGATCTTCGGCCGCCCCCTGCCGCTGCGCTTCCGGCCCAGCTACTTCCCGTTCACCGAGCCGTCGGCCGAGGTCGACGTGGGCTGCGTGATGTGCGAGGGCGCCGGCTGCCGGGTCTGCTCCCAGACCGGCTGGATCGAGATCCTCGGCTGCGGCATGGTCGACCCCAACGTCTTCACCCTCGCCGGCTACAACCCCGACGAGGTCACCGGCTTCGCCTTCGGTATGGGCACCGAGCGCATCGCCATGCTCAAGTACGGCATCCCCGATTTGCGCCTGTTCTTCGAGAATGACTTGAGGTTTTTGGAGCAATTCTGAATAAAAACTGCTTAACGCAAAGACGCCAAGGCGCGAAAGCGCAAAGAATTTTTTCTAACCACGAAGGACACGAAGAACACGAAGGGGTTTGGGGGGACTCTTAGAAGCGACGTACACATCGACTTGCGGCCCCGTGGCTCCCGGAACGAGATTTCTCTCGCAAAGACGCGAAGACGCAAAGAAACGACTCGTACCCTCTGCGCCTTTGCATCTTCGCGAGAGCCCAAAAAGAATCAGTGCTACGGTAGGAAATTGTGCCAACCAATAACTTCGTGTCCTTCGTGGTTAAAACCCATATTGGATCAGCCCTATTAAGCTCGTGATCCACCCTTTGCGCCTTTGCGCCTTGGCGTCTTTGCGTTAAGAAAATCAAACCGCGATGCTCGTTCCGCTTTCCTGGCTGCGTGACTACGTCGAGCTCGACCTCGACCTCGACGCCCTGTGCGATGGCCTCACCATGGCCGGGCTGGAGGTGGGGGGTGTGGACAACCCCGCGGCCACCCTGGCCGGGTGTCGCGACCACCTCGTGGTGGGGCGGCTCACCGCGGTGGCGCGCCACCCGGATGCGGACCGTCTGACCGTCTGCCAGGTCGACACCGGCGACCAGGTGCGCCAGATCGTGTGCGGCGCGCGCAACCACCGCGAGGGCGATCGCGTGGTCGTGGCCCTCCCCGGCGCGGTGCTGCCCGGCGGGATGGAGATCCGCGCGGCCGACCTGCGCGGCGTCGCCTCCGGCGGCATGTTGTGCTCGGCGACCGAGCTCGGGCTGGAACGGGAGGGGGAGGGGATCCTGATCCTCAACGGCGACACCGCCCCCGGTGCCCCGGCCGTCGACGCCCTCGCCCTCGACGACCCGGTGATCGAGATCGACCTCACCCCCAACCGCGGCGACTGCCTCTCCCTGGTCGGCATCGCCCGCGAGGTCGCGGCCTTCACCCCCGGCGCCCGGCTCCATTTGCCGGACTGCACGGTGGAGGAGGGCGGCCCGGCCACCGACTCCTTGGTGGACGTCGCCATCGACGAGCCGGCCCTGTGCCACCGCTACACCGCCCAGGCCGTGGAGGGGGTGACCATCGGACCGTCACCGGCGTGGCTCCAGCGCCGCCTCCAGGCGATCGGGGTCCGGCCGATCAACAACGTGGTCGACGTCACCAACTACGTGATGCTGGAGCTGGGCCAGCCCCTCCACGCCTTCGACCTCGACCATCTCCACGGCCCCACCATCCGCGTGCGCCCGGCCCAGCCGGGCGAGACCATGGCGACCCTCGACGACGTGGAGCGCACCCTCGATCCCGATCGCCTCCTGATCTGCGACGCCGCCGGTCCGGTGGCCCTGGCCGGGGTGATGGGCGGCCGCGACTCCCAGGTGACCGCGGCCACCACCCGCATCCTCCTGGAGGCGGCGTCCTTCGATCCCGCCTCGGTGCGCCGCACCGCCAAACACTACGTGCTCCACTCCGAGTCGTCCCACCGCTTCGAGCGCCAGGTCGATCGCCAGCGCATCCTCGATGCCCTGCACCGCGCCGCGCGCCTGATCCGCGAGCTGGCCGGCGGCACGGTGAGCCGCGCCGCCGTCGACCTGTTCCCCGGCGACGCCCCGCGGCCGGCCATCGACCTCGGCCTCGCCACGGTCAACCGCACCCTGGGCATCGACCTCGACGCCCCGGCGGTCACCGCCCTCCTGGAGCCCCTCGGCTTCGCGGTCGCCACGGCCGGTGATCGCCTGCAGGTCACCGTGCCGAGCTGGCGCAACGACGTGGAGCGCCCGGCCGACCTGATCGAGGAGGTGGCCCGCGCCTACGGCTACGACCGCATCCCCTCGACCTTCCCCCGCGGCGGCCGCGCCCCGCAGCCGGCGGCCGCCCGTGACACCCTGCGCCGCCGCCTGCAGGACGCCATGGCGGCCCTCGGCTACCGCGAGATGGTCGCCGTCGCCTTTGCCGGCGAGGACCGTGGCGACCGCCTGCGCCTCGCCGCGGACGACCCGCGGCGCCGCGCCGTGCAACTCACCAACCCCCTCGCGGCGGACCAGTCCTGTCTGCGCACCGAGCTGCTCTCCGACCTCCTGCAGGCCGCCGCGCACAACCGCCGCCACGGCGCCGAGGCCCTCCACCTGTTCGAGGTCGCCACCTGCTTCACGGCCCGGGGTCCGGGAGAGCTGCCGCAAGAGGAGGAGCGGGTCGCCGGGATCGCCTTCGGGCCACGCACCGGCCTCGACTGGGCCACGACCCCGGAGGTGGCGACCTTCTTCCACCTCAAGGGCGACCTCACCGCCCTGCTGGCCGAGGTCGGCGTCGCCGAGGTCCGCTGGCAGACCTCCGGCGAGCCCTTCCTCCACCCGGGCCGCGCCGCCGACCTGTACGCCGGGGAGCAGTGCCTTGGTTGGGCCGGCGAGGTCCACCCGGAGGTCGCCACGAGCTTCGACCTGGCCGGGCGGTCTTTGGCCTTCTCCCTGTCCCTCGACGCCCTTGGTGCGGTGGTCCGCGACCACGTGCCGTTCCGGCCGATCCCACGCTTCCCCGCCATGGAACGCGACCTCGCCCTCCTGGTCCCGGACAACCTGCCGGTCGAGACCCTCCTGCACACCGCCCGAGAGCAGGCCGGCGAGCTGCTGGAGTCGATCGGCGTCTTCGACCTCTACCGCGGCGAGCACGTCCCCGCGGGGCAGGTCGGCATCGGCCTGCGCCTGCGCCTGCGCGCCCCCGATCGCACCCTCACCGACGCCGAGGCCGACACGGTCGTCGCCGCCCTCCTCACCCGCTGGCAGACCGACCACGCGGTCACCCTGCGCAGCTAACGGGAAGCGCCAGGGTAGGTGCCGAACCCCTTCGGCGACCCAGGCCCAATGGGTCTGCCTGTGGCGTCCCATCGCGAACCCTTCAATGCAGCAACGCGAGGGGGTTGAGCCACGAAGGTCACGAAGGGCACGAAGGAGGATCGCCTTTGTGCTACCTCGTGGGTGCCGGCGTGCGGCTGCGAACTGCGTAATGCCGAGGCGCCAAGGCGCACAGACGCAAGGGCCAGCAGAGCGGCTCGCTAGGCAGTCGCCCCCGGGAGAGGGACAGGGCGAGGGGGGCGGGTCTCGTTGACCGAGCCCTGCGTTGCCTACGTCCGGGATCAGCGCGAGCGCTCCTAGTCGCCGCGGTTCGTCGGTACGTAGTTCCGCTGATTGACCAGCCTCCACGCCGGCGAATACCGTGCGCCCCACACCTCCAGGGGACGATCATGGCGTCGAGGAACGCGGAGACGGTTTACGGCGCTGAGGCGGAAACGGTCCGCCACGCGACCCATCGTCACCCGGCGGCAGTGGCCTGTCCGTGCGCCGAGCACGGCACCCCGACGGGCCGTCTGCCCGACACTGGCCGGCCGGTGCCTCACCGCCGCCCGCGAGCAGGCACGGCGCCTTTCCTGCCGTCGCCCCAACGCGTCGCGCCCGGTTCCTCATCCAGAGCCAAGGGTGGTGGGCCGACCTTCCCGCGGCGTTTGGCGGCAGAAGCGGAGCCACCGAATTCAACCGCCTCCCGGCGGGACGACGAAACGACGCAACGCCTGATCCGGAGTCAGGCCCTTCCTTCATCCACTGACCGATCCCACCCAAGGAGCCGACGATGACCCAACCCGACCTGGTGAGAATTGGACAGCTCGAAGTGAAGTATCTGATCGACGGGTCTGCCGACCGGGGCATGGGCCTATTCGAATTGATCGTGCCCTCGGGATCGAACGTCCCGCCGCCACACAGCCATACGCACAACGAGGAGTGCGTCTACGTCCTGGAGGGAACGTTGCGCTACTCCGTCGATGACGTTACGCGGGACCTGCATCCGGGCGACTGGATGCGTACCCCGCAAGGTTCCGTGCACGGATTCAGCAACCCGCATGACGGGACGGCGCGCGCGCTCATCTGCCTGACACCCGACATCGGGGCGCAGTTCTTCCGCGACGTCGCCGGCGTCGTCAATGCCGGAGGGCCGCCGGACCGCGCGCAGCTCCTGGCAGTCATGGCGCACCATGGCCTCGTTCCGGCGCCCCAGCGTGCCTGACCACTCCATCGTCGGACCTGGTCAGGCAAGCCGGGCCCTGTGCCTCGTGTCGAACGTGACGCTCTGCGCGCTTGGAATCGGAGGCGGGGATGGGCTGTGGTCCGATGCATCTCTTCGCTATCGACAACCGTTTTTCCCCGGGAAGGTGCGGGATTCGTCGATGGGGCCGCACCCTGCCACCGGTAGTGGGTGGAGCACTGTGCTTCCCGTGGGGAAACCCACCCAACAGAAGAAAGGATGAGAAGATGAAAAGGTCTGTCCGCGTTTGGTTTCCCGCATGGTTCGTGGCGGTCGTCATGTTGTGTACCCTGCTTCCCGTAGCCACGGCGCGCGCCGACGGCGAGAGTCAGATTCAACGCGGCTTCGAGATTGCGCCGGTGCCGCTCGATCTCCACGGCAAGAACCGCGGGCTGGTCGGCCTGGGGAGCTACATCGTGAACGCGCAGGGCGGCTGCAACGATTGCCATACCCATCCGAACTTTGCGCCGGGTGGCGATCCCTACCAAGGACAGCCGGAGCAGATCAATACGGCACAGTACCTGGCGGGAGGGCGGGTCTTCGGGCCGTTCGTCTCCGCGAACATCACCCCCGATGCCACCGGCAAGCCAGCCGGCTTGACCCTCGACGAATTCCGCGACCTGCTGCGCACGGGCCATGACCCCGACGATCCGCCCGGGGACCTGCTCCAGGTCATGCCTTGGCCGATCTACGGCAAGATGACCGACCACGACCTGCGCGCCGTATACGAATATCTGAGCGCGATCCCGTCGCTCCCGGACAACCCGAACCCCGGGCCGTGATCCGAAGCTGGGGAGCCTGTGGGAGCGCGTGCTCCCACAGGCTCTCTGACCGAAGGTTCGCGGCTCGGCCTGGGAACGCAGGTGAAGGCTCGGGCCCATCTGCCTTCCGGGTTGGCCATCCAGCGTCCTCGCCGGCCGAGGCGTAGGGGACACGGCTCGCGGCCTCGACGACGCTGCGGCTTTCGGCCGCGCCTACCGGCACGCACGGAGGACCTCACTGAAATCTTCTCCGACGGCCGCCGTCGAATCCAGCGATGCTGGGCAGTGTTACTGAGCGTGGCGCGACACGGCGCCAAGGGAGCAGCGACGCGCTCCCATTGATCGTCTGACGCTCCGGACCCCATTCCCCCTGTGCCTCCATCGAAAGATCGATCCACCACCGGCGTTCCCCCCGGAGAAGACCACTGGACGGCCGACCTGGGAGCTCGCGAATCCGATCTCCTGGAACTATCTTCACCGGCCTGCTAATGCAGAGGCGGCACGACGCAACGACGTGAGGACAGGTAGCCTCGCTAGGACAGAAGTCTGGTCTCGCCCCTCGCGGGAGCGGGACGGGGTGTGTTGAGCGAGCCGGGCCCTGCCTACGCCTGACACCGCCACGACGCCTGCCGATCGAGCCGGATCGTTGCCAGGCTGTATCGCCGATTGACTAGCATCTACATCGAAGAATACGTTTGCCACCATACCGAGGGGGAGGGCCATGGCGCCGGCGAACGAGGGCACAGGACACAAGGACAATGTCTGGACGGCGTGCCGCACGCTCGGCGGCCACGCCCGTAACGGCCGTCTGACCGATCGCCAAACCCCGCATCCTCACGCAGCATCTGTCAGGCAAAGGCCGACGGGTCTGTCACCGCCATCGGCGAGCAGCCCTAGCGCCTTAGCCGCCGCCGTCCCAGAGGGTCGCGTCAGATTTCCTTTCGCGAAGCCTACCGAGATGGGCCGGCCTCCCGCCGCGTTCGTCGGCCAAGACGATACGACCTAGTTCAAAACTAAGGTTTGGTATTTCTAGAATGACGGAAACTCGGATGAAGAATGCGAATAAGTTGATCCTTGGCGCGATACTGTGCGCAATTATGTTGGCCGGATGCGCGTCTAACTACGGTGAAAAGGCAATTGGACGAAAATCAGTTTGGTGCAATGACCGGTACCTTACAGAGCAGAACGATCCCTTCGATGACTTGCATATTAAAGTTGCTAGAAATGGGTATTTGTACGCATTGATAGGGGCATATGTTCTTCAAAGGGAAAACGAGGGGGAAACTGATCATCGGTTCGTTCTGCCGGATAGGATTAAGGAAGTCGACGAACTTCATTGGCAGAGAAAGTCTGGATTCGAGGGTCGGACGTTCGATGTTTTTGCAAGGAATGGAGGGGCGTTCGAAGATGCGGTAATAGCGTTTACTGGCTCGAACGACAAGGCAGATTGGAAAACTAATTTTTCAGCAGATAAAACTCAATATATAGAGGCAGAAAGATATGTAGAGATGGTTGCCTCGTGGTATCAATCAAGGTATAAAACTAATCCATCAAAATATGACGATTATAAAGATATCAAGTTCGTTGTAACGGGGTATTCTCTAGGCGGAGGTCTAGCTGTTCACGTTACGAAGGAGAGGGCTACGTCAGACAAGGTACAAGTCGCATGGGTG
>Ga0210096_1000476_pt1 | contig 13884 bp, 12 predicted proteins | sample China_Galinas_PW_4_FD_184864 | JGI IMG/M metagenome (GOLD analysis project Ga0210096, IMG submission 184864) | Wetland microbial communities from San Francisco Bay, California, USA, that impact long-term carbon sequestration - China_Galinas_PWA_D2... | ecosystem: Environmental > Aquatic > Marine... | reverse complement strand
CTTCTTGCTGTTTCCCAACCTGATGCTGAACTTCTATCCGTGGGGCGTGTCGGTGAACGTCGTGAAGCCGTTGGGCCCGACACGGACGCGGGTCATGTTCCTGCCCTGGGTCCGGGATCCGGCGCGTCGCACATCCGGTGTCGGCTCCGACCTGCACCGGGTCGAGATGGAGGACGAGGAGGTCGTCGAGTCCGTCCAGACCGGCGTCGGGTCCCGGCTCTACGACCGCGGCCGATACTCTCCACGTCGCGAGGTTGGCACTCACCATTTCCACCGCCTGCTCGCCCGGTTCCTCGAGTCCTGACCGCCCGGCCGCCGGGCCCGGCATCCAGCGAAAAAACGTACTGACGCCGGCAACAAACTTCGCTGCACTCCCGAGTGTCACTGCCGGCCCCGGCGCTGGCCGCGAGTTCTTCACAATCCCGTAATCTCTTTTACTGCAATCACTTGAACCGATTGCGCAGGCGCCTCCGGATGCTGGCGCGGGCGAGGTATGCGATGTGCCCCCTCGGCCAACCCGTCAGGTCTCCAGAACTCCAATCCGAACGAAACAGGGCCATGGGAACGCGAAGGAACGCGAAAACGATGTGTCGGGAAGCGACTGGACGCAGTGGACTCGCGGTGGCAGTCGCGACACGTCCACGGGCCGGCAGGAAGCCGGTATCGCGGAGCCCGGACACAGGACTCCCCCGGAAAGCGGAAGTGAAGAACACCCGTTCGGCCGCACGGACGCGGTCGGCGAGCCCCACTCCTCAACGTGAGGTCGGTCCAATGGAATCGGACGTGTTGTGGGAGGCGTACCAGGGCGCCGGTGACGAGCTGGCGCGCGAGCGGCTGCTCGCACGGCATCTGCCGCTGGTCCACCATGTTGCGCGCCAGGTGATGCGGACGCTGACGGTGGATGTCGAGCTGGATGAGCTGGTGAGCGCTGGCAGCATGGGCCTGATGAACGCGATCGACAGTTTCGACCGGTCGCGCGGACTGGCGTTCAGCACGTATGCGGCGCCACGGATTCGCGGCGCGATTCTGGACGACCTGCGTCGTTCGGATTGCGTGCCGCGGTCGATCCGGCGGAAGCAGCGGCAGCTGGCGGCGGCGGAGGAGTCGCTGTCAGGCCGTCTGGATCGTGCGCCGGTGGATCGGGAAGTCGCCGCAACACTGAACATCGACATCGAGACGCTCTGGCGTTGGCGGGCGGACACGAACGAGGCGGTGCAGGTGTCACTGGATCAGCCGATCAACACGGGGCCGGGTCGGACGGCGATGCCCGCCGACCTGATCGAGGGTTCGAACGGGGTCGAGGCCGAGGACGATGTCAATCACCGTGAAGAGGTGATGGTCCTGCGGGACGAGATCATGCGACTCAAGGAACGGGAGCGCATCGTCCTGAGCCTCTACTACTTCGAGGAGCTGAAGCTCCACGAGATCGCGAAGGTGCTCGGCCTGACAGAATCGCGCGTGTCGCAGATCCGCTCGAAGGCGCTGACGACATTGCGGGGGCGGATGAGCCGGCTGCGCGAACCCGGGGAGTGCTGAATGCGGCGTGCGCCGAGAGTCCTGTCGCTCCTGGCGCTCGCCATCACGGCCGTCTGCCTCCTGCCGCAGCACGGCCGTGGCGCTGGACCGGTCATTCCGCTGGACTATGCCACGGTCGGTCGTGTCGTGTCCCGCGTGGTGGATGGCCGGACCGTAGTCGTCATCCCGGTGGCGGGCGCGGTTCACCCGAAGCTGAGTGAGCCGATCCGCATCGGGAAGCTCTGGCGACTGGTCCTCGTCATCGAAGGCGCCCGGCTGTCCATCGCCGCACCGGTCCGGCAGCAGGAAGGACTGGCCGCACTGACGGTCGAGGAAGTCGGTTCGGACGTCAGGATCACGGCGGACGTGAAGCGACTGGGTGACTACGGGACTCGCCCATCGGAAGAAGGAATGCTGCTGTGGATCGATCCGGATCGCCGTACGCCGGTCGAAGCCGCGGCACCTGCGACGTCGACGGCCGGACCCGCCTCAACCGGAGCGACCGCCAGCCGAACGTCGCAGGAGCACCGGCCAGCGGTGAAGCGTGACGGTTCCAACTGGGGCGGAATGATCGGACTGGTCGTTGCGGCCGCGGTCGCGGGAGCGGTTGTCCGTCACGTTCGCCGGAACGGTGCACCCGCCTGGTCGAAGGGCCTGTGGTCGAAGGCGGAACCGTTGATCCGCGGCAGACTGAACGGTGGAACGCCGCGTGACGTGGCCGCGGCGGTCTCGCCTGATGTCACGGAAGAACCGGGATCGCGCCTGCCGTTCGCCAGTCCACCAGCCGATCCGCGGGGTCGATCGGCTGAGATCGGAGACGCGTTCCGTGTGGAACCGGAGAGACCCGCATCAGGCATCGCCGCGCTCGTTGCGGCGAACGACAATGACGCTGAATAGCGAAACGTGAGGAATCATGCTGATCCTTAGCCGCCGGCCGGGCGACGCGATCCTGATCGATGGAGGCATCCGCATTGTGGTGCTCGCTTCCGGCCAGCGCTGCGTCCGCCTCGGAATCGAGGCGCCGGCCCAGGTGGGAATCGTACGCGAGGAGATCGTGTCGCGTACAACGGAGGGCGGGGATCCCGCACCCGTACTGAGCGGATCGGCAAAGGCCGAGTCCGGCACGATCGACGACTGAGAACCGGAGGCTGCCACAGGCGACGACCAGCACACCAGCGACGTTCCCCCGACAACGCCAGCGGACGGCACGCCCTGTGCCCTCCGCTCGTTCCGCTCGATCCCTCCTTCAACTCCGTCCGCACCGAGGCCGATACTTGCTGATGTGCCGGCCCTCCACACCGTAGAGGCTGGAATCTCGAACCGGACCGGAGCAGCATGACCAGGAAGAAGCCGGGCCCGCGAAAGGACGCCAGCAAGAGGGCTCCACAACCCAGACGATCAGAGCCGATGAACCCGCGGAACAACACTTCACCCGATCTGTCGCCCGAGCGGCTCGAGGCGATCCGGCGATGGGTCCAGGCCGGTGGCCACAACGATGCCGCCGTTGCCGAACACGTAGCCCGGCGTATCATTGAACGCGGCGACCTGCGCGGCGCACGCCGCGACGATCGCATCGATCCGCGCGGCGGCTTCGGTCCTCTGATCCACTAGAGCCGCCCCGCATCCCGGGGGACCGATCGACCGGGCAATGCCGCCCGACATTCTCGTCATCGATCGGTCCGAGTCCGGCCCGGTCCATGCATTGGGAACCGCAGCATGCGACGTCCCGACATCATCCAGGCACGCATCCTGATCGTCGACGACGAGCCGGCCTACCTCGACCTGCTCCAGCGTTTCCTGCAATCGATCGGCTATCGGAACACGAGAACGACGGGTGACCCGTTCGAAGTCGCCCAGCTCGTCGTCGACTACGACCCCGACCTGATTCTGCTCGACCTGCGGATGCGCGGCATGGACGGCATCGGCGTGATGCAGCAGCTCGAGCCGTACACGACACGGTTCTACCTGCCGATCCTCGTGCTCACGGGTGACATCTCGGATGAGGCGAAGCGGGCCTCGCTGTCCAGCGGAGCCCGCGACTTCCTGAACAAGCCGTTCGACCTGACCGAAGTCAGGCTACGCATCGAGAACCTGCTCGAAACGCGATTCCTGCATCTCGAGCTCCAGCGCCAGAACGCGCAACTCGAGGAGCACGTCGCAGAGCGGACGGCCGAGCTCGAGGATACGCGGCGCGAACTGTTCGAGCGGCTCTCGGCCATCTCCGACTATCGCGATGACGTCACGGGCCGACACACGCACCGGGTCAGTGAACTCTCCGCCGCGCTCGCGCGTGAGCTGGGCCTGGAAACAGACGTGTCCGACCTCATCGGTTCCGCCGCCGCGCTGCACGACATCGGCAAGGTCGCGATACCGGACTTCATCCTGATGAAGCCCGGTCCACTGACCGACGAGGAACGGTTGCTGATGAAGACCCACACGACGATCGGCGCGCGCATGCTCGCCGGCAGCCGTTCGCGCATGCTCCAGATGGCCGAGTCCATCGCGCTCGCCCATCACGAACGATGGGATGGCGGCGGCTACCCGAACGGTCTGCGCGGCGGCGACATTCCGCTCGCGGCGCGCGTAGCCGGCCTTGCCGACGTCGTCGATGCGCTCGGCTCCGACCGGCCGTACCGGCGGGCGTGGTCGTTCGACCGCGTCCAGGCCATGGTCGAGGAGGAGACCGGAGCGCATTTCGACCCCGATGTCGCGCGCGCCTACCTCAGGCTCATCGAGCGCGGCAATGGCGCAGCCCGACCCCGGCATTGATCCCGCCGTTGCCTTCCCGGGCCGGATCAGCATGATCTCCCGCTCCGTCCAGCCGGGCCGGCACCGCCGGCCGCGGGCGATTCCACGTACTGATTCCGACATGGCATGCGCTCCGTGAGCCGTTGGTTCCCGATCGCGAGGATCGTGGCCACTCTGGCCGGCGGATGGCGGGACGACCTGGAAGCGCATGGGCCTCGAGCGGTCGCAGCACGTGCCGCGGATCCTGATCCATCCAACGAATCCGGACCCGGTCTACGTCGCCGCAATGGGTCCGCTCTGGACATCGGGCGGCGAACGGGGCGTCTACCGCAGCCGTGACGGCGGTCGCCACGAGGGAACGCGTCATCGAGACCGGCTCGACGACGGGAGCGACCACGGTCCGGTCGTGCGGGCAAACGTCTGCAGGTACGACGGCGTCCTATGATATGAATGGCCGCCGGCAGAGGCCGGTGTCGACCCCCGGTGAACGAACTGCCGTCGGCCGCGTATCACTAGCCTGTGGAATGGGCCGGTTCAGGGATTGACGATGGTATCGGTGTGGGAGCGGCTGCGCAGCCGCAAGATCGTGGAATGGGTTGTCGGCTACCTGGCGGGCGCGTTCGGCCTGCTCCAGATCGCCGATGTTCTCGAAGGTGCGTTCTCGTGGCCCGCGGTCGCGCTGCGCGTGCTCACCGTGGTCATCGCGTTCGGGTTCTTCGCGGTCCTCGTGATTGCATGGTATCACGGCGAGAAGGGCCACCAGCGCATGCAGTTCATGGAGACCGTGCTGCTGGCCGGCCTGATGCTCGGCACAGTCGCGACCTCCTGGTACGTGGCTCGGACCACGCCACCTGCGGCCGGTTCCGTAGTGGCTCCGCCCGCCCGGGAGACGGGGGACGGCCGCGTCGCACTCCTCGACCCGGCGACGGCGCGTCAGTCCGTGGCGGTCCTGCCGTTCACGAACATGACGCCGGACCAGGACAACGACTACATCACGGACGGCATCACCGAAGACATCATCTCGGAGATCGGCAAGATCGAGGGGCTTCGCGTGATCAGCCGGACGTCCGTGCAGCACTACAGGAACACGGAAAAGACGATCCCCGAGATCGGCCAGGAACTGGGCGTCGGCGTGATTCTGGAAGGCAGTGTGCGGGTGCAGGGTGACCAGGTCCGCATCGTCGCCCAGCTGATTGATGTGGCGACGGACTCTCACATCTGGACCGCAACATACGACCGCGGCTTCTCGGATATGTTCGCCGTACAGACGGAAGTCGCGCAGCAGATCGCGGGTGCTCTCGACGCACGCCTGGCGCCCGCGTCGCTGGCATCGAACACGAACCCCGAGATCGACCCCGAGGCATGGCGCCAGTACATGCGCGGGCGCACGCTCTCCAATTCATCGAAGTCCGAGGATCGGCGGCTGGCCGAAGTCCACCTCGACTCGGCGATCACGCTCGCACCCGATTTCGCGCCTGCGCTCGCGGCGCTCGCCAACCTGAAGACGCCGGTCACAATCGACGAGGAGACCGGGATGCCCACCGCGTCGGCGGACGATGAGACGATACGTACCGCCGAACGCGCCGTCGCGCTCGACCCGAACCTCGCGGACGCACAGAGCTCGCTGGCCATGGTCCGCGCCATCAGGACCCGCAATCTCGATGACGCCGAGGCCTCCGCCCGCGAAGCGATCAAGGCCAATCCGAACTCCGTGCGCGCTCGACTCCGCTACGCGCAGATCCTCTTCGCCGACGGGCGCCGGGAAGAGGCGGCCCGCGAGGCGGCCGCCGCGGCGTCGCTCGATCCGCTTTCGTCCCAGGTCCACACGCACGTGGCCGAGTACGCGTTGTCCGCCGGTCAGACGAAACAGGCCGAAGCGCATCTCAAGGTCGCCATGCAGCTCGACTCGAGTGACGCAGACGCGCACGTGACCATGGCGTCGCTGTTCCGGACCCAGGGCCGGATCGACGATGAAGTCAGGGAACTCGAGCGCGCCTCGTCCATGGATCCCGATGACGCCGTAATCCAGGCGCAGCTTGCCACGGCGTTCGCAACCGCCGGCCGCGTCGAGGAAGCGCAGGCGATTGCCGACAGGCTCGAGAAGCTCGTGAAGCAAGGCCGCCCGCTCCAGGCGCTCATCGCGCCCGTTTATATGAGCATGGGCGATGTCGATGTGGCCGTCGACTGGATCCGGCAGGCCAATGACGCCGGCCGCCGCTCACTCTTCATCATGCCACCGCGCCAGCGGCGGGCGTTCGACCAGATGCTCGAGGATCCGCGCATCGCCGGGCGCCTCGACAGCCTCGGCATCCACGTGACTGCGCGTACCGCTGCCCACCGGGCGCCGGGCGAGGTGCCGCGTCCGCCGGATGCGCCCGTCGGAGGCCGGAGCGGCCGCTGACCGCACGATCGAACGGATAGTGCCGTCTGCGCATCACCGGTCATGCGAGGCGAGTCTGCTGGAAGTCTGCTTGACCTGCCGATACATTACACTGAGAAGGCTCATCTTTCCGGGAATCCATGCAGTTCAACGCGCGAGTCCATCAGTCGAGAGCGCAGCGGCAGCGTCGCGGCATCGGCGCACGCCTGATCATCGCCGGCCTTGCGGCGTTTCTGGTCCTGCCGCTGTACCGGCTCCAGATCGCGGGCGCCGAGCAGTTCTCGCTCGAGGCGAGGCAGAACCGGCTGCGTCCCGTCGTCGTACGGGCGCCGCGCGGCACCATCTACGACCGTCACGGCCGGATCGTCGCGGAGAACATCGTCGGCTACCAGATCCAGCTGATGCCGGCGAAGGAAGACACGCTGCGTGCTCAGATCGAACGGCTGCGGCCGGTCCTCGGTCTGAGCGACGCGGACACGGCAATCGCGTTCCGCAGATACCGTCGTGCGTCGCACCTGCCCATGGAAGTGCTGCGCGACGCTTCACCGGCGGCAGTCGCCCGGCTCGAGGAGCGCCGTTTCGAATTCCCCGAGGTGCTCGTACAAGAGTACCCGAAGCGGCATTACCCGGCCGGGTCCGCCATTGCGCACATGATCGGGTACGTGTCCGAGATCAGCGAATCGGAACTCGATCGACCCGAGTACGAAGGGTATCAGCCGGGCCGCTGGGTCGGTAAGGCCGGGCTCGAACGGCAGTACGAGAAGCGGCTGGGTGGTGAACCCGGTGTACGCTACCTCGAGATCGACGCACGGGGCGCGATCCAGCGGTGGCTGCCCGAAGAACTGGGACAGCGACCCGTGCCGGGCGAGGACGTGCACCTGTATCTCGATCTCGACCTCCAGGAGTTCATCGCGCACGTATTCCCGAAGGACTTCAGCGGTGCCATCATCGCGCTCGACCCCGGGACCGGCGGGATCCTCGCGTACTACAGCAACCCGAGTTACGATCCGAACGAGTTCATAGGCGGGATCCCCGCGGCGCTCTGGGACTCGCTCCGTCTGGATCCGCGGAAGCCGTTGCTCGACCGGGTCGGCAACTCGGGACAGCCGGCGGCCTCGACGTTCAAGCTCGCGGTCGCCGGCATGGCGCTCGATCTCGGCGTCATCACACCCGAAGAGCACATGCCGATCCCGTGTTCCGGCCGAATGTCGTATGGCGGGCGCTACTGGCACTGCTGGAGTCCGGCCGGCCACGGCAGTCTGGACCTGATCGGCGCGATCCAGAACTCGTGCAACATCTACTTCTACCAGGTCGGCCTCAAGATCGGGCTCGAGCGGTTCCTCGAGACCGGCGTCCGGCTCGGCTTCTCGAAGAAGACCGGCGTCGACCTGCCGAGCGAGTTCGACCCGATCTTCCCCGAGAGCAAGGAGTACTGGCAGAAGGCCGAGGGCTATTCGCCGAAGGAAAGCGAGGTGCTCTCGATGGCGATCGGCCAGGGCCCGATCACGACGACCGCGCTCAAGCTCTCACAGATCTATGCCACCCTCGTTGCACCGAACGGAAGCGTGCCTGCGCCGCGGTTCGCGCTCGATTCGTCGGAGCCACCCGACACGTTCCACCTGCGCCTCGATCGCCGCGATGTCTGGTTTCTCGAGGCCGGGATGCGCCGTGTGCTCGGCCCCGGCGGTACCGCCCGCCTCAGCCGGCTCAAGGACTGGGAGTTGATCGGCAAGACGGGCACCGCGCAGAACGGCACACCGAAGGACCACGGCTGGTTCGTCGGCATGGGCGGGCCAAAGGGTGGCCAGCCGGAAATCGCGGTCACCATGTTCCTTCAGTATGCCGAGCACGGCGCACTCGCCTCGGGGTATGTGGCCGAAGCGATCAACTTCTACCTCAATCGCAAGCACGGCCGTGACTTCAACGGCTGGGCCACGCCCCGACTCCGCATTGCGCACCAGCTGCCGGTCAACTGGGACTGGACGAAGCCGGTCGAAGATCCACCCATGCCACCGGCCGGGTCCGCCGGCCAGCACTGACGCCCGGCCAGCCACGACGTGACACGCAACCGGGACGCGAGCGCATGACCCGCCGCCGGCTGACGGTCTGCGTCGTCGCCATGAACGAGGCCGATCGGATCCGCGAGTGCCTCGAGTCGACGGCTTTCGCTGACGAGTGGATCGTCGTCGACAGTCATTCGACCGATGACACCCGCGCCATTGCGGCCGCGTTCGGCGCGCGCGTCATCGAGCGGGACTGGCCCGGCTGGGTCGAGCAGAAGAACTTCGCAATCGATCAGGCCTCGAGCGACTGGGTGCTGTGCCTCGATGCCGACGAGTGCGTTTCACCCCGGTTGCGTGAGTCGATCGAGCACGTGCTCGAAGGCGACGACACGGCCGCAGGCTTCGAGTTCGCACGACTCACGCGCTACATGGGCCGCTGGATCCGTCACGGCGGCTGGTATCCCGATCGCAAACTCCGCCTGTTCCGCCGCGCCGCCGGCCGGTTCGAGGGCCGCAGCGTCCACGAACGCGTGAAGGTCGACGGCCGGGTCGATCGCCTCGATGGCGACCTGCTCCACGACCCGTATCGGTCCCTGTCCGACCACCTGCGCCGTATCGACCTCTACACGACGCTCGCCGCTCGGGACAAACGCGCGCACGGCCGGCACGCCCGTCTGTCCGACATCGTGTTACGACCGGGCGGGAAGTTCGTCCGCATGTATCTGCTGAAGGCCGGATTCCTCGATGGCCTGCCCGGCTTCATCATCGCAGTCACGGGCGCGTTCTACGTGTTCTGCAAGTACGCGAAACTGTGGGCCTCGAAGTGACGATGTCGCTCGACGTGGGGCGCAATGCGCGAGAACCCCGTCGACAGAGGTTCCAGTGCTCGCACCCGCGGCGTTTACCGCGACGGCGGTTCGCGGGCGATCCGGTATTTCCCTGATCAGCTCGACGCCGTCCGCGTCGGTCGGCACGCCCAGCACGCGGTCGCCCGACACGACATGCACCTGAAGACCGGCCGGTAGCTCGAGCTGGCCGACAACCTTCCACGCGTCGTCGAGGACAGTCACTCGCGCCGGGGCCTCCGATGTCGGCGGCCAGCCGATGATCCAGAGCCGGCCATCTTCCGTTCCGGAGCGCAGAATATCCTGTCCACGCCTCCCGCCAAACTGACCCTCCGGATCTCACCGGTCTCCGTATCGGCGAAAAGCAGCCCCATGAACTCGCCCGGCCCCTCGCCCTGGCCAGCGGAATGGATGAGCACACCGCTCGAATCGAACCAGAGAACCGAATACGTGCCCGCATTCGATACCGCCGTCCGGCCGCCCGGCAATCAAGCAATGCCTCTGATCAGAAAGAACCCGCCGATCTCGGCACCGAGCGCAAAACGCGCCGCGCCCGTGTCCACCGCCTCGAGATGCCATTCCGGCGCGATACCGATCGCGCCACTGTAGTCCGTGATCGCCATGCCGGCACTGTCGTAAACGGTGGCCCCGAAGTCCGCCGTTCGTCAGAACCCGCGCAGCCCTTGTACGCAACCGCGATCAGCAGTGCGAGCGGTGCGAATGCCGTGAAACGTCGTTGTATGACAATCCTCGCAAGTCCCCGGACGTGGGCCTGTGCTCTCTACTTCATTGTCGCGTCGACACGGTAATAGTCACCGAGCAGGTGTTCGGCGAAATACTCGAACATCATCTCGTTGAAGTACGGCTGCATGTCGCCGTAGGCGTGTGGCTTGCCGGGCAGCATCATGAAGTCGAAGCGCTTGTTTGCGCGGATCAGGGCCTCGACCAGCCGGAGCGTGCCGGCGGGATGGACGTTGTCATCCATGTCACCGTGCACCAGCAGAAGCCGGCCTTTCAGGTTCTCGGCCAGCTCGGCGTTCGTCGGTATGCGAATCTCGAACTTCACGCGACCATTGTCCTGGTCGTCCTGCTCGGTCGCGCCATCACCGTCGCTCGAACGGTCGGTCACCGCACGACGCGTCGTGTCCTTCACTTCGCGCAGACCGTGATGCTGCTCGCTCCAGTTCTGGTTGTACACGTTGTTGTCGTGGTTGCCCGATGAGGACACGCCGACCTTGAAGAAGTCATTGTACGGCGGCAGCAGCATCGCGGCCGCGGTCATGAAGCCGCCGCCCGAGTGGCCGTAGATGCCGACCCGGTCGATGTCGATCCACGGATGGCGGGCTGCGAGCTGCTCGATGCCGGCCTTCTTGTCGGCAAGGCCGTAATCGCGGAGGTTGTAGTAGCCGTAGCTGTGGTACGCGTTCGAGCGCAGCGGACTGCCGCCGCGGTTGCCGATCTGGATGACGATGAACCCGAGCTGCGCCAGCCGCTGCGTCGTTGCCGTCGGCGAGAAGCCGGTCGAGACCGCTTCCATCTGCGGGCCCGGGTAGACATACGCGATGATCGGGTACGACTTCGTCGAGTCGAAGTCGAACGGCTTCCACATGTTGCCATAGATGTCGGTCACGCCGTCCGCGGACTTCACGACGAATCGCTCGGGCGGCTTCCAGCCGAGCTCATCGAGGCGGGATACATCGGTCTGACCGAGTTCGAGGATCTCGTGGCCGGTGTTGTCACGCAGCACGGCGTGGCCCGGCATGTCGGTGCGCGAATAATTGTCGACGACGAACCGGCGTGACGGCGACAGGTCGGACCGATGGTCCGCGTCACCCGGATCGAGCAGCGCGATCGACGGGTTGTCCAGACTCGTGCGGTAGAGGTGCCGGTAGTAGATGTCCTCACCCGGTTCATGGCCGTAGGCGGTGAAGTAGAGGACGCGGTTGACGGAATCGACCGCGGCTACCCCGTTCGCCCGCCACGCGCCCGACGTGACTGCGTGCTTGAGGTTGCCGTCGTGGTCGTAGAGGTAGTAATGGCCCCAGCCCGTACGCTCCGACCACCACAGGAAATCGCCGCCGGCTTTCACGTAGCGCACGTTCTGACGCTCGAGGTAGGCGCTCTCGACCGACTCGGTGAGCAGCACGCGCGTATCGAGCGACGGAATGCCGACTTCGATCAGCTCGAGGTGTCGCTGGAGCCGGTCCCGGCGGACGAGGCGGAGCCGGCTCGCATCGACCGGCCAGTGGATGTCGTAGAGCCGCTGGTCCTGCCACTTTCCGACATCGACGGGCGTCAGCGACGCATCGCCGCGACGGAACACGAACAGCTCGGTCTGCGTGACATTCTCCTCACCGGGCATCGCGTACTTGTACTTCACCAGCTCGGGCCGAGGCGTCGCAAGGACATCGACCAGGTAGAGTTCGCCGACCTTGCGTGAATCCGAGCGGGCGACCGAGAACGCCCTCGAATCGGGAGACCACGTGACTCGCGCGCGGACCCGTGGATCCCGCGAACGGCCGTTCCGCTGCCGCGTCTGCTGCTCCTCTTCCTGGTCATCATCCTGCTGCTGGCGGCTCCGCGTCGTGTCCAGCGCGCCGAAGCTGTGGTACTCCTCACCGTCGGTGCTGAGCTGTGTCGTGTCGCCGGTCGCGACTTCGACCACGAACAGGTTGTGGTCTCGCGCGAATGCGAACGCCGTACTGTCCGGCGAGTAGTTGTGGAAGTCCTGGTTCCGCCCGCCGAACGGGCCGCCGCCGCCACGGCCGCCGCCGCGACCACCCCTGCCGCTTCGGGTCGAATCCCGCGGCGCACGGCCCAGGCTCGTGAGCTTCTTCGTCCCGAGGTCCCAGCGGTAGCGCATGCTGTCGACGTCGAAGCGGAAGCCGCGCGCCGTCGAGTCGAACTCGATCGTGTTGAACGGAAGGTCATTCGCCTCGTACGGCTTGTGGTGCAGCGTCGAAAGCTGCGCGGCCAGACTGGCCTGGTCGAACAGCGGCTGCTTCGATCGCGATTTCGGGACGACCAGCCAGAATGTCGCACCGTGCGTGTCTCGCCAGTTGTACCACAGGGAATCGGTCTCGTTGATGAAACGCGCGTTCGCCGAGGTCGTGAATACCACATCCCTCAGGTTCTCCGACTCGAACTTTTCGGCGAGCGCCCAGTTCGCGTGATTCTCGTGCTGCCGCCGTGCCGAAGCCGGCGCCACGAACAGCGTGAACAGTGCGAGCGCGACGAGCGGGATACGGACGTTGTGAAGCCTCGGAGCGTGCATGACGGGTCTCCATTGAACGAGCATGCGTCGGGGACTCGGCCGGTCGAACATCGGAATCGCCGCACAAGATACGGGACCGCGCGCTCGCACGGGAGGATCGGATCGCGGCAGAGTGATAATGACGGGCCGCGACAGGGCGGAGAGCGCCTCGCCGAGCCGCCGATGATTGCCACGCGAACAAGGCTCAGCCGATGGTCAGGCTCGCAGTGCGGCGATCGGATCGGTGGCCGAGGCGCGCCGTTCGGGCAGGAACCCCGCGGCCGTCCCGACCAGCATGAGCGTGGCGGCGACCAGGACGAACGCGAGTGGCTCCGCGGGCTCGACGCCGTACAGCATCGATCGCATGAGCCGCGACGTCAGGAACGAGAATGCGGCACCGAGAGCCACTCCGGCGCCCGCCAGGAGGATCGTCCGACCTACCACGCCCATCCGGATCCTCGCCGCCGATTCGCCCAGTGCCATGCGGATTCCGATCTCGGGAATGCGTTGGCTCACCGAGTACGACAGGACCGCGTAAATGCGGAGCGCGGCCAGCAGCGGCGCCACCGCCGCGAAGCCCGCGAGGATCAAGCACGGAACGGCGAGGCGAAAAAAAATGGCGCGGTCGACGACCGTATCGAGCGTCTGGAAATTGCTCCTCGAGCGACTGGTGCCGCACATCGCCGACAACGCCGATCACTTCCCATTCGCTCCCGAGAATCGCCGCGGCACGGCCGATCGTGCCGCCTTCGGGAAACACCGTCCTGGCCGCCGTCTCGTCGAGGATGACGACGCTGTGCGAGTCGGCGTCGTCGAAATGCGTGAACAGCCTGCCCTCGATCAGAGGGATGCGCATGGCCGGCACATAGCCACTGTCGACAATGCGTGGAAACGCGTCGGGCTCCCGCCGCATCAAGCGCAGCGCGTGCCGCACATCGCCGGCGATGTCCGTCAGGAACCGCTCGAACCGAATCGGTCGATCTCGCACGATGGCAGGAACGTCATTCCGACCGGAACTCCTCGTTCAACCGGTCCGCCAGCCGCATGCCCTCGTCCTCGCGCAGCGTCAGCAGAATCAGCAGACCCGCAGCGAAAAAGGCGACGATCGTCGACATCGCGATACGGTGGTTTCCCGTCATG
>Ga0210096_1000475_pt1 | contig 13903 bp, 17 predicted proteins | sample China_Galinas_PW_4_FD_184864 | JGI IMG/M metagenome (GOLD analysis project Ga0210096, IMG submission 184864) | Wetland microbial communities from San Francisco Bay, California, USA, that impact long-term carbon sequestration - China_Galinas_PWA_D2... | ecosystem: Environmental > Aquatic > Marine... | reverse complement strand
ATCCAATCAATAGGTTAAGATATATTCCCCGTGAGGCTCCTGATGGTCTAATTCAAAAACTCGATTCTACAGTGCAGCGTTAACGTCATGAAACATGAGGAAAAAATGGATACGGCTCAGACACGAGCTATATAGTGTGCGACCGCCAGTTCGGGGCGGGCTGAGCTTCAGCGGTCGGTCCCGTCCATCTCCGGGGTGCGCACCAAGGCATAGCTTTTGCTGCGCACCCCTTGCAGCAGCAGGTCTACATTGTCCACGGGCACACCGAACATCTGCATGGCCTCGGCGGGCAGGCGCAGGCTGCTCTCCACGGCCTCGGGATAGGCCAGTCACCCCCGCATTGATGAGGTGACCACAGGCCTCCAGATCCTGGGCCCGGGCGATGATGGGCACACGCGGGAGCGTGTTGAGGGCGTAGGGCACCACATAACGCCCGAAGGCCCACACCAGGCCGAACATGGCGAGCACGATAGCAATCTGCTCCCACAGGGGAATGTCCGCAGACAGGGTGCCGGTGTCGGAGAGGATGGGCACTAGGGCCAGTAGAGGCACGATAGCCAGGTCCGGCATCAGTAGCACCGCGAAGGCGGTGGTCCCGTGGCGGCTGGCAATCTCACCGCGCTCTTGCAGGAGCTGCACCACGAAGGCTGTGGATGACAACGCGAAGGTAAGGCCAATGAGCAATGCCGTCTTCCACGACGCTTGGTGCAGCCCTGCGTAGGCGGCAATGGCGATGCCGGAGAGCAGAATCTGCAGCGAGCCCAGCCCGAACACTTCCCGCCGTAGCGCCCACAGCCGGCGCGGCCGCATCTCCAGGCCTATGACGAACAGCAGTAGCACCACCCCCAGCTCGGTGAAGTGGCGCACGTCATCCACGTGTACATGCGCGGTGACATACGGTCCCGGCGAATGGGGACCTACAATCACCCCCGCCACCAGCAGGCCGAGCACGGATCCCAGACCCAGTCGCTTGAATACCGCCACCGCCACCGAGGCGGCGGCCAACAACATGACTGCGGAGATGACGAAGCTGTCTAGATCCATCCGCTACGGCTCTCTATCTTGGGTGCGTTGAATGGTCTGTGGTATCAGCCAGGCTACACCAGGGTGTGCACTAAGGTCGCTTCATCGCAGGCAGCCTTGGCGTGGTAGCGTGCCAGCAAAAAGACAAGAAGGGCAACGCAAACAGCGCCCCGTTGTCCAGACTCCAGTAAATAAGTGGACAGCCAGTGCGCCGGAACGAAGCCGACGCCCGATCGGAGGTGAACGTCCTCCACACGGAAAGGGCTAGCGACCCACCGTGGCCCCGAGTCATGGGCCGTTGATCATAAGGTCAGAGGTTAAGCGTTGACAGCGAAAGAAGAGGACAGCCACCAATTCGAACCCCCCGAGCACGAAAGAAGAGGGAAAGAAGAGGACAGCCACCAATTGGAACCAGCTGGAAAGGTGAACCGTCTTCCCTGGAGGCTGGAGCGAAGATTCGCTCCAGGCGAATTTTTCAGATCATGCCCGCGGCCAAATGGCTGCAGATGCTGCTACAGCATGTGCCGGATCAAAGCGAGCACCGGGTTCGCTACTACGGCCGGATGAGCCAGGACCGTTCGTCCAGCGAAAGAACGCAGCGACCACGCACGGCCCTTTCCCGCTCGCGGCGGCCTAATCACGGGGCATTGAGGATCGTTTTGTGCAGCACAGATCGTGACCGCGGGCGCGAGGGGCCGCGCCCGGGCTGCTAGCCTCCGCTTCCCCTTCGGCGGCTGAAAGCAAGTTCTTATCCCTAATCCCCTGTCTTCACCCGTGGCTCGGGCTGGGCCGCTCCGATGAAGTTTCCCTGAGAAAAGTCGATCCCGAGTTCCCTGACCTTCCGGTATACCGCCTCGGAGTGGACGAATTCAGCCACCGTAAGCATGTTCAGCTTGCGGGCGAAGTTGACGATGCCGTCGATGACGATGGACGCGTCGGGGTCCGAGTCGAGGTTGCGGACCAGGCTACCGTCGATCTTGATGATGTCCACCTTGAGGCGCAGCAGGTGTTCGAAGTTTGAATAACCGCTGCCGAAATCGTCGATGGCGATCTTGCATCCCAAGCTCTGAAACTCTTCTACAAAACCGTAGACCTGATCGTAGTTGGTTATGATTTCGGACTCCAGGATCTCGAACACCGCGCGTCCGGCCATCCCGTATTCCTTCAGCCTCTTCTTGATGAACCGCGTGGTGGTTGGGTCCGCGATATCCTCATACGCGAGATTGATGGAAAACTCGTAGGGCTTGTCCTTGAAAACCGTGACTACCGCTTCCACCATCAGCAACGTAATGGACCGGTAGAGTCTCAGCTTTTTGCCGATGTGCAGGAACCGGCTCGGCAATATCGCGTGCCCCTGTTCATCCAGCAGCCGGACCAGGCACTCGAACTTTTCGACTTTGCCGGTTCTGTTGTCGTAGATCGGTTGAAAGTAGGGGTGTATCCGCCCGTCCTCCAGTGCGGCCTTGAGCCGTTTGGCCCAGACCAGGTTCTGCTCGTATTCTTCCAGCACCCGCAGGCTGGGGTCGTAGATCCGGAAGGACTGGCGCTCCCTGCGCGCGGTCTTCAGCGCCATGTTCGCGAACGGCAGCAGCCCTTTTCCGGCCTGCTTTTCGGGCTCCGAGGTTGATACGGTATCCGCCGCACCCATGGTCACACTGATGCCGATACCCTGTTCTTCCCACTTGAACAAACGCGCGCCGGAAAAGGCGGAGAGGGAGTTCAGCCAGTTTTCCAGCGCATCGGAGGCCACGAGCTTTCGGATCGAAATGGCGAATTCGTCGGACGGCATGCGGTAAAGCAGGGCTTTTTCGTACTCTGGCGTGCCCTTGAGGAAGGCCTGAAGATTATCGGAGAACCCCTTGATGATGGCGTCGCCGCATTGGTGCCCGTAAAAATCGTTGATCTCCCGAAACGAATCGATGTTGAGCAGTATCAGCGTCTCCTGTCCGGGGGTTTTCAGGTCCTGCAACAGCCGGGCGCGGTTGGGAAGGCCGGTCAGCCGGTCCGTGTACAAGGTCTCCAGCAACCGCATGATCCCAGCGACGATATAGAGGATCAGTGCCGAAAGCAGCAACAAGATCGTGCCGGTCACGAAAACGATCCGATAGTTGCTTTCGCGCATGGGCTCAAGCACCGAGTCGATGTCGTCGCGGGGCACGCTGATACCGAAGATCATGCCCGCCAGGGTTTTGGAAAAGAATAACACGTACTCTTGCCCCCCGACGCGCAGCGTCTTGGTCTGCATCGGAATGCGAAAACGGTTGTCCACCAACTTCGCCGGAGGCCAGGAATAACTGACGAATGCCTGCTTCGAGATCTTGTCCAGTAGGGATTGAAAAGCCAGTGACTGCTGCTCGGAGAGGCCCGAGAGCCTGCGATTATTTTCGTCGATCAGGAAGGAAAAGCTGCTGGGTGTGACGTCCACCTTGCTCACCAAATCAATGATCTCGTCGGCGCGCCAGTCGGTCGTGGTGAGCCCAAGTATGCGCCCGTCGCCGTCTTTCATGAAGGTGGACAGCGTGATGACGGCGGCTTTCAGGATGGGATTGTAATAGGCTGCGGTCCAGTAGAAGGGCTCCGGACGGGATCGGCTGCGGTCCCAATCGGCAGGCAGGGCGCTCCGGTACCACGCGCTACGCGAATAGTCGGCCTGTATGCCGCCATTGGCCCAGATCAGCTCTATACGGTCGTTTTCCCAATAGGCGTAGAGCCCAAAATGTGTCGTTTTGGGGTCGAACACCTGAGGATCGAACCAGATGCCTCCTCCTACGGCCTCCGGAAAGTCGCTGATGTCGCTCCGTAAGGTGGTTTCCAGCTGGGAATTGAGATCGTCTCCCGAATGCCTGTGCAGGCGGTAGAACAGTTCTCCCAAACGCGCCAGGGCCGCGGTGTTCTTCTCCATCAGCTTATGGTGGTTGTCGATCCTGTCCATGTTCGCATAGAAGCTCTCCTCGATCTGGCTGAGGCGCAGCTCGGACATGGCGCGCTGGGAATAGCTCAGGTTCAGAGACGACATAATTCCCATCCCCGCTAAGAACAGGATCACCAGCAGGAACAGGATCAGCATGACGAGCTTCTTCAGGGATTTCATGATAACCAACGCATCTTCCCGCCAAGCCGGGAAGGCCGATTGTCGGGGAATACAGATCTAATTGTGCTTTTTGTGCGGCGCGGGGTGCATCGCCATATTCAATGGCCCAAGCAACTGAAAAAGGAAGCTTTCGCAAACGCGCCTCGTAGCATAGTCGGATTCGGCATAAGCGAACAGGTGCGGAAACCTGAACTAAGGCTTGTGTGCGGAACGGACCCGGGTCTCCTTCGGTTCCTGGCTGTCGAATCGGCGATGTTGCTCGATAATGCGCCGGATCCGCTGTTGCGCTTCCTCGATCCGGGCCGGAGCGAGTGCCTGTTCCAAACGGTCGCGACGGGCCTCGGCTTCGCGATTTCCCGCCAGCGCGGCCAGGCTGAGCCAGACATAGGCTTCGGTTTCGTCCTTGGCAACCAGCGTTCCCTCGGCATAAAGCACGCCCAGGCGATACTGGGCATCGCTGACTCCTTGCTCCGCAGCCCTTTTCAACCAGCTTTCCGCGAGCTGGCCATCCACCTCGATCCCTTTTCCCAGCGCATACATTCTTCCCAGGCGCGCCTGGGCCGCCGCATAGCCCTGTTCCGCAGCACGCTCGAACCACTGCCGCGCCTTTCCGTAGTCGCGATCAGTGCCTTTCCCCCGGAAATAGCCCAGGCCGGTCCGGTATTGGGCTTCCGGCACGCCTTGCTCCGCAGCCCGTCGAAACCACTGCAGTGCTATATTGTCGTCTTGCCTCACCCCTGTCCCTCTTTGATACAACAGTCCCAGCTGAAGCCGAGCCTCCGGCAGGTCTCGGGCTACCGCCAGTCGGGTCCATTTCAGCGCTGCCGAATCGTCGCTTAGCTTTTCGGAGACGATCCCCAGATTATATTGGGCGCGCGCGTCTCCTTGTCCGGCCGGCTGCTCGCAGGCAGCCTGCGCTTCGCGGTAACTCTTGATGCTGAACAGAAGATAGCAGTTTTGCGCCGCCTTTGCATCGACCTGAGGGTGTCTCTGCTCTACCGGTTCCGGTTTCGCTTCCGGCGCTTCGGGTTCCACCACAGGCTCGGTTTCGGTCGCTTCGGTATCCACCGCCTCCTGCGCCTCTGCGCCCTCGGCGACCCGCGCCGCGAACTCTTTCACCAGTTGCGGGCAAGAGTATCTATAGCCCCGCTCCAGCCTATCCAGATTGGCCCCGGTCGCAGCTCTCGCCGCATAGCGCTCGGCGACCTCGCCGCAACGCCGGTCACGCTCGGTTCGCACCTGTGCCAGATGGTCGGCCCGTGCGGGGTCCTTCGCATATTTCTCCAGATAGCGGGTGAGCGGATCGATGTATCTCTGATCGAACAACGCCTGAACCTCTTCCTGGAAAGGGTCGAACGAGCGTTTGAGATGTTCCGCGCAACCGGCCAGCAACAGCGGGATCAACAGAAGTGACGCCACTAACCTCATTTCGTAGTCCCATAAAACACATGGTCATGGTTGATCACGGGCGAGCTTCGGAAGGCTATCCAGCCTTTCGGCGCCACTCGTAACAGTCCGGCCGGACATGCTCGGATATCTCCCGCGGCCGACCGGCAGCCGCCACCGAGTGGGTGATCGGTCTGTGGTTCTTGGCCAGTTTCGGAGCAATGACGGGCCAACAAGCCGTATTCGGCCGTCCGGTAATCGAGCCCCTGGCTGGTTTCTGGGCGCTTTGGCGTAGTGGCAGCTGCGGCTATGATGGTTGCTCCGGTAGGGCGCCCAACTTCACAAGCCCTGCGCCGGCGACGTGGAAGCCCGGGAGATATCCTAGCGAGGCTCCGCCTCAGACCGACAAGCGGTGTGGCGCTGGGCGATAGCGATGTGCGAGCCAAGGGCCCCGATCGCCATCAGCTCCGCAGTGTGAGCTGCGGGCATTGACACCTTCGAGAGGTCGGACCACAATGGGTCACGTGGGTCCGAAGACCCGATGGCGACCGGAGCCGAAGATGAGCGTAGCACACACAGCTGCGGATGTTCTGCGTGATCACGTCACGCTGGAGTGCGAAGCGATTGACCGGTTGTACCTGAGTGCCTATTTGCCGCGTCCGCAGACGGTTGGCGGGGTGGTCGGGTATCTGCGCGGGAGCAAGGGGCAGCGGTTCGCCTCCCGATGCGCTGCAACGTCTATGCGATAAGCAGTACTACAAAGAGGGTCAAGCACTACGCATCGAGACCAGGATCAGCGATACCTACGACTTCGCCCTGGGACGACGCCTGCATAATCTGACGGCGCTGCGTCAGGTCGGCCTCTCAGCCAGCCGACGTCTGCTCGACGTCCAAACGATCAGCCACGATTGCGCCTTGGGTGAACACGAGTTCCAGCGTCATCAGCGTAGTCTGGAGATCGATGGGCAACGGGCCTCGGCACTGCGCTTTGCCGACCCGCGTATTCAAGCCCTGATGCAAGCGCTACTGTTGTTTTTCCTACTGGCCCGCGGCTTTTCCAACCGCGATCTGCGTGAGCGGCTCTGCACCTTACTGGGCCTCGATCCCAGTCAATTGCGCCCGGGCCGCATGACCTATGATCTGCGCCGTCTACGTCTGCATGGATTGATCGAACGCATCCCCCACACGAACCGTTACCGGCTCACTGAGCACGGCCTAAAGACCGAGATGTTCTACATTCGCGTCTACAACCGCGTGGTGCGACCGGGGATGTCTATTCCGAATCTTCCCAATCCATCCGACACCCAACCACGCAACCCATTGCATCGGCATTTCAACGCTATGAACGAAGCGATCAACGCATTCTGTGATCAGGCCAAACTCGCCGCGTAAAATGGCCACGCGAAAGGGGTCGGGTCTTGTGTTTTGCCATCGGGTCTTTCACCAGGCTACAAACCAGCGAATAATGAAGCCTAAAATAGTCCAAAAGATATAGAAGGCAAGACCCCAGTTTCTGGACGAGGCCACTAGCTCCCTGGATGCCGAGGGCGAGCGGCTGGTGCAGACGGCCCTGGAGCGCCTGATGCGTGGCCGCACTACCCTGGTCATCGCCCACCGGCTTGCCACGGTGAAGCAGGCGGACCGGATCGTTGTCCTGGACGGCGGGCGCATTGTGGCCGTGGGCACCCACGAGGAGTTGGTGCGCGGCAACGCCCTGTACGCCCGGCTGGCGGCGCTGCAGTTTGGCGACCTGGCCGTCTGAAGGCGGTTGGCCCGGGGTTCGCGGACGCTTCGGCCGCAGGCCGACGGCACCCGATGTCCTTGTCGAAGAGCTCCCGTCAGCGCACGTGGTGGGAGCCGTCGCTGGAGAAATCTCGTCTCGGAACGGACCTCCTTCGAGCGTCGGCCCCAGGCGGCGCGATCCTGCTCTCAGACTGGGCCGAAGCGCGAGAGATAGGCAAACACTCACCCTCCTGCTGATTGGGCCTTTACGGGGATCAATACGGGTATCGCGGATTTTGCTTGTCTTATTGGATATTTATGGGTATGGATATGGGTGTGACGCTAAAAACTGACAGCTTGACCATCACCCCTGAAATCCTCGCCCTCGTCGCCGAACTGGACGAGTTCAAGGGCGCATGGCGCGCGCTCGGCACCCTAGCTCCCGAGAGACTCTCGGCCCTGCGCAAGGTGGCCACCATCGAGAGCATCGGCTCATCCACCCGAATCGAAGGCAGCAAGCTCTCGGACCAGCAGATCGCTGCGCTCCTGTCCAACCTCTCCATCCGCACCTTTGAGACCCGCGACGAACAGGAGGTTGCGGGTTACGCCCAGGTCATGGAGACGGTCTTCGCCCATGCCGGGGCCATTGACATCACGGAAAACCATATCAAGCAGCTTCACCGGGACCTGCTGGTCTACAGCGCCAAGGACGAGCGGCACCGGGGCCAGTACAAGACCAGCCCCAACCATCTCAGCGCTTTCGATGCCGACGGCAAGGAGATCGGGATCGTCTTCGAGACCGCCACGCCTTTCGAGACCCCACAGCGCATGGCCGAACTAGTCGTCTGGACCCGCAAGGCTCTTGATGAGGCGCAGCTCCATCCGCTGCTCGTGATTGCGGTCTTCACCGTGGTCTTCCTGGAAATCCACCCCTTCCAAGACGGCAACGGACGCCTCTCCCGGGTGCTGACTAGGTTGCTCCTGCTCCGGAATGGCTATGCCTATGTGCCGTACAGCTCTCTGGAGAGCGTCATCGAGCAGAGCAAGGAGGCCTATTATCTAGCACTCAGGAGCACGCAAGGGACCATCCGCACCGACGCACCGAACTGGCAGCCGTGGGTGGTCTACTTCCTCCGCGCCCTTCAGCAGCAGAAGACCCGGCTTCAAAAGAAGATCGAACGCGAGCGTCTGCTCGTGGAGATCTTGCCTGCGGTCTCGGCGGACATCTTGGAGCTGGCCAAGGCGCACGGACGGCTGACCATTTCCCAGATCGTGCAGGTCACCGGGGCCAACCGCAACACGGTCAAGAAGCACCTGCAAACCTTGGTCACCGCCGGGCTCCTGGCTCAGCACGGTACTGGTAGAGGGACTTGGTATGGGCGAAGTTAAGACATCCGGCGGGAACAGTAGATAAAGAGGGGAACGCCTTCTTTCGTATTTTGCAATCAGTTCTGGGGGGATAAGCTCCCATTTATTAACGACTTTTCTGCAAAGCCATGATATTGGTTAAAGAGGAGAAGAAATTTCGCCGAGAAAGGATATTGCCCATGAAACGGATGTTGCTCGCTGGCGCATTTGGCCAACTGTTCACCGGCATTCTGCCTTTTAACCTACGTCGAACCGAATAGATCATTGGTTTTCTCGTAGACGACATCCTCCCACTGATCCGATCCGAAATATATATTGAGCTTTTTCTTTTGGTCTTCGGTGAAAGATCCGGATTTTGGCAAAAGCCTTTGGATGACCATCCCGACGCGTAAGTTTAGGATAATCTCAATCGCATTTGTTTGTCCAAGTCTCTCGATGCTGCTCCACGGCATCTGCATGCCAAACGGGTCAAGAAATACTATCGCCCGATATGTATTCCAGTCGTAGTGCCCTCGAGTGATCAGATAATCCATCAACTCCCGATTGGCGTCGCCTTCCAGGATGGTAATGTTACGCCGCCCCGCGTATTCTTCACGAAGCGCTTTGAGCTCCGCTATCCGTCCAGAACTTTTTTCAACGAGAATGTATTCTGTGAACGGGTGTTGAATGTTTAAAGCCACTCTCGGTGATCCGTGAACATATGTTTCGGCTTCGACTTCCTCTTCGCCAACGTAATCCGCCACATCCTCTAGCAGGCTGAGGCTGGTGGGTTCGCTGCCGTATTGCCTGAGCAGAGCTTTGCCAGCGCCCGCGAAAGCGTCGATATAAACATAGCCCTTGCACCAGCGTTGCTTCCGAAGGATAATCGTATAAGCGTTAAGTTACTTGCCAAGGCACTTCAGTTTTTCCTTCGCCCAAGGCCCAACGGTGCCATCTGCCGAAGACTCGGAGGCGTCTTGCAAGGTGCGAATGCGCCGCTGGATGGAGGTGTAGTCGGAGGCCTCGGGCGTCTTGGCGATGGCGGCGCGCACGGGGTTGAGGTCCACCTAGCCGAGGCAGGCAAGCACAGCGCTATCGTCGCGCAGGGCCTGAGATTTAAAACGCCCTTCCCAGAAGGGCCCGGTGCAGTCGTCCTCCTCCTTGGCCTTACGGGCGATATGCTCGTTGAGGCAGCGCATGAACCAGCTCACCGAGGTGAGTGGCTCGCGCCAGGTCTCGGCCAGGCCCTCAAGCTGTTGCTGCTCGACCTCGAGCAGCGCCTCCTCGCGGAGAAACCGCTCTGACAGGATCGTACCGCCGAACAGGTGATGCCAGCGCTCGACCACCTCGCGCATCGACCAGGACCAGGCGCCAGTGACAGGTCCACATGCAACACAGGTGGCTGTCTGCTATCCCTCCGGCCTGCCCATCCCGCTCGACTACCAGTGGGTAAGGAGGTGGCCGTAGCCACCCCCTCCCCGTTGTCGCAATGGGGTCGATTCCCCATATTATCCTGAAGAGAGCAGGTCTCTCCGACCAGTCACCCGACAGGCGTTACTAGCATGCATCTTTCTCGCACTGGGCGGCCCCGTCGATATTGCCCCTCGCTAGCAATTAGCCATTGACTATTGATTGAATTGCTAAAATGGCGATCCCGGCCGCTCACCCGGCGGGTGAGATCTGCGGCGGGCTCCGAGCGAGCGAACTTGCGAATTTGGCTAAGCTAACAGCTAACAGCTAACAGCTTTTTCTAGGTTCATGCAGGTGCGCCGAAGGCCCTCATTGCTGGAGCGGCCCATCGAGACCGCCAGCAACAACCGTCGCATCTGGCACGGTGACAGCGCGTACAATCCGCGCGCAGATGACGCTGCAGACAGCCCGCAGGACCCCTTCACAGGTCGTTTCGGCCCACGCCAAGCCGTCCCGACGACCGGGCCCGCGATGTTTTTTCCTTTAAATTAGGGTGTTGCGCTCCTTAGGCTTGAACGCCTCCGGAACGACCGTTTAGAAGTTATATTCGCCCCCATTAAGAATTGCTCCGTTCAGGTCAGCGCCCGAGAATGCGCATTGCGAGACGGGTGTCCTATTCGTTGTTCAATCGTCCAGCTCGGTTCGCTTCCTCGACCTCCAGTATCCACTCGATTCTGAAGCGTCCGGGCTTGGTCAGGACGCCGACCACGCTCCCTCTCGGAGTCACCGACTCATAGAGCCGCTCGTGCACCTCGATCCAAGGATCCGACTCGCCTTCTCTCCAGGACTCGACCTTAATCAACTTATAGGGTTCGCCGGGCCCGGTGGTGCTCCGCACCCCACGCATGCCCAGCACGCGTGCTACATGGTAGGTCGGGTCGGACGTGTCTAGCCACCCGTTCAGCGTCAGCGTGCCACCGACGGCGAGGGCGAGAGCGATGGGAACGAGGAAGAAGCAGTACAGGAGGAGGAAGAGCGCGAGCTTCAGGCCCCGGACCGTGAGGAGGAACGCATGCGCCACGAGCAGAACGACGAGGACTGCGCCGAAGGTGACCCAATCGAAACCTGCCGGTAGATCGTGAAGCGGGGGGTACACGTATGCTCCGACGGCCGTCATCAGCAGGCCGATTATGAACAGGATCTCCGTCACAACCATCGGGTTGATCCCACGCCCTCCCCACGCGATGCCGCCTCCGTCCACGACGTCGAACCCTCTCGAGAAACGTTCGGCCATGCCATGCCTGGGATACGCTCCATCCGGCGACCGCTCGTCAACCCGCATCCGGCTCGACGGGTCTCGGTCCATCGCCTTTTTGGGCCTCACCGAACGCCGGTGTGGAGACAAAGCCCCTTTCGGCCCTTGACTGCGCAGCTCCCGCTGTCGCCGGCTGCGAAAGGACGCCAGGGCGAGGAGATTGAGTGCGAGGAGGCCTAGCACCACTGCCGCCGCCACCGCGGGACCGGCGACGCTGTCGACGAGGAGGAAGGGTAGGAACTGGAGGTAGAGGCCGAGGAGGGCCAACGCTGCGAGCCAGCCGAGTACCACGAGAGCGGGTCGCATCAGGCACCTCATCGCCGACGAGGAGCCGGGAGTGCCCACCGCCCAGATCAGGCCGTCGACCAAGGTCATGAGCAGCAGGGCGCCGGCAGCGGAGGCGACGACGACAAGAGGAAGGCCCAACTCGTCCGCCCCGGCGAGCCACAGCAGGCCGAGCCCTGCCGCGAAAGAGAGGACCGCGACGAGCAGTAGCAGGTGCCACACGCGCCACCAGCCGCTGCCGAGCATGAGCACTGAGAAGGTCCTCACGTCGGTCCGTGTGCGCGCATGGGTCGCGGTGACCTCCGCACCCGGCCGATCATTGCCTCTCCAGCTCTAGCTCGATTGGTCCTGTCAGCCACGTCATGGTTGCTTTCCCGGTGTCCATCCCCTGTTCGATCGCTCCTGAGACCGAGACGGGGGAAGAATCCCGGTTCTTCATCGTCGTGCAAGGTCTCCTTCCCCGGGGGGGATGTCGCGGAATCCCAGTTTGGCGGGCAGGGTGGTCTTGAACTTGCCTTGCCGGGACACGACGACCCTGTCCTGTCTTCCGCCGCCCATCATACAAGCGAAGTGCAGGCCGCTGCTGTGATTGCTCCGAACTCTTCCATTTCGAGGCGGTTGTTGAGATCCTGCAGCTGGGTTTAGCGGTGGTTTCTTTTCCACGCGGGTGCGGCGCAGTCTGTCGGTGAGCGCTGGGTTCCCGGGGGAAGCTGGTGATTGCGAGAGGGTCCAGCCAGTCGCATGCTGCCGCCCGGCGGCTAACGAACTGGACGACCGGCTAACCATGTTGACGCTCCGGGGACTCGAAGAGCTGGCCGGGCGGTTGAGCGGTAGTCGTTGAGCCGGAGCGTCTGGTTGCGACGAGCCCCGCAAGCCATACGGCGATCAGCAGCGGCCCTCCCCGGGGGCGGTGCCGCGGACCGTGTCTGCACCTCGATCAGGCTGCTGTAGAAAAACCCGGTGCCGTTCCGGCCGCGTCACAGGGGGCAGAGCCCTTTTCAAAGGCGATGGCCCCGCGCTTGTCGTCGCGCACCGCGCGCCCTGTCCAGCTGACCAGGTCCAGGTAGTCGGCCAGGTAATCCGGTAAGGCTTGGGGCATGCCTTCGCGTACGCCGCCCACGAAGGGGTGCAGCTCGGGCGCCTCGGTGGGAGCCGTTGCGATATATGGCTCGGCGTTCTCGCCATCAGTGCAAAACGCGGAAGCGGCTTGCAAGGTCCGAATGCGCCGCTGGATCGAGGTGTAGTCGGAGTCTTCCGGCGTCTCGGCGATGGCGGCGCGCTCGGGGTTGAGGTCCAGGTAGGCGAGGCAGGCAAGTACCGCGCTCTCGTCGAGCAGCGCTCTGATTGATGCCTGTCCAGTTGTTCACCTCGACGGTTCAGAGCACAACGTGCCGCCCACCCTGCTCCGCGAGCCAGCGCTTACGCTGCTCGAACTCTGGCAGCGCCCGCCCAACCCGCAGCCAGAATTCGGGCGTGTGGTTCGGCTCGACGAGGTGAGCCAGCTCGTGGACGATGACGTAGTCCACGATGCTGCCGGGCAAAAGGATCGTGGCCCAGTGGAAATTGACGTTCCCCGCATGACCGCAGGAGCCCCAACGGAAGCCCAGGTCGCGGACCTCGACGCCCTTCGGCTCGACGCCCATGCGGGCGGCCCAGCCCTTCACCCTCCGTTGCAGCCAGTAACCGGCGTGCTCGGTGTACCAGCGCATGAACTGCGCCCGGCCGTCGGCGGCCAGGGGCCGCAGCAGCTTGAACCGGCCCGCCTCCAGCTTGAGCGGCGCGTCCTGCTCTTCCACGAGCAGCAGCCGATAGCTTCGGCCCAGGTAGGGGAAGCCCTCGCCGGTGACGAACTCCTTGGCATTCAGCGTCTGATGGCGGGCCTCCTTCTCGGCGATCTTGGTGTAGAGCCAGAACCGCTTCTCGCGCACGAACTCGGCAAGCAGCGTCCCATCGGTCTCCGGCGGGGCCGCAATGATCAGCTCGCCTCCCCGGTCCAGGGTGATCTGCAACGTCTTGCGCCGCGGACTACGCCGGACCTCGAAGGTCAGGTCGTCGGTCGAGAAAGACCTGGGTCTCGGGATCGAGGCCGGTGCTCTCGTCGCGCCGGCGGCCCTGCGCGGCCTCCTGGACCAGCTTCTCGAGTGCCTCGGCCAGCTCGTCCCAGCGCCCCTCGAGCTCTTTGAGAATGCCCTTCAGGCGCTCGGAGAGCTTCTCGTAGCGCGCCGGGTCCTCGTCGAGGTGCTTGCGGATGTGGTAGCGCAGGGCGTGCTCCATTTCGCTGGCCTTCGCACGCGAGGAGCGCTCCCGCTCGACCTGCTCCTCAA
>Ga0210096_1000474_pt1 | contig 13924 bp, 6 predicted proteins | sample China_Galinas_PW_4_FD_184864 | JGI IMG/M metagenome (GOLD analysis project Ga0210096, IMG submission 184864) | Wetland microbial communities from San Francisco Bay, California, USA, that impact long-term carbon sequestration - China_Galinas_PWA_D2... | ecosystem: Environmental > Aquatic > Marine... | reverse complement strand
GGAGTGGCCTTGCCGCGCTGCTCTTCCCCCTTGGTGTCCTCGCGGCCGTGCGCCGCAGGAGGTCCTGGATGCGCCACTTACCGTGGCTCGTGACCCTAGTTGCCCTCGGCCTGATGGCCACGCCGGCCCAGGCCACCACGACCCTCTACCCCACCGGTTTCGGCGCCAAGATGGCGGCCATGGGGGGCGCGGCCAACGCTGCCGGCGACGACGCCACCGCCGTCGCTACCAACCCGGCCAACCTCACCAAGATCGACGGCTGGCGGGTCGACCTCGACGTCGGGGCGTTGGTCTCGAACGTGAGCTACAACGACGGCGAGGTGAACAACTTCGGCGGCGGGCGGTTCGAGATCAACGAGGGCACCCTGTACTTCCTGCCCACGGTCGGCATCGCCCGCAAGATGGGTCGCGTGAGCGTCGGCTTCGGGATGTGGGGCCAGGGCGGCGGTGGTCTCATCTACCAGAACTTCGGATTCAACGACGTCTCACCGGTGGAGATGGGTGGCGGTCGTGAGATCTTCATGACCAACGGGTCCGACCTCACCGGCGAGGAGCCCCTCACGGCGGAAAACGCGATCCGCAGGGACAACTACACCCTGATGATCATCGGCCGGTTCGGCCTGGCCTTCGCCTACGACCTGACCGAGGACTTCACCGTCGCGGTCGAGCCCCTGCAGGACTACGGCTTCCTCAAGTTCGGCATCTTCGGCTCGATCGAGATGGCGCCCCGCGGGGTCCAGGCGCGTCACATCGGCGCCAACGATCCGGGGAACTCTCCGTCCGAGTTGGGCATCGACGGGATCATCGCGCGCAACAGCAAGGATTCAAATCCGGCCACCACCGATGGGATGATCACGCGCCGGGAGGCGAAGATCGCCCTGGGTCTGGCGCCTACGGACGGCGCTCCCATCTCCGACGCAAACCTCGCCTCGTTGAAGGACCGCTTCGACTACACGGTCGAGGAAGGGACGAATAACCGTATTACCACCACGGTCGCGGGCGGCCAGGCGTTCCGCCGTTTTCTGGACGAAGACACCACGGCCGCGGCCTTTTCCGTGAATGCGTCAGACTCACCTGAGCAACAAGCGTGGGCGACGCACCAGCAGGAGGTCGCCCAGAACACGGCCCAGGGCTTCCCCTCCCACGGCCAGCTGTTCGCCGGCCGCACCTTCAACCAGTTCATCATCGACCGGGAAGGGCCGACCAGCGCGGCGGACGACCAGTGGATGGTCACCTTCGACGGCCACGGCAACGTGGTCGAGCTACCGGTGGACGGGATCCAGCGCATCGCCGACTTTTTCCGCCAGCCCACGGCGGGACAGACGGTGTCCAACACGCCGGGGCTGTTCCGCAAGCGGATCTGGAATTACGAGCTCTTTGATGACGCCGCCACCGGCGAGCAGCGTGGTCGGACCGCCACCACCGGTGATCCGATCAATGAGCACGCGGACATCAACCAGACGCTGAACGCCGTCACCCGCTCCCTGATGGCGCAGCCGTTCTACGATTCCACCCAGTTCACGGACGCGGAGCACGACTACGTGGTCGACGAGTTCTTCGGCCTCTTCCAGGACGTCTTCCCGGACTTCGGCTTCGGCATGGGCGAGGTCTCCGCGTTCGCCTCGGGCCGCGGCTTCGAGGACTTCGCCAACGGGGTCAAGGTGGGGGCGCGGTGGCAGGTGGCCCCGTGGCTGAGCATCGGCGGCTCCTACACGTCGCAGTCGTCGCTCATCATGCGTGACGGCGGCATAAAGATGGACTTCACCAACCAGATCCAGCAGGGGCTGGACGTGGGCATGCGCATGCTAGTCACGATGAACACGTTGTTCGACGAGCTGGGCATGACCCAGTTCGCCGAGTTCATCGACACGGTGGCCGATGGCGTCGCCACGGATCCGGTGATCCAGGACGTCGACTTCGCGGTGGCTCCAGGCTCCGATCCCACGGTGACCTCGTCGCAGCAGATCTTCAACGAGCTCCCGAAGCTGGGAGACGTCGAGCGGCTGCTCAACGAGGCGCCCTCCTTCGGTGATGCCACCCACGGTCCCGGTAGCCCGAGCAACCCGGGCAGCGATCGGGCCATCCCCACCAACCAGCAGCTCGATCTCCTGCTGACCGGCTCGTCCGGCCGTCCTGACGACAACTTCACCAACGACGATCCCCACTCGGTGGAGATGCTCACCCGGTCCGCCGCCGGGCTGTTCCGCACGTTCTCGTCGCTCATGGGCTACGTGGAGAACCAGCAGTTCCAGAACGTCAGCAGCCAGCCCAATTACAAGATCCCCAAGCGGACCGACGACCCCACCAACAATACCGCGACCCTCGGGATCGACAGTGCCGCCGGCACCTTCCATAACGGCAGCGGTACCATTGTCCAGTCGGCGGGGCGCGACCAAGAGGTCACCGACTACTACCGCGACATCGCCCGCTTCCTGCGCGGCTTCGGGGTCGCTTCGATCGCCAATCCTGACGGCGACGCCGCCACCCAGGCCATGGCGGTGGCCCAGGTCCAGGGCCTCCTAGACCCGGCCAACTACGCGACGCCCGAGGAGTTCCTCACCGCCTACGACGCCCTGCGCAGCCAGTTCGACGTCGCCGGCACCTTCCGCAGCGACATCCGGATCGTCCTGCCGCAGGAGGCGGAGATGGGGATCGAGGTGAAGCCACTGCCCCGCCTGCGGCTCACCAGCGACGTCAAGTGGATCGACTACTCCGATGCCTTCCAGCGGTTCTCCGCCACCCTGAGGGACGCGGACAACCCGGTATTCCAGCGTTTTCTCGGGCTGAGCCCGGGCGAGGGCGACCTCGACTTCGGTCAGGCCAAGGACTTCACCTTCAAGGAGGAGCTGAACTGGCACGACCAGTGGGTGTTCAACTTCGGCACGGCCTACGACCTCCTGGACAACTTCACGGTCATGGCGGGGTACTCCTTCACCGGTCGCCGCTTCAACGACCTGTGGAATAACTTCGGCGAGGCCCAGTCGGCGATGGATGACAGCAACAACATGGCGCTGCTCCCGGCCTTCGGCTACGAGACCGGCTCGCTCGGCTTCAGCTACCGGTGGAACAACAAGGAAATCTCCTTCGCCCTCGAGCGCGCCTTCACGACCACGGTTTTCAGCGGCTCCCCCAACCAGGCCAACAGCCAGTACGAGAACTCCAAGGAATCGGCCAACCAGGACACGGTCCACGTCCAGTACTCCCTGGCCTTCTGATCGCCGAAGGGAATCGGCTCCTACCCGGTTGGGGGGAGCCGCGATCTTCCAACCATAGGTAGGAGCCGGTTTCACCGGCGACCCGCGCCGCAGGCGCGACAGGCCCTTCGGGCGTGGATCGCCGAACGGATTCGGCTCCTACCCGGCGGATGCAAGAAGGTAGGAGCCGGTTGCACCGGCGACCCCCGGAAGGATGCCGGGACATGGCAGGACGCCCACACCAATCGGCCTTGCGCAAGGGGCGCGTCTCGGCGCCCTACGCTTGGTACACCATCACCTCCTGTGTCCTCGATCGTGAGCCACGGCTGGTCCCCGACCCGTCGCGGCCCGCACTCGACCCGGGCCCGCCGACGCTCACCATCGACGCCCTGCGCTGGTTACACGCCCACGGCCGTTGTTGTTGCCGCGGCTACGTGGTGATGCCAGACCACCTACATTTAATCATCGAGCTGGGTGCGGGCGGCGACCTCGGTGAGGTGATGCGTTCCTTCGGCCGCGTTACGGCCCGGAACCTCAACCGGTTGCAGAGTCGTTCGGGCGCGGTCTGGCAGAAGGGATTCTACGAGCACCAGGTCCGAGACGAGGACTCCCACGATCGCCACCTGCGATACATCGCAGAAAATCCCGTGCGGAAGCAGTACGTAACGCGTTGGCAAGACTGGCCCTGGACGGCGATCTACCCAGACTGGTAGGAGCCGGTTGTACCGGCGATCCGCGACGTTGGCGCGGCAGGCCCTTTGGGCCTGGTTCGCCGAAGGGATCCGGCTCCTACCGGGCGGGGGCCTCCGAGTCGGCGCGGGTGGTGGGCGACCGGGCGGTGATTTTTCACCATCGCGGCCGCCGGGGACACGCGGGGTGGGCCGCGCCTCGCGCCCGCGCCTCTAGACCGAAGGACGTCGGTCCTGTTGCACGGTCGTGTCGTCCCGTTAGTACGTCCAGAACAGTTCTTTTATTCCTCCGGCGTTTTCACCCATGCTTCGTAATGAAACCAACGCCGCGGTCGGCGGTCGTTTGGGCCGTGGTTACGGTGGTGAATTTTGCACGTCTCAACCTGATACGGTCCACGGTCTCAAATTGAGATGCGCGCTAACGTAAGCTTTTCAATGCGTTTCCTTTGTCGGGCGCGGTGCGAGAAAATAATTTGTTGGGAGTGTAAAAAAATTGGACGAGGGACGAATGGGGAGCGGTGGGACTTTTGGGGGGAGGTACCCGGGGTGACAGAGTTTTCGCCTGAATTGTCAATCGGTTATGAGGATTGGTGGAAAAACTGACCTGGCTTCGACAACCTGGCAAGGCGATTGCTATTAGGAACCCAAGTTTGCGGTGCATGCCGGAGGCGGGGGGGAGCCCAGCGGGGCGCGTCCGACTTTGGCGAGTATTTCGGGGTCTGGGATGGGCTCAGGCCTCAAAATGGTTCCTTCTCGAGAGGGAGATGATCATGAAGTGGATTAAGGGTTTGGCAACATTTGCATTTGTGGCTGGCATGGCGGCGGGCGTGCAGGCGGCACCCATCACCGCGTTGACGGTGACGGGCGGTAACTTCTTCATGGCCGGCGCCGGCGGCCCGTTGACGCCTGCGGCGTTCGCCAACATGTCGGTGGATGGCTCCTATGACGGCAGCGCCCCGGCAGGGACTGCCGCCTCCGAGGCCCCGTACGCGCCGACCAGCATCGCCACCTTCACCTTCGGCTTCTTCGGCCCGGTGGCGACCTACACCCAGCAGACGGACAGCGCGGCTCAGGGGCCGTACCCAGGCGTGACCGGTGACCTTACCGGCACCCTCCTGACCCTGGATCTGAGTTCCTGGACGGCGTGGTGGAACGGCACCGACTTCAATCAGGGCGGGGCGGCAAACACCGCTGTGACCGCCACCACGGACGGCGCGGGTAACTTCACGGCCACGTGGAGCGCCACGGTCGTGGGCGGTGCGTTCAACGGCCAGACCGGCAACTGGACCCTGACCGGCCATGCCGCCGCCGTCCCCGAGCCGATGTCCATGGCCCTGGTCGGCTCCAGCCTCGTCGGCCTGGCTGGCCTGCGCCGCAAGCTGATGGCGTAGTGTCATGATGATGCGACCCGATCGGGTCGCCGCGGGATCGAGGCGCCCCGGGGTTGTGGTTACCCGGGGCGCCTTTTTGTGGGCCGCACGGGAGGGCGTGCCCGGTTACCGGGGGGGGCATGTAGGGAGAAGGAGATGGCGCCCCCTGCTCTTGGGATCAGCGTGATGTTACGGGTAGGGATTCCAACCTGATGAGCGGAGCGGTGCGCGTGGTCTGTGTTCCGGGGAAGATGCGCCTGAACGACCGAAGCTTCTCGCCGACCCTCGGGTGGAGTGCCCTGGAGGTGTCGCCACGGGTCGGTACGTCCGAAGGACCCGCGCACGGTAACGCCGCTAAGCCTCCAGCATGGACAGCCTTTTCTCTGCTAGGCTTGGGCGTACGGCGCGCAGGGCACCTACAGGGCAGACGTACAACACGGTGCAGATTCCAGTAGACGTCGGGTAAAAGAGGGAGAACAGCATGTTGCGAAATCTGACGATTGTTATGTTCGGGATGGCCCTCCTCCTGTCGGTGGGATGTGCCGCGAAGAGGACGTTCTCCCTGGCGGTTCGTGGCGGGGACACCCTTGCCGCCTTCGTGGGGACCGGGAATAACAAGACCATGTCGACGGACACCTCCACGGTAGAGATGTACCCGGTTGGCGATCCGTCCACGCGCTATTACCCGACCCTGCGGTCGATTGCTTACGTGTATCCGGACCCATCGAGCATCGCGGCCAATTATCATCCGTCGCCGTTGATCAACGCGATCACGGGGGGGGATCTGCTCCAGGCGATCGCCGTCGTCGACATCCCGGCCGGCCTGCCTCTCGGCGACTACACGGTTGAGATCGACGGCACTGGAGTGGATGTCGAGGTCATCGCCGGAACCGGGGAGTCGCACGACTTCCAGGATATCTTCGGGACGCCGCAGGACATCCGTAATCTCGAGCCGGCACCCCAGAAAAATATCCGCTTCGACCCGGGCTATCAGATCGGCGCCATCCAGATGGACGTCGACTACGATGAAGGGGCCATCGCTCCTGCGGACATCAACGTGGTGCGGTTCCCGATCAATCAGGGGAACGGCACCTTCGGTGACTTTCAGAGCATGGTGTATTGGCGCGAAGACGGGGGCGTCCTGCATGTCTCCGTGATCTGTCCCGCCGGGGTGCTCTCCGAGTACATCAAGCTGGCCGTCGTCTACCCGGATGGAGTGCTCGCTCCCGGGATCTCGATCATCTCCAGCAGCTTTTACGACCTCAATGGGGCGCCGATCGGCGGGATCCAGGCATCCCTAAATTAAGGGCGCTGCCGGCGGACCCGGGAAGAACCCGCCGCGGTCTCGCCGGGTTGTGGACGGGCGATGGATGAGCCCGTCGGAGGAAGCGACCCTCCGCGCCCCGGGGGCGCGGAGGGATCTCCTGCTGTGGAACCCGATAGGGCGGTGACGCGTCGAAGAGCGCTGCCGCGGTCTACACGGTCAGCGGCCATGCGCGAGAGCCGGCGTTCGTGTCCATCGCGAAGACCTCCTGCGCATTCTCGACGGACTGCCCTTCCGCTTCAGCGATGCGCGTGGGAGCCGTCGAGGCCTGCACGGGAGACTGGACCGCGCACGCGCAGCGCTCTGGGTCGCACCGCATGTCGCATGAAGACATGGAAACAGTAGGCGCGGATAACCGTGAATAGCGAGCTAGAGGTCCTCCGCGGGTTGGACCCCTTGGTCGTTGCCCCGCATCACCCTATGATCCTGTGTCCGGCGCACCGGTTTACGGAGCACTGCCGCTTTTCCACCCTGCTACGAGTTTGGTCCCCACCATGAACGATACCGATCTGCTTCATAACCAGGCGGAAGCCGCTGTAGCGGCGAACCGGTTCGATGATGCCCGGGAGCTATACGTCCGGATCAGCGGGATCGATCCCAGGGACTCCGGTGCCCGCATGATGCTCGGCGCGATCGCGCGGGAACGAGGCGAGCTCCTGGAGGCCGTGGAGTGGCTGCGCGAGACGACGGCCATGGATCCCGGGTTCACCGAGGCCTGGGCGATGCTCGGCACGGTCTATGTCCAGCTCGATCGCGCACCGGAAGCCGAGGCCGCCAACCGGCGCGCCCTGGAACTCGAGCCGGGGCTGGCCGAGGCGCGGGTCAACCTGGGCACGGCGTTACGAGGACAGGGGCGCTTCGCTGAGGCGGCCGCTTGCTACCAGGAGGCCCTGGAACAGCAGCCCGATCTCGCATCGGTCTGGCCGCTGTTGGCCAGCGCACGGTTGGAGGCGGGAGACTTCGCGGGGGCGGAAGAGGCGGCGCGCACGGCATTGTCGTATGCCCCCGGCGACGGGCAGAGCCTGCTGATCCTCGGCCGCGCACAGCACGGGCAGGCAAAGCTGCAAGACGCCGCAGCCAGCTTTCTCGCTGTCACGAGGCTCGCGCCCGATCAGGCCGACGCGTGGTCGATGGCGGCATGCGTCCTGGGTCAGATGGGTGACCTCGACGAGGCGGAGGGGTGCTGCCGCGAGGCGCTAGTGCTGGACCCCGAACACGTCGGCGCCTACCTCAATCTCGGCAACGCCTTGCGCGCGCAGCGTCGCTGGGAGGAGGCACGGGATGCCTTCCAGGCGGCCCGGGACCGACAGCCGGACTCACTCGACGCCATCTGCGGCCTGGGTGCTGTCTATGTGTCACAGGGTCGATATCCGTCCGCGGCAAAGTGTTTCGAACGGGCGGTCGACTTGCAGCCCGAGAACGCCGAATTACATCGCTCTCTGGCCAACGTCCTTGCCCTGGGGGGGGATTTCTCCCGCGCCGAGAGCGCGTGTCGGCGATCGCTGGAGTTGAATTCGGAATCGGATCCAGTCCGACAACTGGAGCTCGCCGACATCCTCGTGGCGCTGGGGCGGCCTGACGAGGCATTGAAGTTTTACGACCGCGTCCTCGAGCTGATGCCGGAGAACATCCGGGCCATTTCCGGCAAGGCCCGCGCCTACGACCGCAACCGGGACTACCAGTTGGCGTATGACTGCCTGCGCCCGTCGATCGACCAGGGGACGAAAGATCCCCACCTGTTGGCGGCCTATGTGGGGCTCAGCAAGCGCTTCGATAAACAGGACGACGCGTTACAGATGGCGGAGGATCTCCTTCGCGAAAACGACCTGGACGATTACGATCGCTGTCGGGTCCATTATTGCGCCACGGAACTATGCGACAAGCTCGGCAAGTACGACGAGGCGTTTGAACACGCGAACCAGGCGGCCCGACACAAGCGCGCGGAGTTCAACCGCGCGGAGTACCGCTCCTACATCGATACCATCCTCTACGCATTCAGCGCAGAGAACCTGCGCCGTCTTCCCCGGGCGGAGAATGGCTCGGATCGGCCGGTGTTCATCGTCGGCATGCCCCGCTCCGGGACCAGTCTCGTCGAACAGATCATCGCCAGCCATCCCGAAGTCTATGGTGCGGGAGAATTGCCGGACATCGGCTGTCTGCCGGGGAGGTTATCTTCCCGCACGGTGGGAGGTATTCCTTATCCGAGATGTATGGGGTCCTTGACTCAGGAGCAGATCAATCAGGCCAGCGATGAGTACCTGGATAGCCTCTCCCGATGGTCGGTGAGTGCCAGAAGAGTCACGGACAAGATGCCGCAGAATTTCACCCATCTTGGAGTGATCGAGCTGCTGTTCCCGAATGCTAGGGTGATTCACACCATGCGTGACCCCATGGATACGTGTCTCTCCTGCTACTTCAAGAACTTCGCCGGACATCTCCCGTATACGTACGCCCTGGAGGATCTCGCACACTACTACAACGAGTATGAGCGTCTGATGGCCCATTGGCGGAACGTGCTGGGGATCCCGTTGTTGGAGGTGCAGTATGAGGACCTGGTGCAACAACCCGAGGAATACAGCCGGCGGTTGATCGAGTTCTGCGGCCTGGAATGGGATGATGCGTGTCTCAAGTTCTATGAGTCGAAGCGCCTCGTGAACACGGCGAGCTACGACCAGGTTCGCCAACCGGTGTACACCGGCTCGGTCGGGCGGTGGCAGGCCTACGCGCAGCACCTCCAGCCGCTCCGGGAGGGACTCAACCAGCATTAGGACCGGATAGTCGGATCGTGACCTGCCCTGGTGGCCCTTCAGGGTCTCCTGTTGTCAGGTCGTCCGGCGAGGGGAATGGGACCGCAACCTGTCGGGGGCATGCCTCTTGTGCGATAGGTGCGCCTGGCCGCCTGCGCCCCGGCTGCAAGAGGGTAGATCTCAAGGCCACGAGGCTGATGACCAATGACTAGCACTCCAGGCCGAAGAGAGCGGTATTGGATCTTTGTGCTGCTCTTCACCCTGTCGGGATTCAGCGGCCTCGTTTACGAGGTGGTCTGGGCGCGGAAGCTCCAGTTGGCATTTGGTGTCACCGCATTTGCGGTCTCCTCGGTCCTCGCCGCCTATTTCCTCGGCCTGGCCGTCGGCTCGGCACTGGGCGGCGTCTACAGCGATCGATTGAGGAGGCCCCTCCTGGCCTATGGCCTGGTGGAAATCGCCATCGGCCTCCTCGCGGTCGTCATCACACCCTGGCTGGACAGGCTCGATGTCGTGCTGCGCCCGTTTCACACCGTACTGGAAGGTCACTTCTGGGGGCTTCAGGGGGCGCGTTTCCTGCTCACACTGGGTGCCCTGCTCGTTCCGACGACCCTGCTCGGGATGACCGTGCCCCTGATCAGCCGCGGCGTGGTGAGCCGCGTCGGCGAGGTCGGCAATCGGATCGCGTTGCTGTACTCCGCGAATACCTTCGGCGCGGTTATCGGCGTGGTGGTGGCGGGGTTTTTGCTGATCGAGACGGTTGGCCTCAGGCTCACGATCTGGCTGGCGGCGGCCCTGTCTGTCGGCGTGGGCACCTGTGCGGTGCTGTTGCAACGCACGATCCGCAGCCGAGACGAGTCCGCACGGGTCGACGAGGTCCCTCACGACGCGGCAGCCCCTTCACCGCAGGTGGGTCACCGAACGGTGCTGTATGTCATGGCGATCTCCGGCGCGATGGGCCTCGGGCTCGAGGTCATCTGGACGCGGGTGCTGATACAGAACTTCGTGGCGACCTCCTATGTCTTCTCGACCGTGTTGGCCACTTTCCTGGTGGGGATCGCGCTGGGCAGTTATGTCGTGAGACGGAGGATCGACGCATGGTCGAATCTCGTCGCCCGCCTGGCTTTTTGTGAGGCGGCGATCGGCATGCTCACCGTACTGGGGATGGTGATCCTGGACCGGCTCATGCCGCTGGTTGTCCCCGCCGCGCTGCGCCTCATCGGGCTTGATCCGGAGGCCCATTTCTTTCTCACCTGGACGGTGTGGAGTGCCAGCGCCCTGCTGCCGGTCGCGATCTTGCTGGGGGCGACCTTCCCGCTGGCGGCACGCATCATCGCCACCCGCGACGAGACGATCGGGTCGGGGATCGGCCGCCTCTACGCCGTGAACACGATCGGCGGGGTGGTCGGGGTCATTGCGGTGGGATTCTTTCTCATCCCCCGGCTGGGTCTCCACGCGACCTTCCTCACCATCGCTGCGGTCCAGGTGGGACTTTTGTTGATCCTGGCGGCGAGTGGGCGGGGCGATTGGAAGGGCATGGCGATCTACGTCGGGCCGCCGGTGACGATGGCCATCATCGCGGGCCTGATTGTGCCGGGGGATCTCGTCCGCGCCAGGATGTTAGCGGGCATCCACGGCAAGGTCCTCGAGTATCGTGAGGACTACTATGGGTCCATCGTTCTGTCGGAGGAGACCCAGGGAGGACAGAAATATAAGCGGCTCTCCGTCAACGGCGTGTCCTATTCCGGCACGGCTCCATACGCCAAGCGTTACATGCGCCTGCAAGGGCACCTGCCCATGATCATGCATCCTGGGCAGCCGCGCAGGGAGTTGGTGATCTGTTTCGGGGTAGGTTTGACGGCGGGTGCGATCTCGATCTACCCGGGCGCGGACCTCACCGTCGTGGAGTTGTCGAAAGCCGTGTTGGAGCTCAGCCCACGATTTCGCGACGTGAACGAGGGGGTGAGCCAATCCCCCCACTGCCGGCTGGTGATCGATGATGGTAGGAACTACCTGCTCAGGAATCCCACCGCCCGATTCGACGTCATCACCCTGGAACCGCCGCCGCCGTCCCAGGTGGGCATGGCGAATCTCTACAGCAAGGAGTTCTACGAGCTGGCCAGAAGGCGACTCACCGTCGACGGCGTCATGGCTCAATGGATCCCGCTGCACACCCAGTCGGACGCCGATACCAAGATGCTCCTGGCGACATTCATCGATGTCTTCCCGAACGCCTCGTTGTGGTGGACGGAGGCTGGCGAGACCTTGGTGCTGGGATACCACGGAGACCCCTCCTCTAGCCGAGCAATGCTGACCGCCGCCTTCCATAACCCACAAGTGACGCGAAGCCTGGCCGAGATCGGGATACACTCGCCGTTGGATCTCGCCAGCGGGTACCTCCTCGATGGTCCGGGGTTACGACGATACGTCGGCGACGCACCCGTGATGTCGGACGATCTGCCGCTCATCGAGTACCGGGTGCCGCGCATCAACCGTGGTTACAAGGCTACCCTGCGCAGAATGTTGATGGACCGGCCGGCCGCGGCGGTGATCGCGGAAAATGTCGGCCTCGCTCGGCCCCGCACAGGCGCCCTGCGCGAGGCCCTGTTGTCGCGCGCTCGGGCCTGGATGGCCACACGGCTGTATGAAGGTGAGGAGGCGGGCCTCGTTGACTGACAGTCCTGCGCACGATCTAGTGGTCCCTGAAAAACGGAAGAGATCTTTGTTTTCTTGATGGCTACAGCGGTTGCAGGCCGGACGCGGTTCACAGAATCGCGGCGGACCCCGTGAAGACCTGGTGAAAGATGCGTCTGGATGCTCTGACGATGCTTGCCGTGGGACGAGCGGGTCCTCCGTTTTCACGAACATGCCGCGGAGCGCGAAGTGAAGATGCCAAGGTACAGCGCAGTCGCGTCGCCTATCTATCAACAATCGGTGGCCTGGTGGCGCAACTACGAGACCCAGATCGAGCTGCTGATGATGATCCGCCAGCCTTTCATCGGAGTGCTCGGGTACGGTGGAGAGGATGCGTAGGGGAGGGGCGAAAGGCGCTCCCCTTCTGGAAGGCAGCCGGGCGGCGCACCGGTGGGTATGCCGAGACCTATAACGATGAGGCGTTAATTTTCGGAGAGAGCGTTCTATGGATCCGACGATGGCGGCCCAGGCCCGGAAGAAACAGGCGGCGGTGCAGGCACTTCAGCAGCGCGACTTTCACCGCGCGGAGGGGCTGTTGCGCCAAGTGTGCCAGGGCAACCCAAAGGATGCGCAGGCGTGGTTCCTGCTCGGCGCCGTCCATGGCGAGGGCGGAAGGTTCGAGGAGGTGATCACGTGCTGCTGCCGGGTTCTGGCACTGGATCCGAAAAACGCGGCGGCGTATACCAATCTCGGCAACGCCAACGCCTCCCTCGGGCGCCATGAGGAGGCCACGGCCGCCTACGACCAGGCTCTGCGACTTTCCCCCGACGATCCGATCATCCTGAACAATCTGGGCAAGGCGCTACGTCTTGCCGGTCGGGTGGAGGAGGCCGCGGAGCGGTTTGGGCAGGCCGTCGCAAAGCGCCGGACCTTCGCCGAGGCCCAGTACAACCTGGCGAACACCTACGAGGCGCTCGGGCGGCTTGATGAGGCCATGCACCACTACCAACAGGCTGTCTCCTTGGCGCCGGATCTTTTTGAGGCGCACATCGCCTTCGGGAAACTGTGCATTGGCCATGGCCAGCTACAACCGGCGGAGGCGGCGTATCGCGGCGCATTGAGAATTCGCCCGGATTCGGACGAGGCCGTGCTTGGCCTCGTGGAATGCCTCGGTGAACAGGGAGCGTATGACCAGGCCATTGAGCGCTGCGAAACGATTCTCCGGCGGCAACCCGACGACCCTCGTGTGCTCGCCGCCCAGGCGGGTCTCTATGAACATCAGGGACAGCGCGACAAGGCGTATGAGCTGGTGCGACGGTTGGTCGATCGCAACCAGGCCAGCCCCGCTTGCGCCAGCCTGTATGCCCGCCTTTGCCTCGAATTTGGGGAGTGTGGCGAGGCGATTGTTCTCTGCCGGAAACTTGCCGTCGATCCGGCCGTCCGACCGCTGGTACGTGCGGAAGTTCTATTCTCCCTTGGCGGGCTGCTCGACCGCCTCGGCCGCTACGACGAGGCGGTCGACGCCTTTGCCGAGGCGAATGCGGTGGCGCAGGTGGCCTATGACCAGAAGGGGCGCGCAGACGAGATCGACTGTGTGATCGCCGGTTTCGCTGCCGACGTCTGGCCGGAGCTGCGCCGAGCCAACGTGTGCTCGGAGCGACCGGTCTTCATCGTGGGGATGCCGCGCTCCGGCACCAGCCTGGTGGAGCAGATCCTCGCCAGCCATCCCCATGTCTGTGGTGCGGGAGAGCTCGTCGATATCACAGACATCATGCACTCCCTTCCAGCCACCCTTTATCCCCACTCCATGGTGTCGGCAGACCAGGAGTTGATCGACGAACTCGCCAGCAAGTATCTGACGCGTATCGATCAAATCGACCGGAATGCACTGCGGGTGACCGACAAGATGCCCGGGAACTTCTTCCATCTTGGGCTGATCGCCATGCTCTTCCCGGCGGCGCGGGTGATT
>Ga0210096_1000468_pt1 | contig 13997 bp, 10 predicted proteins | sample China_Galinas_PW_4_FD_184864 | JGI IMG/M metagenome (GOLD analysis project Ga0210096, IMG submission 184864) | Wetland microbial communities from San Francisco Bay, California, USA, that impact long-term carbon sequestration - China_Galinas_PWA_D2... | ecosystem: Environmental > Aquatic > Marine... | reverse complement strand
CACGCGGACATCGGTGATGTGGATGACTCCTGGGGCAAGTTCGATTACATCATCTGCCACGGTGTCTTCTCCTGGGTGCCGGCCGGGACCCGGGACAAGATCCTCGCCATCTGCAGGCAGAATTTAGAGCCCCAGGGCATCGCCTACATCAGCTACAACACCTATCCGGGCTGGCACATGCGCGAGATGATTCGCCACATGATGCGCTACCATTCCCGGCAGTTCGAGCAGCCTCAGGCGCGCATCTCCCAGTCCAAGGCCCTGCTGAGATTCGTCGCCAAATCGCTGGGCACCAGCGACCAGCCATATGCCCTCTATCTGCGCCAAGAGCTGGCCGGGCTCGAGCGTGTGGCGGAGAGCTACCTCTTCCACGAGCATCTGGAAGAGGTCAACGTGCCTCTCTATTTCCACCAGTTCATGGAGCAGGCGGCCGGCCACGGGTTGAAGTATCTCGGCGAGTCGGAGGTCGGGGCCATGCTGATGTACGGCAGCGTCGAGCCCGAGGTGCGCCGAACGGTGACGCGCATCGGGGGCGACGAGATCCGCACCGAGCAGTACATGGATTTCCTGCGAAACCGGGGCTTCCGCCAGACCCTGCTCTGCCACGACGAGGTTTCGATCGACCGTACGGCGGCCACCGCCGCGGTGGAGGACCTGCTGGTCTGGGCCACTGCACGGCCCGCAAGCAGCCCTGTGGACTTCAATCCGCAAGAGATTACCCCCTTCAGGTCCCTGGGCGGGGCATCCATCAAGGTTCGTCGTCCCATCACGAAGGCCGCTTTCCAGGTGCTGGCCGAACGGCATCCGCGGACAATCGGATTTCCCGAGCTGTTCGAAGCGGCCTTGGAGCGGGTTCCCGAGCGCTGGCGTTTTGGCGATGCCGCGGCGGTGCGCGCCGCGCTCGCCCAAGACGTGCTCGAATGCTACACCCTGGGTGGCCTGGAGCTTCGTACGACGCAGCCCGCGCTGACTCCGGAGATCTCGGATAGACCGCGCATGAGCCCCCTGGCGGCCCATCAGGCGCAGGCGGGCAAAGAGAGGGTGGTGAACCGCTACCACCGACAGATCAGGATCGGGCCCCTGGCACGCAAGCTGGCGCCTTTGCTCGACGGGGAGCATGACCGTGCCGCTCTGGTCGAGCACACCAAGTCGCTGGTGCAAAGCGGCAATCTGCCGATGGTCCGCAACGGTCGGCCCGTGACCGACCCGGACGGGGCCCAGGATGCTTTGGAAGACGCAGTGGGGCAGGCCCTGGGCAATCTTGCCGCCGCCTCATTGCTGATCGCGTGAGCCTACAGTGGGCAAGCGAACCATCTCCTTGGTGCTGGGCTCTGGGGGTGCCCGGGGGCTTGCACACATCGGCATCATCCGCTGGCTCGAAGCGAACGGCTATCGGGTGTGCTCGATTGCCGGCTCGTCGATGGGCGCGCTCATCGGCGGCATCTATGCCACGGGCAAGCTCGAAGTCTATGCCGAGTGGGTGAAGTCCCTCGAGCGACTCGATGTCATTCGCCTGCTTGACATCTCTTTCCAGCGCAGCGGCCTCATCAAGGGCGAGCGAGTGATGGATGTGCTCAAGGGGCTGATCGGAGACTGCCTGATCGAGGACCTGCCCATTTCCTTCACGGCGGTGGCCACCGACGTGGACGAGCAGAAGGAATACTGGCTCAGCAAGGGCCCGCTGTTCGACGCCATCCGAGCCTCCATCGCCATACCCACCCTCTTCACTCCGGTTCGGCGGCGTGGGCACACCTTGCTCGACGGCGGACTGATCAACCCCATTCCCATCGCGCCGACCCTTCGGGACAACACGGACATCACCATCGCTGTGAACCTCAGCGCCCACTCGTCCGGGGCGCCCGGAGAGCCGGCACCGTCACCTGCCCCAGAACGCAGAACGGGCGACGATCGGGGCGGGTACCACCGCCAGATAGTCCAGTTCGTCGAGGCGCTGCAGCGGCGCCTCAGCGTCTCCCAGAAGGCACAGAATGACCAGCGGGACGATGTCTTCGACCTCATCTCCAAGTCCCTCGACACGGTGCAGAACACCATCGCACGCTTTCAGCTCGCCGCCTATTCTCCGGACGTGACGATCGACATCTCCCGGGATGCCTGCAGCTTCTACGAGTTCCACCGTGCCGAAGAGATGATCCAGCTCGGCTGGAGCCGCGCCGAAGCGGTGTTGGGAAGTGGGACGGCGAAGTGATAGAGCGTGTCGTCTCCGGCGGTCAGACCGGGGTCGATCGGGCCGCCCTGGATGCCGCCCTCGCCGTCGGGATCGACTGCGGCGGCTGGTGCCCGGCCGGCCGACGGGCCGAGGATGGACGTATCCCGGAGGGCTACCCTCTTCATGAGACACCCGAGCGGGCGTTCGCGGTACGCACGCGGCTCAACGTGCGCGACTCGGATGCCACCTTGATCCTGGCCACCGGTGTCTTGACCGGGGGTACCGCCTTGACCCGGGAACTTGCCGTGTCGCTGGGGCGGCCCTGCCGAGTGGTGGACCTGGACAGCCCTGCGGAGCCGGCCGAGATCCGTGCCTGGTTGGCGACGCGGGCCGTGCGCTGCCTCAATGTGGCCGGGCCAAGGGAGTCGGGGCAGCCTGGGATTGGGGAGCGGGCTCGGCGCTATCTGGATACTCTGCTGGAATCGGCAGCGGTGGGAGCCGAGTCAGGCCGTTGAGCCGTGGGTGCGCGGCTCGGGGGCCTCCGAGCGCACGGGGTATCGAGCCAATAAAATTAGCTGAAAGGAAAATAAATATTGCTTATTTAACGTTACGCTAATATACTTTACCGGCATCGAGAACAAGGCGCTGAGATAGGTTGGAATCCTCGATAAAGACGTACCCTTCCCGGAATTTATTGAGGAAACCTCAACATGAACAAGATCGTAAAGATTTCCGCCGTCGCTGCGCTGCTTGCCGCTTCCGCTTCCGCTTCCGCCTTCTGGGGCGGTGGTCCTTGGGGGGGTGGCCCCGGGTCCGGTGGCTGGGGCGACAACTGGATGGGTGACGGATTTGGTGATTTCGACATGAACATGAGCACCAGCGCCCGTGGCTCCGGCTACGGTCGTGGCCACGGCTACGGATATGGTTATGGCGGCTACGGCCCTTACGGCGGCTATGGCTACCCCTATGGTGGCGGATATGGCATGCCTTACGGGGCCGGTTATGGCGCCCCTTACGGTGCGCCCCCGGTAGCCCCGGCAGCGGCCCCTACCAAGTAAGATACGGAGCGACATCGTTCGAACGGCGCAGGGAAGTGCCGAAAAGAGCCGCCAATGGCGGCTTTTTTCGTTTGCGGTATGGTGCAGAGTTACCGCCGAGATTCTACTTGAGGGCCTTTCGCGGATCGAAGGGCGCCGCCTCCGCCAGCTCGCGATAGGCCTTCTTGATTCGTTCGGAGCGGGCTTCCGGGACGGCGATCTGCAGCGTCAGATACTGGTCGCCCGGAGGGTCGCCCGGCAGTCCGCGCCCCTTCAAGCGCATCCGTCGCCCCGACTGCGAGCCGGGGGGGATCTTCAGGCTGACCGAGCCCCCCAGGGTGGGCACGGACAGGATCGCGCCCAAGGCTGCCTCCCAGGGCGCGATGGGCAGGCTCAGGTGGATGTCGCGCCCCTCGGCCCGGAACAGACGGTGAGGCGCGAAGCGGACCTCCAGATAAAGATCGCCGGCACGAGCGCCGGCCTTGCCGGGTGTGCCCTGGCCTGCCAGGCGAATCTGGCGTCCTTCGGTGATTCCGGCAGGGATACGCACCCGCAGAGAGCGTCGTCGCAGGCTCATCCGGCCCTGCGCGTCCTGCTCGGGCACGTCCAGGTCCAGAGAGCGGACGGCCCCGTTGAAGCTGTCCTCCAAGCTGATCTGGACGTTCGCCCGCTGGTTCGCTCCCCGGGCGCGGAACCCCTGCGCACCCCCACCAAAGTCCGCGCCGAATAGACTCTCGAAGAAATCGCTGAAATGCGACGCATCTCCCGGCCCCATGCCCGAGCTGAAATGGGTATGCCGGAAGCTGCCCGCCCCGGGGGGCGGCCGGAACTCCTGGCCCTCCCGCCAGCTACGTCCCAGGTGATCGTAGGCGGCGCGCTTCTCCGGATCTCGCAGTACCTCGTGCGCCTCGTTGATCTCTTTGAACCGCGCCTCGGCATTCGCTTCCTTGCTCACGTCGGGGTGATACCTGCGCGCCAGCTTGCGAAAGGCACGCTTGATCTCGTCCTGGCCGGCGTCGCGGGAGACACCGAGGATCTTGTAGTAGTCTTTGTATTGCATACGCAGAACGCCCGAAATGCCGGCAAATCAATCGCCCACGCATGGAGGCGCCGAGACGGCGCCCTTCCGATCCATTTCCTACGTTTGGGCCTGCGGGGGGTCTTGCAAGCGGTCGGCAAGCAGGTCTGACGCTGTTTCCTGAAGTTGCGCAATTCAGGATATTGGCTCGCCAATCCCCGAATTTTGGGAGAGAACAGGCGGCAAACCGGTGGCACGGCATCATCTTCAGCGATGGCATCGAGTCGGATTTCGTCCACTTCAACTCGGGTATCGAGGCCCGGATCACCCTGGCTTCGCAAAAGGGACACCTGGTCACCTGACAATGGCGGCGTCTGCGGAGGCCTGCCAGACACCTCGCGAGCCGGTCAGCTCCAGGTGCCGAGAGATGAAAGACGTCCGCGTCAAAGCCAGCAAGTCTCTCAGCCTTGTCCTGCGGCATGATCGGGGCGCGATTGGTCTGCAGCTGGACCCAGGCGGGTGGACCCGTGTGGACGAATTGCTTGCATGCGCGGCAGGACGGGACAAGAGTTTGGATAGCCACCGATAATCCATGTGCGACGGGTATCTTGCTACTGTGCCGCTACGGTGCGGTCCCGTGCCCAGACGCGCAGTGCGGCGATGCGCTCGGCCATGGTGACCGACAAGGGGCGGGTACGGGAGAGCTCCTCGGCGAGGTGGGTGTCGCTCAAAGGAAGGTCTTTGGCGTAGGCGGCATAGAGGGCCGAGACCACCGCCTGCTCGATCTCGGCGCCGCTGAAGCCCTCACTGGCCTCGGCCAGTGCGTCCAGGTCGAAGCCGCTGGGGGCGAGGTTGCGGCGGCGCAGGTGGATGGCGAAGATCTCGCGGCGGGTGTGTCCGTCGGGCAGGTCGACGAAGAAGATCTCGTCCAGGCGGCCCTTGCGCACCAGCTCCGGCGGCAGGCGCTCGATATCGTTCGAGGTGGCGACGATGAACACCCGTCCGGGGCGCTCGGCCATCCAGGTGAGCAGGGTGCCCAGCACGCGGCGCGACAGGCCGTCATCGGAGTCGGAGGGGGCGAGGCCTTTTTCGATCTCGTCCATCCAGAGGACGCAGGGGGACATGACCACGGCGGTGCTCAGGGCTTGGCGGAGGTTCCTCTCGGTCTCGCCGTAGAACTTGTTGTAGAGGGCCCCGAAGTCCAGCCGTAGAAGGGGTACACCGAAGGTGCCGGCTACTGCCTTCGCAGCCAGGCTCTTGCCGCAGCCCTGCACGCCCAGCAGCATCATGCCCTTGGGGGCATCCAGGCTGGTCGAACGGCCATCGAAAGCCTTTCGTCGGTGCTCGAGCCAGGCCTTGAGCTTTGCGAGGCCGGCCATGTCCGAGAAGCGGGTCGTGTCGTACTCGAAGGCGATGATCCCCCCCTGGTCCATCAGCTCGTACTTGGCCTTCATGACCTCCGGGAGGTCGGACTGGGTGATGGCACCATCGTTCTCTATGGCCGCGCGGGCCAGCCGACGCACGTCGGTGGCGGTGACGCCGGCGAGGTTGATGGCGAGACGCTCCAGGGCCACGCGGTCGGCGATGACCGACCGGCGCCCGGCGCGGGACTGCCAGCGCTTGACCTCGTCGCGGATCAGGGCCTTGATGGCGGCCTGATCGGGCAGGCTCAGCTCGAAGCGGGCGGTCAGATGGCGGATCTCCGGCGGGATGGCCAAGGCGTGGCTGATGAGGATCAGGGTGCGGGGAACCGAGTCGTAGGCCTGGGCGATCTCCTTGAGCAGGCGGATGTGGACCGGGTCCTCCAGGTAGGGGTGGAAGTCCAGCAGCACGAAGTAGCCTGGGCGAGAGACCGCCTTGATGTGCTTGAGCAGGTCCAGGGGGTCGGCGGTCTCGCGGTTGGGGCCTGCGTCGAACTCCAGCGGGCGCAGCCCGTCGGTCACCGTCCACTGCATGAACGGGTAATCCAGCCGAAACGCCAGGCTGGCGAGCATTTGCAGGATGCGGGGCTCCTCGAGGGACTCGATGGCAAGGATAGGGGTATGAGACCTGAGGGTCAGCTCCAGGTCGTGAAGCTCTTTCATCCCGTGGGCTCCGTGGCTGTCGGAGTCACTCCAGCAGCTTCTCGGGCCCCTCTGTCGTTTGCCCTGCTCAGGCGTCCAGCCGGCGATACTTGATCCGATGGGGCTGGTCGGCCTCGGCGCCCAGGCGGCGCTTGTGGTCGGCCTCGTAGTCGGCGTAGCTGCCTTCGAGCCAAACCACCTTGGAGTCGCCTTCGAAGGCGAGGATGTGGGTAGCGACGCGGTCGAGGAACCAGCGGTCGTGTGATATGACCACCGCGCAGCCGGGGAAGGCGAGGATCGCCTCTTCGAGCGCCCGCAGGGTCTCGACATCCAGGTCATTGGTCGGCTCGTCGAGCAGCAGCAGGTTGCCGCCCTTTTGCAGCAGCTTGGCCAGATGAAGGCGATTGCGCTCACCGCCGGACAGGTCGCCGACCCGCTTCTGCTGGTCGGTGCCCTTGAAGTTGAAACGGCTGAGCCAGGCCCGTGAATTGAACTCGTATTTGCCGATGCTGATGATGTCGTGACCGCCGGACACCTCCTCCCAGGCGGTCTTGGAGCCGTCCAGCGCGTCGCGGGACTGGTCGACGTAGGAGAAGCTCACGGTTTCACCGACGCGCAGGTCGCCCCCGTCCGGCTGCTCCTGGCCGGTGACGAGGCGAAACAAGGTGGTCTTGCCGGCGCCGTTGGGGCCGATGATGCCGACGATGCCGCCCTTCGGCAGATTGAAGCTCAGGTCCTCGTAGAGCAGCCGGTCGCCGTAGGCCTTACGCAGGCCTTTCGCCTCCACCACCAGATCCCCCAGGCGCTCTCCCGGCGGGATGTAGATCTCGTTGGTCTCGTTGCGCTTCTGAAATTCCTGGGACTGCAGCTCGTCGAAGCGCTGCAGGCGTGCCTTGCTCTTGGCGTGGCGCCCCTTGGGGTTCGATCGCACCCATTCAAGCTCATGCTTCATGGTCTTGATGTGTGCCGCCTCCTGCTTCTGCTCTTGCTCCAGGCGCTGCTCCTTCTGCTCCAGCCAGGAGGAGTAGTTGCCCTCCCAGGGGATGCCATAGCCGCGGTCCAGCTCCAGTATCCAGCCCGCCACGTTGTCCAGGAAGTAGCGGTCGTGGGTCACCGCGACCACTGTGCCCGGGTACTCGTGCAGGAAGCGCTCCAGCCAGGCAACGGATTCGGCGTCGAGGTGGTTGGTGGGCTCGTCAAGCAGCAGCATGTCCGGGGCAGAGAGCAGCAGCCGGCACAGGGCCACGCGGCGCCGTTCGCCCCCGGAGAGCTTGGTGACGTCCGAGTCCCAGGGCGGCAGCCGCAACGCCTCGGCGGCCACCTCCAGCTGGCGGTCCAGGTTGTGGCCGTCGGCCGCTTGGACGATGTTCTCCAGGTCCGCCTGGCGCTTGGCCAGGGCCTCGAAGTCGGCGTTCGGCTCCGCGTAGGCGGCATAGACCTTGTCCAGCGCCGCCAGGGCCCCCTTGACGTGGTCCAGGGCCTCTTCCACGTTGCCGCGTACGTCCTTGGCGGGATCCAGCTGGGGTTCCTGGGACAGGTAGCCCACCTTGATGTTCGGCTGTGGTCTGGCCTCGCCCTCGATCTCGGTGTCCACCCCGGCCATGATGCGCAGCAGGGTGGACTTGCCGGCACCATTGAGGCCCAGCACGCCGATCTTGGCGCCGGGGAAGAAGGAGAGGGAGATGTCGCGCAGGATGACCCGCTTGGGCGGGACCACCTTGCCGACCCGGTTCATGGTGTAGATGTACTGTGCCATGGAGGCCTCTGGGACGAATCAGGTAAATCCGCCTAGTATCTCACACAAGCTGGTGCCTCTGGACGCTTGCGCGCGCAGCGCGTTCAGGCTGGGTAAATATTGAGCGGTTTAGGCTGTGCCCAAGTTCAACCACCGGTCGCCGGAGAGCAGACATGGCAGAGAAGGGGCCCCGCGGTCCGAGGTCATCGAGGGTCTTTCGGCAAAGGCTGGGCTGGGCGACGTTGCTCTCGCTCTGCCTGTGCCAGGGCGCCCAGGGAGACGCGTCGAAGGCCGGTTCCGGTCGGATGTTCAGGGACACCGACGAGTACTTTCTGCTCAAGGATTTCATGGGCCAGGCCGAAGCCGTGATTGATACGCTGTCGGACTACACCTGCGAGTACCACCGTCAGGAGTGGAAGGGCAAACAGCAGCCCCAGTACGAGATCCTCATGAAGTATCGGGTGCAGCCCCGTCAGGTCTATCTCAGGTGGATCGGTGAGCAGGACAAGGGTCAGGAGCTGATCTGGGGACCGGACTGGAACGACGGGGACGTGTACGTGCACGCCGGGGGGTGGCTGGGCCTGGTCTCCTTGAGCCTGGACCCGGGCGGTGACCGGGTGATGGCCAAGAGTCGGCACAGCGTCCGCGACGCTGGTATGGACCACCTGGTCTCCCTGCTCGACAGTCAGCTCACGCGGCTGGAAAAGGAGCGGGCGGAGGACGTGAAGGTGGTCGACGACGGGGTGCAGGATGTCCTGGGCCAGCCCAGTCGATGCTTGGACATCGGGCTGCCGAAGGACAAGGACCCCGATTACTACGCCTATCGAGTGCACCTGTGCTTCGGAGAGGAGACCCATCTGCCCAGCCGGGTCCAGGTCTGGGATTTCGAGGACGGGGCCATGCGCTTGGTCGAGGATTATGGCTATGCCAATGTGCGTCTGAACGTGGGACTCGACAACCAAGACTTCGACCCCGACAACCCGGATTACGCATTCTGAGCCGAACATCGTGTATTCGCTGCCGGCGAGCGGAGGCGTTGTCCGAGGTGATCGTGGGCAAGACGCGATTGCTATCCCTGCGCGGATGTTCACGCAGCTCGCGCAAGATTCCCCTTTGCACTTCTCGTCTCAGGGTCGATACTGGACAAGTACGGACTTCAGAAGGGAATATCGATGCGCCTAGTCCTCAGCGGCCTGTTCGGCCTTCTGTTTCTTCTCGGGCCACCGCTCGATGCCCTGGCACGTATCAAGCTCACGACCCTGCCGGTGCGCGAGCGGGTGGAGATCCAGCTGGAGCACCCCACTTTGACCCTGGTGGAGGAGGAGCGGGTGGTGCCCCTGGTACAAGGGGTCAATCAGGTGGATTTCTCCTGGGCCAACACGCGCATCGACGCCGGCTCCATCCTGTTTCGGCTGGTGGATGCGTACGACCGCGCCCAGGTGCTCTCGGTGAGCTATCCACCCAACGAGAACGCCCTGGTGTGGAGTGTATCCGCCAAGGTGTCTGGTCCGGCCCGGGTGCGCATCGGCTATCTACTCGGTGGACTGGACAAGTCCTACCACTATCGGGCGGTGGCCGATAATGAAGAGACCCGCCTCAGCCTGTTCCAGTATCTGCGTCTCGCCAACGGCTCCAACGAGTCCTATGCGCTGGCCAGCCTCAACGTGGGGTTCGTCGAGCCGTTGGAGCGGCCTGTCGGGATCGACGAGACCAAGGACCTCCTGCTCCGGCATTACGACGGTGTGCCCATCCACAAGCGTTACACCGCCGACGTCCAGGAGCATGGCTACCTGGACCCAGCGCAGAAGAAGCTGCGCATCCCCATGTACTACGTGCTGCGCAACAGCCCGGACCAGGGCCTCGGGAAGGCGGCCCTGCCTTTCGGCAAGGCACGAATCTTTCAGCGCGACCGCAAGGGAGGCACCGCCTTTGTCGGCGAGGACTGGGCGAAGTTCACCCCGCGGGACGATGAGCTGGCCCTCTATTTGGGGGTGGCCCGCGACATAGTGGTCAAACGCGCCATCGAGCGTAGCGACCGGGAGGAGGTGCTCGGCGATCTCTTCCACCAGGACCTGGTGGTCAAGTACGAGATCGAGAGCTTCAAGGATCGCCCAGTCACCCTGGACATAGTCGAGCATGTCAGGGCCCTTCGAAACGAGATCGGCCAGGCGAGCGCGCGTGATCCCGAATGGGAGCTGGTGGCGGACACCACCCTGCAGGGCCCGCCAGACCCCGAGTACTCGGACTTCGACCGGCTGGTCTTCCACGCAAACCTGCCCGCCCGATCGCCGGATGGGAAGGCCGACAAGGTCACCCACCGACTGCACCTGCGTCTGAAGAACGAGTGGTGAGCGCTATGCATCCGGCGCTGAGATCCATTCTGCCCCTACTGCTCCTGCTGGTCACCGCTCAGGCCCAGGCCCGCAATCTGGATCTGGCCACCGTCCCGGCTCGCGACAGCGTCCAGCTGACCATCTACAACTCCGAGGACCTGACCCTGGTGCGCGAGTCCCGGGTGGTGAGCTTTCGCAAGGGTGACAACCCCTTGCAGTTCTCCTGGGCCAACACCCTGATCGACCCCACCTCGGTGGAGCTGCACTTCGCCGGGGCCGAGCAGCAGCTGACCGTCCTCGACACCACCTTCCCCCACGACAAGCCCCAGATGCTCTACTGGAACGTGCGGGCGGAGGCCGACCTGGAGGCGCGCATACAGATCAGCTACTTCACCTCGGGCATCCGCTGGGACGCGGACTATCTGGCCCTGGCCAACCCGACGGAGGACCGGATGCGGCTGCAGGGCTTCGTGCGGGTGACCAACCGCTCGGGCGAGGACTACCGGGATGCCGCCGTCCGCCTGGTGGTGGGCGAGATCAACCTGGTGGAGCAGATCGCCGAGCTGGCTCGGCTGCCTGTCGGCAAGGTCAAGGAGCTGCCCCAGGACGAGTATCGGGGGTTTCGCCAGCGCGCCGCCCGCAAGGCCATGGCCATGCCCGCCCCGGGCGTCGCAGAGAGCATGATGGCGATCGGCGGCGCCGTCCCGGAGCCCAAGCAGGTCGAGAAGGAAGGGCTGGGCGAGTACTTCATCTACAGCATCGAGGGCACCGAGACCATCCCCACCGGCTGGTCCAAGCGTTTGCGCAGCTTCGATGCACGGGCTGTCCCCGTCCAGGTCGAATACCGCTACCGCCAGCCCGAGTACGGTGACCGGTTGGTCCGCCTCTATCTGCTTCGCAACGACACCGACTCCAACCTGGGCCAGACCCCCATCCCCAACGGTCGCATCCAAGTGCTGCGCGACAACGGTCGTGGCGGTGTCACCCACTTGGCCGGTCTCGAGATCAAGTATGTGCCCATCGGCGATCGACTGGAGCTGAATCTGGGCCCGGACCCGGAGGTGATCTTCGAGCTGGTCAAGCAGCGGGTCACCCGGGACAACATCTGGGTGCGCATGCACAAGGCACGGATCTATAAGCGGGTCGACGACGCCCACCTGGTGGTGGACCATCGGGCCAAGGTCGAGGGCTGGGATGAGCACCAGGACTATGTGCAGCGCATCCGCAACTACACCGACAAGCCGATCCAGGTGGAGGTCCGCCGCTCCTTCTATGGCGATACGCGCTTGGTGAGCCACCTGGACCCCAAGCTGCACGACTTCCGCACCGTGGAGTACCGGACCGAGGTCCCCGCCGGCGGCCGCAAAGAGCTGAGCTACCGGGTCAGCACCGCCCAGGGCTACAACAGCAAACAGGATCGGGTGGTGCTGGTCGGGGGTTGATACGGGGCCGGGTCGCGGACGGCTCGACACTGCGCTGAAATGGGCTATCATGCCCTGCCATGTTTCCTCTCGGCCCGTATGGGCCACTGATCCAGCTGCGAGCGGCGCAGGCCCGAGATACTGGAGGCGCTGATCGGCTCTTCCTTCGTGGTCGCCGCCAGTCTCGCCGTCCTGCTGCTCGCCGGCGACCCCCACGGAGGTGAGCAGCTCAAGGACCTGCTGGTGGGGCAGGTCGGGCTACTCGGATCTGCTCTGGGGGGCCGTCCTGCATGCGGAAGGTTGCGCCGAGCGGTCGTTCTGGCCCGATCGGCCCGCAGTCAGCTCAGCAACCAACTTGCCACGGAGAATCACCCTGATCCCGTTGGAAACATCGAAAGGGAGAAGAAATCGAGATAGTGGAAGACGGCCCACAAGAGGCGGAAAGGAAAGAGCAGGAAGCGACAGATGAAGGATCTGGTAGAGACCGGCCGCGCAGGGCTGACGACAAATATCCCAATTCCCGGATGACTCTATCCGTCAAGGCAAACCGGAATATTCGGACACTACGACTTGATTGCGACCGGCCTCTTTGGCGCGGCGGAGATTCGCGTCACAGGACGCGAACAAGGAGTTGGAATCGGGCGCGCAGGCTATGGCGGCAAATGTTCCGCCGATGCTCACGGTGACGCGCACGTCGCCGTCGGCCGTGGAGATTACTCGGGCTGCAACTTTGCTACGAATGCGCTCGGCAACCATACTGATGTCTTCCGAGCGATCGGCTTGTGCCAGCACCGCGAACTCTTCACCGCCCCAGCGGTACGGACGATCAGACGCGCGCAGGGACGATAAGAGCGCGTCGGCGACCATCTGCAACACCTCGTCGCCAATGGCGTGGCCGTATCGGTCATTGACCTTCTTGAAGCGGTCTACGTCGATCAGCAGAAGGGCCAGGGGTCCGCCATCGCCTTGGCGCGTGTGGACCTGCCTGGCGATGTCATTGTCGAATAGACGCCGGGTGCCTAGACGGGTAAGGCTGTCCTGGACGACCACCTCGCCGAGACGATTGGAGATACATTCCCCGAGAACAGATGCGATATCGTCGGAGGCCTCCTCGATGTCCTGCAAGTATTTCAGGATCGCCTGCGGCTTGCCGCGTCGAGATTCATCGAGTGCCGTGTCCACGAGCCGATGCAGACGTTCGTGGGCGCGCACCACGACCTCGCCCCGCCGGCGAGGAACCATGCGCAGTCCCCCGTCCTGTAGCCAGCGGCCGAGATCACACTCCCAAGGAGACAGAGGCAGGGCGTGCATTTCGCCCGCATCGTCCAGGGCCAATCGGTAGGCCCGGATCTTCCACTCCAGGTGCTGTACGTAGGCGTTGAGCAATCGATCGCCGTCGGGGTCGAGCAGCACCTTGCAGTTGTTGCGCACCCGCGCAATGTCGTTGGCGGCGAGGCGCTCGAGCTGTGCCAGCACGTGCCCGAGCTGAAACACGACCGTGTGAATCGCACAGGTGAGGTCCACGAGCCGGCAAAGCGCCTCTGCGGTGCGCATCGCCGACCAGGCTGCGGCTGTTCTGACGAACAGGGCGCGCAGGCGGCTCAGTGCGGCAGCAGCGAGTCCTGCATCCAGGCCGATCTTGACCCAGTAGACGGCCTGCCGATACTGTTCGTGGTAAAAGTGATGGTCGACCCGCCCGCTGGCGAAGCCCGAAAGAAAATCCGGCAACAGCAGCTGCGTATTCTCTGCGGATTGACTGGCCTTGCGCAGCCAAGATTCGAACGCACCGCCTGCTTGCTCTAGTGCGAGCCGAAGACGAACGCTTTCCCGAGCGATGGCCAGCTCGTCGCTGCTGTCGAGTCCGACCAACTGGCGCAGCTCGTCAAGATGGCTCACTGTCGGAGTCCTTTATCGTGTGTTAATTCGCCCCGGTTCTCCAGTTGTCTCCGGCCCCGGTGTTGGAATGCCGAAAACGTCCTACGGATACCGCATGCTGATCCTAGCGTTTGGTCCGGACATGGAGCAAGCCCCTCCGCATAAGCTCCTCAACCGCCAGAGCGGTGCTTGTCGGTTCCATCGGACCCTTCCGAAGGTGTCCTTGGGCCATATGCCTCTTCTGGCGACGACCGTATCATGCATGGTCACTCGCAGAAAACCGCTAAAATGTCATGGGAACGTACAAGTATCCAGGGTGTCAGGGTATAGCGGTATCGGGGGATCGGG
>Ga0210096_1000467_pt1 | contig 14037 bp, 10 predicted proteins | sample China_Galinas_PW_4_FD_184864 | JGI IMG/M metagenome (GOLD analysis project Ga0210096, IMG submission 184864) | Wetland microbial communities from San Francisco Bay, California, USA, that impact long-term carbon sequestration - China_Galinas_PWA_D2... | ecosystem: Environmental > Aquatic > Marine... | reverse complement strand
ACAGGCAGCGAGAAACGCCACGGTGCGGGGCTGTCGCAGGACACCGAGAAACTCGCCCGCGTCGCGGGTATCCCGCTGCGTGGCGTACTCGGGCACGACCAGGGTGTTCAGCCAGATCGCGACGAGCAGGAGGAATACGACCGCCGGCAGCACCGACAAGCCCAGATCCTTCAGCAGGATCGGCATCAGCAGAACCGCAATGATGAATCCCACCGACCCCCACAGGCGGACCCGGCTGTAGCGGTGTGCATCGCTGCGCAGGTGGTTCAGCGTGATTGCCTCGAACTGTGGCAGGGAGGCATTCCAGAAAAAGGCGTAGGCCGTGAGCGCGAGGTACATCGACAGGGGATCGGTGCGGAAGAGCAGGACCCCGAAGGCGGCCACGGAGAGCAGTGACGCGATGCGAATAAGGTCTATCCGCCGACCGGTACGGTCGGCGATCGGGCCCCAGACATTCGGGGCCACGATCTTGGTCGCCATGATCAGGGCCATGACGCTGCCGATGCGCTCCGGCGAGTAGCCGAGGTCCTTCAGGTAGAGGCCCCAATACGGCAGGAATGCACCCAGGCTCGCAAAATAGAAGAAATAGAAACCCGAGAGGCGAATGTAGGCTGAGGATTCGATGCTGTCTCGCTCGCCGGACGATCACCGGCGTCTCGAGTGTCAAACTGACGCGGGGATCGGGGCGATGCCGGGATCCACCTCGGCGTTCTGGGCACGATGACGAAGCATGTGATCCATCAGGACGATCGCCAGCATCGCCTCGGCGATGGGCGTGGCGCGGACCCCCACGCAGGGATCGTGTCGGCCGGTGGTGACCACCTCGACCGGTTGACCCTGTACATCGACCGAGCGGCCCGGTATCCGGATACTCGAGGTCGGCTTGAGCGCGATACTCACGGTCACGTCCTGACCGCTGGAGATTCCGCCCAGCACTCCGCCGGCATCGTTGCCGACAAAGCCCTGTGGCGTCATCTCGTCTCGATGCTCGGTCCCCTTCTGCTCAACGCAAGCGAATCCCGCGCCGATCTCGACACCCTTGACCGCGTTGATCCCCAACATCGCGTGGGCGATGTCTGCGTCCAGGCGGTCGAACACCGGCTCGCCCCAGCCTGGCGGCACCCCGGAGGCGACGACGTTCACCCGCGCGCCGATGGAGTTCCCCTCCTTTCGCAGGGCGTCCATGTAGCGTTCCAGCTCCGGCACCAGCGCCAAGTCCGGCGAGAAGAACGGGTTGCGCTCCACCGCTTCCCAGTCGAATCCCGACGGCCTCAGCGGGCCGAGCTGGGCCAGATAGCCCCGGATCGTCACACCGAAACGCTGATGCAGATATTTCTTAGCGATCGCGCCGGCCGCGACTCGCATGGCGGTTTCCCTTGCCGAGGAGCGACCGCCGCCACGGTAATCACGGATACCGTATTTTCTGAAATAGGTGTAGTCGGCGTGACCGGGGCGGAACTTCTCCGCAATCGCCGAATAGTCCTTCGATCGCGTGTCCTGGTTGTCGATCACCAGACCGATAGGAACACCCGTGGTCACGCCCTCGAAGACGCCGGAAAGGATCCGCACCTCGTCAGGCTCCCGACGTTGCGTGGTGTGGCGCGACTTGCCGGGTCGGCGGCGATCCAGTTCGACCTGGAGGTCGGCCTCGCAGAGGCTCATCCCGGGCGGACAGCCATCCACGACGCAGCCGATCGCGGGGCCGTGGCTCTCACCGAAGGAGGTCACGGAGAACAGCTTGCCTATCGTGTTACCGGACATCCGCGAATTGTAGCAGACTCGTTTCGCGCACCTGTCCGCGCACTACCTCACCCCGCGAACGAATCCGTCAGGGGAAGCTGTCTGGCTTCCAGTAGGAAGACGCCGTGGCCACCGAACTCGAACTCGAGCCAGGTAAACGGGAGACCAGGTAGGGATTCGGCCAGGGTCCCCTCGCTGTTCCCGACCTCCACGACCAGGATGCCCCCCGGATTCAGATGCCTGCGGGCCCCAGCAATGATCCGGCGCACCAGATCCAGACCGTCCTCGCCACCATAGAGGCCGTGTTCCGGTTCGTGGTGGAACTCCGCAGGCAGCGTCTGTATCTCCTCGAGATCGACATAGGGCGGATTGCTCACGATCAGGTCGTAGGTCTCAGCGGCCAATGCGTCGAATAGGTCCGACCTGACGGCCCTTACCCGTGCTTCGACACCATGGCGGCGGATATTCGTTCGCGCCACCTGAAGCGCATCACCGGACAACTCGCCCAGGTCCACACGCGCATCAGGAAAGGCATGGGCGCAGGCGATGCCGATACAACCGCTGCCGGTACAAAGGTCGAGCACGCGCCGCACTCGGTCGGCGTCGAGCCAGGGCCGAAACCGGTCCTCGATCAATTCGGCGATCGGAGAACGCGGCACGAGCACGCGTTCATCGACGTAGTAACTTCGACCCGCGAACCATGCCTCGTGGATCAGGTAGGCGAGCGGCTTGCGGGTTTCGACCCGCGCCCGCGCCAAGGTCCTGGCGCGTTCAGCCGCGCCGGATTCCACCGGACGCGAGCCCTCCCAGGGATCCAGGACCGGATGGCGCCCGGTGACATGCGACACCAGCCAGGCCGCCTCGTCTCCCGCAGCAACGGTCCCGTGTCCGTAAACCGCACCTGCTGTCGTCAACGCCACCGTTACCTCCCGCCAGAGCTCGTCCCGTGTCAATCTCGCCTCACCCCGAATCTGGTTCGGCCGTGGACACGCCCGCCGAGTTGCTTTCGAATACACTCCGTTCGCATCGCTCCGGGTTTCGGCAGGCTCAGGTGATGCCAGACGCGCAGTGTGAAATAATATCTCCCCAGTGACCACAGAACCATCAAGTCCTCCCCCCGTGAAATCCCACCGCCTGCCGCTCATGCTGCTGGCGGTCGTTGCGCTTGCGGCCGGCAGCACGGTCGGCTGGCTCCTGCAGGGCGACAGACTCGGGAACCGGGAACCGCTGGCGCTGCAGGCCGGAACCTCGCTGCTAGGGCATGCGCGTGCACTGCCAGCATTCACGTTAGTGGACCACAACGGCAATCCTTTCGACAACGACCGCCTGACAGGAAAATGGACCTTTATTTACTTCGGCTATACCCACTGCCCGGACATCTGTCCGACGACGTTGTCCACCCTGGCCCAGGTTGCGCAGCGCCTGGAAAACGACGAGGTCTCGAAAGACACGCAGTTCGTCTTCGTGTCCGTGGACCCCGAGCGCGACACACCGCAGGTCCTGGCCGGATACGTGGTCTACTTCAACCCGGATTTTATCGGCGCGACCGGTGACAAGCAGGCGTTGGCGCAGCTTACCTCGTCGCTCGGGATACTCTATGCAAAGGTCGAAGACCCCTCGAACCCGGAAAATTATCTCGTCGACCATAGCGGATCGGTCCTTCTCGCGGGTCCCGGGGGAGAATTGGCCGCTGTCTTTTCGGCGCCGCACGACCCTGCCCTGCTCGCCGCGGACCTTCGCAGTCTGTACAAGGCCTATGGAAGCTATTGATGCCGGACGCCCCGTCGCCCGTCGAGCGCGTCAAGGCCTCGCTGTTCAAGATTCTCCCCCACCACCTGATCTCCCGAATCGTATTCCGGCTCACACGGGTCCGGACACCCTACGTGCACTACCCGATCCGGGCATTCATCCACCACTTCGAGGTCGACATGTCCGAGGCGGCCGAGCCCGACCCGAGGGCCTACGCCACCTTCAACGACTTCTTTGTTCGCCAGCTGCGCCCCGAGGCGAGAACGATCGACGACGCCTCTGACGCACTGGTCTGCCCGGCAGACGGAAGAATCAGCCGGATTGGTGAGTTGAACGGCGACGATGTCATGCAGGCCAAGGGGCAGTCGTTCTCCGCGATTTCGCTCCTCGGTGGATCGGCGCATCGCGCATCCCCCTTTGCAGGCGGAACATTCTGCACCATCTACCTGTCACCCCGCGACTATCATCGCGTCCACATGCCCTGCGCCGGGTCGCTGAGCGAAATGGTTCATGTGCCGGGTCGATTGTTCACCGTGGCGCCCTTCGCGACGCGCACCATCCCGGGGCTGTTCGCGAGAAACGAACGTGTAGCGGCGTTGTTCCAGACCGACACCGGTCCGATGGCGGTGGTTCTGGTCGGCGCCATCAACGTCGCCGCTATCGAGACCATCTGGGCCGGGCTCATCACACCCCCGAAAGGAAAGGAGATCCGGGTGACGCAATATCGCGACGTGCAATCGCCGCTTCACATCGAACGCGGAGAGGAGATGGGCCGATTCAACATGGGCTCGACGGTCATCCTGATGTTCCCCCCAGGGGCCGTGGCCTGGGACGGGCGACTCGGTGAACAGAGCCCGGTCCGGATGGGTAGCCGCATCGGGACCCAGGTCCCTTGAATCGGTCCAGGCCAACCGGCTCAGAGTGCGACCGGCTTGGCTCGCTCGAGCGAAATGGGCCCGCTACGCCCGGAGCCAAGGAAAGGCGATCACCTCGTCGATATGTGTCGCCCCCGCTCTGGCCATCAGCAGCCGATCGAGGCCTATGGCGACACCAGCGCATTGCGGCATGCCGGCCTGGAGCGCCGCGATGAGACGCTGGTCCATCTCGACCGGAGGTTGTCCCGCCATGGATCGCCGTTTCGTATCCTCCCAAAAGCGCTTGGACTGCTCATCGGCATTGGTCAGCTCGTGGAATCCGTTGCCCAGTTCCATCGGCCCCAGGAAGACCTCGAAACGCTCCGCGACCCGTGGCTCCCCATCCCGTATCCGGGCCAGCGAGGCCTGCTCGGCGGGAAAGTCGAAGACGAAGGTCAGACGTCCGGGCAAAAATCTGCGCGCAACCACCTCCGAGAACAGCAGATCCAGCCACTGAGGGGATTCCAGAGTGCCTACCGGTCTCAGCCCGAACGTCCCCGCCCGGTACGCCAGGGTCTCGGCGTCGGCAGTGTGCGGATCGATGCCGATCGCCTCACCGTAGGCATCCCGATAGGACAGGCGCAACGTATCGGCGACGATGACCTCACCCAGCACGGACCTGAATAATAACTCGACCTCGTTCATCAGGCGCCAGTGATCAATGCCGCGTCGATACCACTCCAGCAAGGTGAATTCCGGGTTGTGCCAACGACCCGATTCAGCGCGGCGAAACGCCCGTGCGATCTGATAGATGTCCCCCAGGCCCGCGCTCAGCAGGCGCTTCATGGCAAATTCGGGTGAGGTTGGCAGAAAGCGTACCGGCCCCTCCCCGTCCTCGACCGCGAAACTCTCGACGTTGGGGTCGGTCGTCCCGGCCAGCGACAGCAGTGGTGTTTCCACCTCGAGGACGTTGCGCTCCGCGAAGAAGGCACGCACCTCTGCCAGCACTCGTGCCCTGAGCGCGATCCGCTCCGGTGTGGCGGCAGGCCGCCATGCCCCTTCTCCCGCCACGAGGCTACTTGACCCGGGAGACGTACTCTCCGGTTCGTGTATCGATCCTCAGGACCTCCCCCTGCTCAATAAACAGCGGGACCTTTACCACGGCGCCGGTCTCCAGCGTGGCCGGCTTGGTGCCGCCGGAGGCCGTGTCACCACGCACACCCGGATCGGTCTCGACGATCGTCAATTCAACAAAATTGGGCGGTGACACTGAAATCGGGTCACCGTTGTACAGCGTCACCATACAAACATCCTGGTCCTTCAGCCAGCGGGCCGCATCACCGACTGCCGTGGCACCCGCGGCCACCTGCTCGTAGGTCTCCGGATGCATGAAATGCCAGAGTTCGCCGTCGTTGTAGAGATACTGCAATTCGGTTTCCATGACATCCGCCGCCTCGATGGATTCGCTGGACTTGAAGGTCCGGTCGATCACGCGGCCGGTCTTCAGGTTGCGAAACTTCACGCGATTGAACGCCTGTCCCTTACCAGGTTTGACGAACTCGTTTTCCACGATGTTGTGTGGATCACCGTCCAGCATCACCTTGAGACCGGACCTGAATTCATTGGTACTATACGTGGCCATGACACCCTCAATATTCATGTTATTCCATTCGCTGTCCACAGGGTCGGGGCCCCACCGTATCGATTCCCGATATGCTACATGGTCTGACGGGTATCACCACAGCCGGGCGGTAGGGGCGTTCACCCCGGCGCGCAGACACCCGGGGTTCCGGATACCGCCGGGAGGCGGAAATATTCGCCCGTCCGCGCCGGGCCCAGACTTGGACAAGCCGCCTATAATAGCCGCTGGTGGGATGACAGGACAGACGCCGCCCACATCCGGCGGACGCCGTTCGAAGCCAAGATCGACGGGGCGCATCCGGTGTTCCCGGCGCTCGGTCTGGGAGTATGCGGCATGCTGATGAGAACGGAATCTCTCTCCCGAGGCCCGTCCGCATGGCGGACACGCGCCGATGTGATCACCGATCCCGCGGAACTGATCGATCTGCTGGGTCTGGAATCCTCGATGAAGCCCGCGGCCAGACGGGCGGCTGAGCTGTTCGGGTTTCGCGTCACCCGAAGCTTCGCGTCACGGATGTGCCGCGGTGATCCACTAGACCCCCTGCTTCGCCAGGTCCTACCGGTGATGGAGGAAACACTGGACGGCCCCGCCGGGTTCGTCGGCGACCCGGTGGGCGATCTCGATGCCCGCGTTGCGCCCGGTGTGCTGCACAAGTACCCGGGTCGTGCACTGTTGGTGGTCACGGGCGCCTGTGGTACGCATTGCCGCTACTGCTTCAGACGGCACTTTCCCTACCGGGAAGAGATTCGCCCCGGGACGGCCGCCGCCCTGAACTACCTGCGTAATACCCCGGGAATCACGGAGGTCATTCTCAGCGGTGGCGATCCGCTGACCCTCGGCGACGGACGCCTGTCCGGACTCGTCAGCGAACTCGAAGCCATCCCGTACATCAAACACCTGCGGCTACATACGCGCCAGCCCGTCTTCGACCCCGCCCGTGTCAACGATTCGCTGCTGGACTGGATGCGTTCGACCGGCCTTCGACCCGTGGTCGTGATCCACGCCAACCACCCCAACGAGATCGACGGTGATGTCGCCAACGCGTTGGGCAGACTCAGCTCGACCGGCGCCGTACTGCTGAACCAGTCAGTCCTGCTGCGTGGCGTGAACGACGACACCGAAACACTGGTCCGACTGAGCCAGCGGCTCTTCGAGGTCGGCGTCATGCCCTACTACCTGCACGTCCTCGACCGGGTCCGCGGCGCCGCACATTTTCTCGTATCCGATTCAACCGCGCGCGCGCTGCACCGCGGGCTGAGGGCGTCATTGCCGGGATACCTCGTCCCCAGACTGGCCCGGGAGGATCCCGGCATGGCCTCGAAGACCCTGCTGGTCTGAAAAACCGGTGGTTATGTCAGGCGATTCCGGCGGTCACATACCGGCATTCCTAAACTACACTATGACTTAAGATTTGCCGCGGCAGACCCACTGCTACTCACTGGTATCCGGGAACAACGTATGCAACTGAATACCCCGTTTCAAACCGCCCCCGGCGGCGAATCCCCGTTTGCCGAGCCGCGTAGGGTCAAGCGCTGGCTCAAGGAGTTGCCGCCCACCAACATAGGCGAATCGACGAGGCTTTTCTACGAGGGACTGAGGGACTCGAACCGCCTCATAATCCCACCGAAGAAACGCCTTGAGATCATGGAGTTGATGCGCCCGACCGCGCGACAGGTGACCCGCAACCTGCGTAAACATCTGCTTGCGCGCAGCTATCCCCTTCCGACCAAGACCCGAAAGATCCTGCAGCTCAATCTTTCGATCCAAGAAGAGATGGCCAATGGCTATAAGAGCGCAATCAACGATGCCGCCAATGGTAAGCGAAAACTCGATCCCCGCTCCCAGACGCTGTCCGTTCAGCGTGCGATGCGCGACCTGCAGGCGCAGTTCCTCTCCTCGATGGAAAGCTACGTGGGCTACAGTGAGGGCAACTGGCGGGACCTGTATGCGCTATACGCGTTTGCCGAACAGCGCGACCTGCTCGACAGGGCCGTCAAGGACGAGGAATACGAAACCCTGACGCGCGCCACCATCGAAGACGTGTTCAGACAAACGGTGCTTCTGGAACTCTCAAAACCTCAAAGTCTGCGTCAGGGTGAGGCGGCGAAACTCGCCACCTACTTCGAGCAGGCGGCTCGCAGCTGCACGGTGAGACGGGACCCGGCCCCCGATGCGGACGACAACGTCTGTGTGATGGACCTCGACAGTGACGATCCCCCGGTGTGCGCGATCGCCTCGCAGATCGAACGTTCCCCGTACCTGCGCTTTCTGGATATTGGCGCGCTTGTCGCCTCAATTCAATCGCATATCCAGGGAACCGATTCCGACGACGTCAGGGGCGCGCCACTTGAAGCCCTGAGTCTCGACCTCTACCGTCGACTCCACCAGCACCTCACGACCAGCATCTCGCGCCGATTCTCTCGCGGCCCCGGGAGGTTCGAGACCGAGTCCCTGATCGTAATCGGTCTGTCGAACATTCATCTGGCGCATCGCGTCGAGGCAGGGGCATTCGAGGAAACCGAGATCCATGACGAAACCCGTACCGTCGACCCCGTGTCCGACGTCCTGTCGCCGCCCGACACACTGTCGATCGATCCCAGCACCGAGGAACTGGTCAAGCCCGGTCGGTTCGAGTTCCGGGCAGAGACCGAAACCGGCATGAGCAGTGGCAATGCCTGGGAGATCGTCGCCAGGGGGAACGTGATCGGTGAAGACAGTTTCAAGGCGAGACCGGCCAAGGGCGACGAGTCCCTCCCGGATCGGAAGAGGGATGAAGTCTTTCACCGTTGGGGTGTTATCAACGTCAGCGCCGGCGGTTACCGGTTGAGGACGCAGGACACCGAGGCGAGCAACGCGCACGTCGGTGAGATCCTCGCAATGCGGTTTCCCCACGGTTCGAAGACACGCTGTCACGTTGGAGTCATCCGCTGGATGCAGGCCTACGGCTCCGGCGCCCTGGATATCGGGGTGCAGCTCATGGGCCCCAGGGTCCTGCCGATCACGGTGGATTTCATCGACGTTTCGAGGCGCACCTCGTCGGAACCCCGCGAAGGACTTGTCCTACCCGGGGTCAAGGCCCTCAATCAGCCCTCCACCCTGGTGCTGCCGCCCAGGGAATTCTCCATCGGCGACAAGGTCATCGCGTCGATCGAGAACCGTGAGAATCGGCTGGAACTCACCGAACTCGTCGGACAGACCGGGTCGTTCAGTCAGTTTCGATACACCACCCTTTCCGAAACGGACGAATCGACGGATGACCCGGACGAGTTCGCGTCGCTCTGGTCGAAGCTCTGAATCCATGATCCTCCTGGTCCCGCGCGCGCAGCACCGGGCCGCGAAGGTGTACTGACCGTGACGCCTCTCTCGACACGTTTTTCCCAATACACAGAGAGCTGAACACCTTGCGAAACGAGAACAAACTGCAGGTGATCATCGTCGAGAGCGATCTGAACGACGCGGACATGGTCATCAGTATGCTGAAGTCGGCCGGATACGCCGTCAGGGCGTCCCGGGCGGAGTCGTTGGATGAACTGAACGAACAGCTGCGCAAGCGCTCCCCGCAACTCGTACTCTGCACACTCGGACTCGAAGAGCTGAGTCTCGAAAACACCATTGCCGCCATCAGGGAAGCCGGCAAGAACATCCCTGTCATCGCGGTCGCTCCCGAAGGTGAGGCCAACGCCGTGGAGTGCATGCAAGCCGGCGCGCAGGATCTGGTGGACAACGACAACCGCGATCAGTTCATCCTGGTCGTGGACCGCACCGTCAGGTGCCACAATCTGTGGCGTCAGGTCAAGAAGCTCGAAGCCGTAATTGGCGAGTGCGAGCGCCGCAGCCGCGTGCTCCTCGACACCTCCCGGGACTCGATCAGCTACGTTCACGAGGGCATGCATGTCTATGCGAACGAGTCCTATCTCGACTTCTTCGGATTCGAGCGCTTCGACGACATCGAGGGCATGCCGCTCGTCGACATGATCGCACCGGACGAACAGGCGCGTTTCAAAACAGCGTTGCGCGAATTCGCCGACAAGAGTCAGGAACCCATCGAAATCGTCATCCGTTTGCAGAATGCCGCCGGCGAGCTTATCGACGGTATCATGGAATTCAGCCCGGCGACTGTCGATGGGGAACCGTGCACCCAGATTCTCATCCGTAACCAGGCCGACGCCCACGAACTCCAGGACCAGCTCGCGCAAATGAGTCAGCGCGACGTCGCGACCGGGCTCTACAATCGCAAGCATTTCATGACGCTGGTCGAGGAGGCTATCCGGAACGCGACGACAGGCCAGGGAAACAGTGCCCTGATTCAGATCGAGATCTCTAACATCCAGGACATCCGCAACCGGCTCGGGGTAGCTGCGACCGACATCGTCATCTCCGATATCGCCCGGGTCCTCGAGGACACGTGCGTGGAATACGATGTTCCGGCCCGGTTCGCCGAAGAGACCTTTTCGGTGCTGACGACCCACTATTGGGAACAGACCAATCTACTGGACTGTATGATGCGTCTGGCGGCCGCGGTCGAGGGACACATCTCTGAGGTCGAGGGGAAATCGGTGACCGCCGAGATCTCCCAGGGCGCCGTACAGATCGACGAGAACTCACCGGATTCCGATGAGCTGATCCAGCGCGCGGAAAAGATCCTCTCCGAGTCCCGCAAACGCGATGCCAACCGCTACGGCATCTACGTCCCCGTTGAGGGAGAGATGTCCCAGAAGCAGATCGACAAGCTGTGGCACGAACGTCTGTTGAACGCCATGGTCGAAAACAGGCTGTCGCTGGAATTCCAGCCGATCGTCAGCCTGCACGGCGACGAAGGGGAACGTTACGAGGTCTACGTACGCCTGCGCGACGAGAACGGGGAGATTGTCCCGCCGATGGAATTTCTCCCCAGTGCGGAACGCAGTGGGGTCGCCTCCGATATCGACCGGTGGCTGATCCGCTCGGCGCTGGAAAAACTCTCGGCGATTCGCAAGGAGGGCCGGAACACCACAATGTTCATCAAGCTCAGCGCGGGTTCACTGCAGGACGAGGAACTTGTGATCTGGCTGGCGGAGATCGTCAGAGAGACCCGGGTCCCTCCTGCCAGCGTCGTCTTCCAGATTTCCGAAAATGTCATCACCGCGTATCTCAAGCAGGCGAAGGCGCTCGCCCGGCAGCTGCAGGAACTGCACTGCAAACTGACCATCGAGGAATTCGGGACCGGACTGAAGCCCTTTCAGTTGCTGAAACTGGTACCACCCGATTACCTGAAGATCAGCGCCACGCTGATGGAAAACATCGGCCAGGACAATGAAAACCAGGAGGCCGTACGCACCCTGAGCGACACGGCGCACTCCATGAACAAAGAGACCATCGCACCGTATGTCGAGGACGCCGGGACGCTGTCCGTCCTGTGGGGAATCGGGGTGAACTATATACAGGGGGATTTCCTGCAGGAACCCTCGGAGTCGATGGAATACGACTTCTCAACGATGGGATAGGCGCGGCAAGGCGCAGAAGCAGCTTGCCGCGATCCGCACTCACCCACGCTGCAGGGCCTCGATCCGCTCTTCCAGGGGCGGATGGCTCATGAACAGCTTCTTCAGACCGTCGCCGAGACCGCCGGCGATGCCGAACGCTGCCATCTCGCCCGGCAGATCGCGGGGTTGATGAACTCGCTGTAAGGCGCGCAGGGAGGCAATCATCTTGTCCCTGCTGGCGAGGCTGGCCCCGCCCGCGTCCGCCTTGAACTCCCGCTGGCGGGAGAACCACATCGCGATGATCGTGGCGAGCAAGCCCAACACGAGTTCAGCGACAATGCTACCAATCCAGTAGCCCGGTCCGATACCATTCTCGATCCGGAACACCACACGGTCCACGGCGATGCCCACGATGCGGGAGAAAAAGATCACGAAGGTATTCAGGATGCCCTGGAGCAGTCCCATGGTCACCATATCGCCATTGGCCACGTGAGTCACCTCGTGCCCCAGTACGGCCTCCACCTCGCCCGCGTCCATACTGGCCAGCAATCCTGTGCTGACGGCCACTAGCGCTTCGTTCTTGTTCATCCCCGTGGCAAATGCGTTGGGCTGATCGGACTGGAACACACCGACCTCTGGCATGCCGATTCCGGCCTGCCCTGCCTGCCGCCTGACCGTCTCCACCAGCCACTGCTCGGTTGCATTCCTCGGGTGCTCGATGGTCTGAACCCCCATCGATCGCCTGGCCATCCATTTAGAGGCGGCCAGGGAGATGAACGAACCGCCGAAGCCGATCAGCAGGGCCATGATCAGCAGGCCGTTTATCTGCCCGGCCATTCCCTGCTCGGCAAGCCAGGCGTCGATGCCGAGGACACGTGCCGACACGCTCAACACCGCGAGCACGCTGAAGTTCGTTATCAGAAACAGTACGATTCGCTTGATCATCTCTTGATTACCTGGCTTACCTATCGTCGTTTTCGATCGTCTCGATCTCCCGGGAAGGTGCTTGCGGACCGGGGACCGGATACCTTAGATTGTGACCACCGGATTTCGAACCGGTTGCAAGCCACAACTGGCTTACATGGGGGCACCGCGCGCTGATTCAATGCCGGCCAGCCGTCGATTCCTTCATATGACCTCCACCGCTGTCACCTTCTGGTATCCCCTGGGCAGCTTGCGCCCGCGCTTTCCCCGTTCAGCGCGGTATCCTTCCAGTTCCGCGGGTTTGAGCAGCTTGTACTGCTTTCCAGCGTGCACGGCGAGCGACTCGACCGGCGTCAGGACCACCATCTGCACCACCCGCTCGAGCCCATCCTTCAGCCTGGCCGAGGGGATACCGATGATGCGGTTCCCCTTGCCCCTGGCCATCTCCGGCAGCGCCGCCACCTCCGTTACGAGCATGTGACCGTCCGAGGTGATCGCCACGATGAAGGACTTGATCGGATCCGTGATACGGACCGGCGGCATGACCTTCGTCCCCGCCGGGACATTCAGCAGGACCTTGCCTGCCTTGTTCCGAGTCACCATGTCCCCGAACCGGCAAACAAAGCCGTAACCGGTGGCGGTGGACAGCAGGAATCGCGTTTCGGAATCTCCCATCATCACACCGACGAACGACGCCCCGTCGGGCGGGGCGAGACGGCCACTCAACGGTTCTCCTTGCCCCCGGGCCGAAGGCAGGGTGTGAGCCGGCAGCGAATAGCATCGCCCAGTCGAATCCATGAAGACCGCCTGCCGGTTGGCACGCCCCTGCGAAGCGGCCCGGAACCCGTCACCCGACTTGTAGCTGAGCGCCCCGGGATCGACTTCGAGCCCCTTGGCCGCCCGCACCCAGCCCTTGCGTGACAGGACGACGGTAACCGGTTCGGAAGACACCAGCGCCGTTTCGTCCATGGCCCGCGCCGTCTCCCGCGCCACGATGGGGGAGCGCCGTTCGTCACCATAGATCTCAGCATCCGCGAGCAGTTCGTCTCGAACCAGGCGCTTCAGGCGCCGGCTCGATCCGAGGGTCTTCTCAAGACCGTCGCGCTCGGCAGATAGTTCGTCCTGTTCGGAGCGGATCCTCATCTCCTCGAGCCGCGCGAGGTGACGCAGTTTCAGCTCCAGGATCGCCTCGGCCTGCGCGTCGGTGAGTTCGAAGCGTTTCATCAGGACAGGCTTCGGTTCGTCCTCACTGCGAATGATCGCGATCACCTCGTCGATATTGAGGTAGGCGACTAGCAGACCTTCGAGGACGTGCAGGCGACTCCGAACCTTTTCCAGACGCCACTCGAGCCGTCTCCTCACGGTATCGGTGCGAAAACCGAGCCATTCGCGCAGCAGGGCGACGAGGCCCTTGACCTGCGGGCGGCCGTCGACACCGATGACGTTCACGTTCACCCGGTAGCTCCGTTCCAAGTCCGTGGTGGCGAACAGGTGGGACATCAGCGCCTTGGTATCGGTCCGCCCGCCGCGTGGCGAGATCACCAGCCGGGTCGGATGCTCATGATCGGACTCGTCCCTCAGGTCCTCGACCATCGGCAGTTTCTTCGCCTGCATCTGCTGGGCGATCTGCTCGAGAACCCGCGCCCCGGAGACCTGATAGGGCAGC
>Ga0210096_1000466_pt1 | contig 14064 bp, 11 predicted proteins | sample China_Galinas_PW_4_FD_184864 | JGI IMG/M metagenome (GOLD analysis project Ga0210096, IMG submission 184864) | Wetland microbial communities from San Francisco Bay, California, USA, that impact long-term carbon sequestration - China_Galinas_PWA_D2... | ecosystem: Environmental > Aquatic > Marine... | reverse complement strand
TACGGCCGACAACAGCCACGCACCCATCCGGATGAACCGGTCGACCGGAGGATAGACCAGCACTTCGGAAGTCGGAACCAGGCGGAACGTGACGTCGCCGCCCCAGATCCCCCTGTCGACTTCGTTCCGCACAACCGTCGCCAGGCGCGCCTCCAGCGCCGCACGCGTCACCCCATCGGCCAGCCGTACCTTCACGAAGATCGCCCGCGAGTTTCTCGTCGTGTACGGATCAGCATCGTCCGGCGACAGCGTGTTCACCATCATGATCGGCGCATACACGTCCGGCACCAATCCGCGTATCGTGCCCTCGAACTCGCGAGGAGCAACGCCCACGATCGTGTACGGCCGGCCGCTCAATGTGATGTCCCGGCCGATCACCGACGGATCCGCTCTGTACGCTCGTTGCCAGTACGACCAGCCGAGCATCACCACCGGATGTGCGCCCGGAGTGACGTCGTCCGCAGGACCCAGCACCCGGCCCAGCGCCGCACCAACACCGAGCCCGGAAAAATTGTCCCCGTTCACGGCCGCGACCATCAGCGTCTCGACGTCCGAATCCCGGTCCCGTTCCACCATCCTGAACTCCGTGGCGGTCGCGGCCGAGATCAGATCGCCGGTACCGTCCCGCACGTCTTCGAAATCCGGATAGGAAAACGAGCCATACTCGAAGTCCGCATCGCTCAGGAACACATCGTACAACCGCTCCGGCTCGACGTACGGCGGACGGCGCATCAACAGTGCGTTCACCAGCGTGAAGATCGCCGTGTTCGCACCGATCCCGATCGCCAGCGACACGACCGCCGTGAACGTGAACAGCGGACTCTTGCGCAACCGCCGCAACGCCAGCCTCACATCCCTGCCGATGGATCCGCTCAGCCTCGTCAGATGATGCCGGCGGGCATTGCCGGCTCCGCCCCGCTCCGCACCGATCAGGTCGCCCGCCACGATTGCCTCTCCGAAACTGGCGATCAGGTCGTCCGCGTCCCGGCCCGCCTCCAGACCGTCCTCGAAGTGAGCCAGCAGCTCCGCACGAACGTCCGCCCGCTCCGCACCCGTCAGACCACTGCGGTCCAGGACGTCTTCAACGCAACGCAGCACCCGTTCAGGCATACCGTCGGCGGGCTCGGTCATTGTCGCGCTCCTGCGTTCAGCAGACCCAGATCACTCATGGCGCCGAACAGGTCACGCCACTCGTCCCGGTACCGCTGCAACGCCGCGTCGCCCGCCGCCGTGACACCGTAGTACTTGCGCCGCCGCCCGGATACCGCCCGTCGCCACCGGGCCCGGATCAGCCCCTTCCTCTCCATGTGGTACAGCATCGGGTAGAGCGTCGACTGACCGAGTGCCAGAACACCCGAGGTCCGCTCATCGAGTGCACCGATCAGCTCGTAGCCGTACATCTCGCGGCCCGCCAGAAGCTGGAGTACGGCGACGGGTCCGGCTCCACGAATCAGTTCGGTCTGCACGGTCACATCGATACTCCCTGCGGTGAGGTTCGTCGGCTGATGGCACTCGTGCGGGCAATCATGTCGATACATACTATGCGAGCCATGGTATGGCAAGTGTGACGCCGCTGGTCGCTTTCGGTTCAACAGCAGCCAACCGCAACGATCCCGGAAGGTACGATTGCAATCCGGTGATGCAGCGAGCGACGGCCACGACGTGATCTGGCGACGCTGGCAGGATGTCGACTGGCGTATTCGAGGCCGCACTGGACCAGCCGGCTGACGCATGCGAGGCGTGCGTCAGGGAGGCGTGCGGCATCGATGCCGAGAAGTCGAGGCACACAAGGACGAGTACAGCCATGTCGAGCGAGCCCTCGCCCAGCAGATCGGGCTGTTCCTCTACGTGCTCGACCACGCCGGTCTTGACGACTACGCGAGCGGGTTGCGTGAACTCCTTCCGGCGAGTCCGGCTGACCCCGGGCCGGCCGGCCGCGGCCGTCCCTTGCGCATGGCACCCGTCATGCGCGAGCATCCGCCAATGCAAATCGTTGACGCGTCAATGACGGGGCCGTGAGCGCGGAATCGCTCAGTCCGTCATCCGATCTGGCGGACGCACGCACCGGCGGCGAAGACGGCGGTGGGCCGTCCGACGATTCGTCTCCGCCGGCCGGCCGGCGAGGCCGCCATTACGACCGGTCGATCGTCGAGGGCCCGATCCTCAAGGCGGTGTGGAAGATCGCCTGGCCGACCATGCTCCAGAACATGATCGGCGGCCTCCAGGGCATGGTCGATCACGTCATGGTCGGCAACTTCGTTGGTTACGAGGGCAATGCGGCGATCGGCGTGAGTTGGCAGGTCTTCCTGGTCGTCATCGTGTTCATCTCTTCGCTCTATGCGGGGATGGGTGTGCTGGTAGCGAGGTTCGCGGGCGCAGGCGATGACGAGAAGGTGAATCGCACGGTATACCAGGCGTTCCTGCTCTCGATCATCCTGTCGGTGTGCATTCTGGCGCCGGTCGGCTACATGCTGTCACCGGCGTTGCTCGACCTTGCGAACGCCGCGCCGCCGGTGAAGGCGGCGGCGTTGCCGTACCTGCGGATCATGTTCCTGTTCAGCTTCGGCATGCTGATCTTCTTCATGCTGGGTGGGGCACTCCGGTCTGCGGGTGATGCGAAGACGCCGCTGCGGATCGGTCTCGTCGTCACTGTGCTGAACGTCATCTTCAACGTCATCCTGATCCGCGGCCTGGGTCCGGTTCCGGCGTTCGGCACGGCCGGCGCGGCCATGGGTACGGTACTGGCCACGGGCAGTGCCGGAATAGTCGCGCTGATCATGCTCTGGCGTGGCCGGTTCGTTGTCGGATTCCCGAAGAAGCTGACGTTGCGACCGGACTGGTCGGTGATCCGGGGCCTGTTCCGATTCGGTCTGCCGACCGGCGTGCAGGGTGTGGCGATGAACGTGGCGGGCGTGCTGCTGCTCCGTTTCATCGGCTCACTCGGGCGGAGCGCCGAAGCGCAGGGCGCCTATGCGGTCGCGTACACGGAGCTGTTCTCGCTGATCACATGGACTTCGGTCGGTCTGATGGGTGCGACTGCTGCGGTCGTCGGCCAGAACCTGGGCGCCGGCAAGCCTGAGCGAGCAACGCGCGCCGTGCACGCTGCCGCGCGCATTGGTCTGACCGTCGCCGTGGTCATTGGCATTCTCTTTCTGACGATCCCGCGCACGCTTCTGGGCGTGTTCGGCATGACGGATCCCGCGGTGGCGTCCATTGGCATCCAGCTGTTGCGGTTCCTGAGCGTCTCGGGCCTGTTCGTCACGGTCGCGCTCACGTACACCGGCGGGCTTCAGGGGTCGGGCGACACGCGCAGTCCGCTCTGGATCTCGATCATCTCACAGATCGTCATTCCCCTCGGTCTCTGTTTCGTCATGCAACAGACGCGGGGCCTCGAGGCCTCGACGATCTGGCTTGCCATCCTGCTGGGCCACTTCACACGCTGTACGCTGAGTGTGCTTCGCTTCAGGCAGGAGAAGTGGCGCGACATTGTCGTGGACATTGAAGGGCGGGGCACGGCGCACGCGTGACTGCGTCGGCTTCATCCAGCTGACTACGGACCGGGACGCGCCTCAGGGTTTCAGCGTGTCTGGATCGTCCGGCCCCGGTGTCAGCTCACCGTCGGCGATCGCCGCGATCTCCTCCTCCCGCCGCCATTGTTCTTCCAGTTGATCCAGCTCGAGCGAGAGCAGAACGCGTTCGTGCTCCTCGTTCACCGCGATCTCGAATGCCATGCTCGACTTTGCGGGCAGAGTCTTCAGGTTGATTTCCATTGATGCGAGCCGGCTGGCGAACGCGCCGGCCGTGTCAGCCTCTTCCAGCTCACGGACCGCATCATCGAGCTTCTCGGCCGATATTCCGGCGAAATTCACGCAGACAAGTGCCCGGCGCAGAACCTGATGCGCCAGTACATCCGGCACGGCGAACCTCGACTCGTCACGCTTGCCGCACGAAGTGCAGTAGCCACCGACGAGGAACCTGTCCGTGCCGGTCATGGTCCGGACGAGCACGTCGTCGCGAAGTCTGATCTTCTGTTTCGACCGGCCACACTTCGCGCAGGTGGCCCGACCCTGCCAGAGGCATGGTCCGAAGGTCTTGCGCCTCGCTCGATCGATCCACACCTCGGGCCGACGAATGCCCCAGACCGGGACCCCGGTCAGCAGCAGACTGACCGCGGCCTCGGTGAGCCGGCCCCGCCCGACAATGTGCCGCGCGCGGCGGCGGCGCTGTCCGACTTCGCGCGTGTATCGCCACCACGCCTCTTCACGGAGTGTCGCCGGGCCAACGCGGATGAGTTCCGCATCACCGGTCGCGAACAGCGCGATGTTGTCGCTGCGGGCGAGCAGCCGGACATTGTCGCGAACGAGGCGTTCCAGTGTTTCGACGATTTCCCAGCGCGTATCGATCGGCACGAGGCTCCAGCGTCCGCACACGGGGCACACCGCCCACAGGCGGCCCCGCGCAGGATCGTACGCGATCCGTTTCGCGCCGGGGAACGCTTCGATCGCCGAATTGCCGACGAATTCGTTCGAACAGAAGTAGCAGCGTCGCAGCATGTGACACTCCAAGGCGGCCCGCACGTGAGGCACGGACCAGTGAATCAGGCACCGATCGAGGTCCTGACGACACCGGGTGAGAATACGGCAGACGGGTACTCCCGGGACGACGGCGGGTTCCGACGATCGCCTCCGTACTCGAGACCGGCGGCAGAGCGTCCGATGCGGACTGCACGGACCTCCCTGAAACCGATCCGGACGTGACGGCGTACGTCATGCCCGAACCCGACACGGCCTCCTCATGGACAAGACCCTCAAGGACCTGCGCTACAGCCTGCGCATGCTGCGCAAGACGCCCGGAACATCGGCGGTGGCCGTGATCGCACTGGCGATGGGTATCGGCCTCACGACGCTCATATTCAGCATTGCCTGGGGCGCTCTGATGCGTGGGCTGCCCTTCGAGCAGTCTCACGAAATCGTGAGAGTGCAGCGGACGAACCTCGAACGCGGTGTGAACAACAACTGGATGCCGATCCATGATTTCGAGGCATATCGCGATCAGCAGCGTTCATTCGAGACACTGGCGGCCCACTATCGTCTGACACTCAACCTCAGTGGTAGCGGCGAGGCGCCGGAGCGACTGGCCGGCGCCAGGGTGTCACCCGCTCTGCTTCCCGCGCTCGGTGAGCGCCCGGTCATCGGCCGGTGGCTCGAGGAAGCGGACGATCAGCCGGGCGCGCAACCCGTCATGATGATCGGCTGGCAGGTGTGGCAGGACCGGTTCGCGGGCAACCGTGATGTCCTGGGCCGAACGGTGAGGATCAACGGTATCACGACCACGATCGTCGGTGTGATGCCACCCGATTTCGGATTTCCGTTCGCACAGAACGCATGGCTTCCGCTGGGCATGAGAACGTCGGATGTCGAGCGAGGCGACGGCCGGGTGGAAGTGACGGGTCGACTGCGTGACGGCGTCACGATCGACATGGCGCGAGCCGACCTCGCCCGTATCGCGCACATCCTCGAGACCGAATACCCGGAGACCAACGAGGGCTGGGGTATCCGTGTCGTCGACTATGCCGCTGATGGCATCGGCGGCAATGCGCCTGCTCTGCTCGCGACCATGCTCGGAGCCGCACTCTTCGTGCTGCTCATTGCGTGCGCGAACGTGACCAACGTTCTCATGGGCCGTGCAATGCTGCGCGGCCGCGAAGTGGCGGTGCGTACCGCACTCGGCGCTTCCCGTTTCCGCATCGCATTCCAGTTCCTCGTCGAGAGCCTCGCGCTCGCCGCCGTGGGCGCCGTCATCGGCACTGCAATCGCAGGCATTGGCATCCATCTGTTCAATGCCGCGATCGTCGACACTTCGCCGCCATTCTGGTTGTCCATCAGACTCGACGGCATCGCGCTGGTGTACGTCATAGCCGCCACTTTCGTGGCCGCACTCGCTGCGGGAGCGGTGCCCGCGCTTCAGGCGGCCCGGTCGAACCCGCAGGAAATCCTGAAGGACGAGGGCCGGGGCGGTTCGAGCTTCCGCCAGGGTCGAGCCAGTCGCGGTCTGGTCATCATCGAGATGGCGCTCTCCGTTGCGCTGCTCCTCGCCGCCGGACTCATGATCAAGAGCGTGATCAAGTTGAACACGTACGACCTCGGGTTCGACCCGGACCGCATGTTCACGGCGAGGATGCTGCTGCCCGAGGATGTCTACGGAGATCATGACAGCCTGATCCGGTTTGCCGATGAGCTCGGCCGGCGACTCGGCGGGATCCCGGGCGCTGACGCTGTCGCACTGTCCAACGCCGTTCCGGGCATGGGCGCGGCTGGAACCTCCTTCGCCGTGGAAGGCACGACGGATCTCGATGCCGAGCTGTGGCCGGCGGAATCGTACGCATACGTCTCGTCCGGCTACTTCGGGACGCTGTCGGCCACCATGCGGCGAGGTCGTGACTTCAACGATTCCGACCGGGATGGCAGTCTCCCCGTGATGATCGTCAACGAGGCCTTCGAGCGAAAGCATATGGGCGGTGATGGACTCGGAAAGCGGATCCGACTGGCCGGATCCGATTCGACGTGGCGCGCCGTAGTCGGCATTGCACCGGACATTATCACGATCGGCATCGAGGACGAGTCGCCCGAGATGATGTTCCTGCCACTTGAACAGCAGGGTATCCGCGGCCTGGCCGTTCTCGTCCGGACCGGTGCGGATCCGACGACCCTGTACCGGCCCGTACGGGAATCGGTGAATGCGATCGACCCCGATCTCCCGCTCTATCAGGCAGGCACACTCTCCACTGTCATTGCCGACGAGACCTGGTACTATGGCGTGTTCGGAGCCATCTTCAGCTCGTTCGGCCTGGCAGCGCTCTTCCTCGCCTCGGTCGGACTCTACGGCGTGATGGCCTTCTCAGTGAGCCAGCGCACTCGCGAAATGGGCATCCGCATGGCAGTCGGCGCAGCACCGACCGATGTGCTGCGTCTCGTGTTGCGTCAGGGTATGGTGCAGACGGCGATCGGGCTCGGTGCAGGCATTGTACTCGGCTTGGCTCTTTCGAGCGTGATGGCCGGCTTCCTGTTCCGCGTCGACGCTCGAGATCCGGTCGTGCTTGTCGGAATCCTCGTCACACTCGCCGCCACCGCAATGCTCGCCTGCTGGATCCCCGCGAGGCGAGCGACGTCTGTCGACCCGCTCGTCGCGCTGCGGACCGGGTAGTCCGCACGACTACTTCCGCGGCACCGACAGTTCAGCTCGAAGCGCCTTCCACGCACCATCTTCCTCGATCCAGCCGACCGACACTTCCATGACTCCGGTGCCGTCACGTGCAATGACGGTCGCAGTCGATCCGGTGAAGCTCGCAAGTTTCGTAGCAAGAAGACACCGGGTCATGATCCACGTCGTCAACGCCGTCGGTTTGGCCTCATTGGCGATATTCCAGAACGGCCGCGGGAGGCCTGGCAGCGCCACCGGGGCGGGATGACTTCAGACATGAGAATTGACACCGTCTGGTGTCCGGGGTTATGTTTGCGCCAGCGGATCACCTTCGAGCAATATCGGAGGCCAGTGGATGAACGGGACTGGACGATTTGTCCGGCCCGTTTTTCGTTTTCCGGCTTGGGCCGCCTGGTGACACTGTCGTCAGCAGCGCGGAGGGTGGTCGACAAGGTACGGATTGCCGTCCCCGACCCACCACGATCTCATGTCAGGGAGTACAGCCATGCGTACCAGGGGTACCGTCAAGTGGTTCAATGACACCAAGGGTTTCGGCTTCATCACGCCGTCCGATGGTGGCAAGGATTGCTTCGTGCACCACACCGCCATTCAAGCCACGGGGTTCAAGAGCCTCGCCGAGGGTGAGCAGGTCGAGTTCGACATCGTTCAGGGGCAGAAGGGGCCAGCCGCCGAGAACGTGAGTCGGGTTTCGGAGGATTCCGCCGCTCAGTAGATGGCAGGTGCCTCCGATGCCGCGACCCGGCATCGGAGGACACCACTCTCACCAGTCGCCCGGCGAAGCAGGGTCTCGCCTCACCTCACCAACCTGAAGGCCACCGAGTATGGTCTCGTCCTGCTGTTCTCCAGTTCTCGAGGTGAAGCTGCGAGGCGATACCGGTCCCGAGTGATCCTCGGCTCGTCGAAGCGTGCCACCGTGGGGCATGCCTTCGCGAACGCCTTCCGGTAGTCCGAGAGCTGATGGTGGACCAGATGAAGTCTGACGTGAAATGGCGCCAGGGTCGATCGATGACCTAGTGAGGCTGGAAGTACGGCGTTCCCAGGAGTAGCTGACCACGTGTCCCGGTCCTTCGACGCGCCGCGTCTGCGGGAAGCAGGGGTGGGAGAAGACGACCACCGCGGCTCCGTCGGACTACAACACCCGGTGGAATGCATCGAGCGTTTCCTCGAGGAAGGGCACGTCCATCGATGCGTAGTTCGATACGACGAGGTCGAACCAGTCGTCTTCAAGACCGCCGAGAGTCGATACGGAATCGACGCGCAGGTCCAGTTCGGGCGACAGTTCCTCCGCGATCCCGACCATGTTATCGGACAGGTCCACCCCCACCACGTGAGCGCCGAGCTCACTCAGTTTTCGTGACAGGTAGCCGGTTCCACAGCTGGCATCGAGGACATCGAGGCCGCTCGCATCACCTGCGAAATCCCGGAGGACGGGATCGGAGTTCAGGCGACGATTCCTGTCCCTGTCCTCACCAACTTGTGTCTGCCAGTCCGACGCTACCCGGTTCCAGAAATCCCGTACCTCCCCGAGCGCATCCAGGCTCATGCGTCCCTTCATGTCACCGGGTGGCGCCGCCAGCTCCTTCAACTCTCTCGAGGAGAGACTGCATGCGAAGGTGCTCTCTACCGGGCGGGACAGCCGGATCGAACCTCCGCGTCGTCCGCATTGTCCGCCCACCTCTGTGTCACCTCGGAGCTGGGCAGGTCTTCCACGGCGTCGGCATTGTAGATGTCGAGCAGGATCCGCCCCCCGGGACGAAGCACGTGTCGCATTGCGGCAAGCAGAGCGCGGTTCTGATCCGATTCACCGTATCCGAAGCTCTGCAATAGACAGAGCACACCGTCAAAACGCTCGGCGATGAGCCCGATATCATGCAGATCGAGTTCACGAAACTCGACACCGGCCACAGCGCCTGCGTGCAACGACGAGCGCCGCCCGGGACCGGTCGATGCCCAGGACGACATAGCCCCGACTCGAAAGCGGGCCTGCATGACGGCCAATTCCGCAGGGTACATCGAGCAGGCGAGTGAACTGCGAGAGCGGCATGTAGTCATGGATGAACCGAAGCTCCCGGTGTACTGGAGCGGCAGTCTGCGGAGAAAGAAACGCAGAGAACCAGATGGCAGGAAACTCGTTGGCCATGGACACCGTCACGGTTTATCGAGGCGGGGACGCGGCGCAGTTGCTTCGGCGTCGCACCGGTCCGCAAGTTGCCGAACCGGCCGGCAGCCGAGGCCGTCGGTAGTGTCACCTACAATCTCTGCGACATCTCCCGACCGGCCTGCCCACGGGTCTTGAACGGCCCCGGGCTCATCCGTTCATGGTTGGGTCATTGATCCTGGACCTTGGATCGACGGATTCTATCTGCCATGTCACGAGCGCCTCTATTTCGCGAATGCAGCGGCACTGTCCGATCGATGTTGTTTCGAGGCTCAGGCCTGTACGAGGAGATCCACGAACTTGTCCAGTCCCATCCAGCGCCAGACATGTGCGCGCGGTGCGAGGCCATCGCTCATTTCAAAGTCCTCCTTGCGCTGCCCCGGGATCGGCCATATCGGAGGGGTATTACCGCGGACTCAGTTCACTCCCCGGACCGACCAGGCCCGGGCAACCATCCGTATCGGTCCGCCTGAGCCATTGTCGAGCCTTGCGCGGATCGACTCTCGCAGGGCGGCCGTTCCATCCTCACCCAACGACGAGACATACGTGGGAGCCGGTCCCTGACCCGCCAGAAATGGTGACCAGTAATCGTCGAAATCGCGGAATTCCGTGGCGACTTCGACAGCCCATGTCCTTACTTTCCGGAGACCTCCTCGTGCAAACAGGCTGCTGAGGGATGCCGGGCTGCACAACGGGAACCGCCGACCTTCGTCCAGGGCTGCGGCGGACGGGTCGAGCGATGTCGCCGCATCCCAGAACGTACGTATGAACTCCATCCTGCCCGCGTAGTCCCAGACGTAGGCAGATATGATGCCGTTCGGCCGTACGACCCGGCGCCATTCCCGGATCACCTCAACCGGCTCGGCCATGAAGTTGAGTGCCAGCCCACTGACGGCGATATCGACGGCCCCGGATTCGATGGGCAGGGCGTCCGCACCAGCCACGACGACCCGAGCCCGGTGATCGGAGCTCTCGTCGTGGATGGCACGGACGAAGCCTTCGGACTGGTCGATCCCTATCAGAAGCCGAGGTTCGCATCCCGTGAGGATGGCCTGTGTCAGTGCGCCCGTGCCGCAGCCGATGTCGATCCAGGCCAGCCCGGGCGGATTCGACAGATCGCGCAGGTACCGGCGCGCCACCAGGCGGCTCCAGCGACCCATGTAGCGATCGTAGGCCGCTGAACCACCCCAGTTCTCCAGCCGCATCAGTGTCCGCCGATTCGTTGCCGTGTCGCTGCCTCTCGTCCGAGAGGCTCTATTGCACGTGACGTCTGAAGCTCTACGAACCCCTCCGGCGGGGACCATGCCGTCCGCCGGAAGGGGATTCACCCGCCCGTCCCGCCCGATGCCTCTGGCGCGTCGTGGTGGCAAGCGCGACAGTCTGCCCGGGGCCGGCTCAACCAGGGTCTGCTGGAATGTCCGGAATCCCCTCGGTCGACTCGCCGAAACCCAGCACGTATCCGTCGGAGAGCGTGGAACACCCTGACAGACGGTCAGGACCGCGACGGCTGCAGGTCTGCCTGAGTTGTCGAGCTTCCATGTGTTCCTCCGACGGAGCCTGCCGGACGACGACGGGCTACTTCACGGCGTTCATTCTCCGCGCCGTTGGACTGACCGTCCGTACGACCGCGTTACATGGTCAGGCGCTGTCTGCCGAAGTCGAACTCCTTCGGTGGCTCGGCGCCCATCAGCCAGCGCACGAAGTAGTCCCAGCGCCGGCGCATCATGTACGGCTCGTTGCCGAAACCATGGCGCCGGTTGGGCAGCATGATCAGGTCGAAGTCCTTGTTCTGGCGGATCAGTTCGTTCTCCAGTTCGAGTGTGTTGTTGGGTGGCACGTTGTTGTCCATTGTGCCGTGCGCGAGCAGGAGCTTGCCCTTCAGGTTGGCGGCGAGCAGCTGGTTGGCCTGGTTGTCGTAGTTGGTCGTGCCGTCGGGGTTCCCGGAGAGGAGACCCTGGTAGCGTTCGCCCCAGTCGTCCTCGTACGTGCGGTTGTCGTGATTGCCCGCTTCCGATACGGCGACCTTGTAGAAGTCGGGGTAGCGGAGGATTCCGTCGGCCGCCGCAAAGCCGCCGCCGGAATGGCCCCAGATGCCGACGTGGTCGACATCCATCCAGGAGTATCGCCGGGCGAGCTGTCTGATCATCGCGATCTGATCAGGCAGGCCATTGTCACCCATGTCGCCATAATAGGCGTCATGGAACGACTTGGACCGGGTCGGAGTGCCCATGGCATCGACTTCGACGACTATGAAGCCGAGTTCGGCGAGTGCTCGCTTGTCGGAGCGTGCGGCGGAGAAGCTGCGGCCGCCGACACTGCCGGTCTGCGGGCCGGGATAGAGGTAGTTGACAATGGGGTACGATTTCGTCGAGTCGAAACTCGTCGGTCGGTACATCAGGCCGTAGAGGTCCGTGACGCCGTCGCGAGCCTTGACGGTGAACGGGATCGGCGGCGTCCAGCCTGTTGCGAGGAGTCGCGAGATGTCGGATTCCTCGATCTTCATGACGAGGTCGCCATTGTCGAGCCTGCGGACCACTGTGACGGGTGGCGTGTCCGGTGTCGAGTAGCTGTCGACGAACCAGCGGCCGTCGGGCGACAGGCTGATCGAGTGGTTCGCGTTCTCCGGCGTCAGCAGCCTCGGCTTGCCGCCATCCAGGCCGACGCGGTAGAGATGCTGGAAGTACGGGTCGCGTCCGGGCTCGCGTCCCGCGGCCATGAACCACAGTGTGCGACTCTTCTCGTCCAGCCTCACAATGTCCAGGACCGGGCCCTCGCCCGTCGTGATCGGGTGCTTCAGCTGACCGGTACCGAGGTCGTAGAGGTAGAGGTTGCCCCAGTCGTTGCGCTCGGAGAACCAGATCACCTCGTTCGACGCCGGCAGCACTCGCCAGTTGATCCCTCCTTCGCCGGATTCGTACTGCGTGTCGACGATCTCGTCGAACACGTCACGGACCGAGCCGGTCGCGGATTCCGCGACGCGGAAATGCGCCTGTTTGTGGTCGCGTGACGTGGAGACGAAGGCGAGGTGTGATGCGTCGGGGTACCACTGGACGTCCGCCCACGTGCCGGCGCAGTACACATGGTCGCAGAACGTCGAGCGGTGCGGATCGGGTGGCATCAGGAGCCGCGTCGTCGTCGCACTGTCGACATCAATGATGACCCGTTCAATGCGGAAGATAAGACTGTCACCCGGCAGTGGATACGGCCACGCTTCGAGTCGCGGATGTCCCACATCGGTGCTCACGAGGTACATCATGCCGACGCCGCGGGCGTCGTGGCGGAATGTCGCGATCTTCCTCGAGTCGGGCGACCAGACGAGTACGGGTCGGTCGCTGCGGGTCCAGCCGGCATTGTTCGTTGCGTAGCCGTAGTCCTTGACGCCGTCCATGGTCAGCTGGGTTTCGCGACCCGTCTCGAGATCCGTTACCCAGAGGTCGTAGTCGCGGATGAAGGCGGCTCGCCGGCCATCGGGGGACAGGATGGCGTTCCGGTCGGAGCGTCCATCCCGCGAGGCCGGCTGGGCGACGCACCGGGCGCCGGAGCCTTCGCAACGGTAGCTCGCCCGACCCAGGCTCAGTGTGACCGAACGGCCGTCGGCGGAGAACGTGATATCCGTGATCGGCAGGTCAAACGGTTCATAGGTCGTGTCGGCCGCGGCCGACAGGGCGGCCGCGATCCGGGCGTGGTCGAAGGCACGTTCCCTGCGCCGTCGCGACGGGTCCACGATCACGAATTCCTGCCCTTCCGGTATCGGGTTCCGGTACCAGAACCGGCCGCCGTCCAGCCACGATGGCCGAACCGTGCCCCGATAGACGAGCCGGTTCGTGAACGTGCCGAGCATCCGTTCGGCCCGCTGGTAGTCGGCTGCAGTCAGTACGGGCTGCCCGCTCGCCACCGCCTGCTGCGCGGCGGCCGGCACAGCGATCAGGGTGGCCAGGAACAGCGCCGGCGGGACCATACGATGACGCATTGCCATCTTCCGCTCCTCGATACGGATCACGATTGTGTGAGAATCTCGATGCGTGGCAGGACCGCTGCAAGTCGGCCGGCGCCGCCCGACGGCGCGTCGACCGCATCACCGCTGCGGACCCGCCGGCCAGCCGGTCGGGGGGCCGCGCGGCCGGGGTGGTAGCCCAACGATCGGCCGGGCTCGTTCGTCGTATTGCTGCGGCTCAAGCGATCGCGGAGCCGTTCGCACACCCCAGGAGGCACACATGTCGAGATTCGCGTTGTCGTCTGCCGTAGTGCTGGCAGCGCTCCTCGCCTCTCCACTGGCGGCGCAGGAGCCGGCGAACATGGCCGGGAAGTGGGAGTTCACGTACTCGACGCAGCGAGGTCAGACCACGTTCACGGTGATGTTCGAGCAGAAGGGCGAGACTCTGACGGGCAAGGCGGAGATGCGGGGCGGCCGCGGCGGCGGCACGTTCGACATCAGCAAGGGCATGGTGAAGGGTAACGAGTTCTCGTTCGTGATCGCCCGGACCTTCGGTGAGCGCTCGATCGAGCAGACATTCAAGGGAACGGTCGATGGCGAAGCCGCGAAGGGCACGATGAGTGGCGGCGGTCGGCGTGGCGGCGGCGAGCCGATCGAATGGACGGCCAAGCGGATGCCGCCGGGGCTCGACTGAGCGGCGATCACGACTGATTCCGGGCGGCCCGGGAGCGGCCCGGGCAGCCCGGCCGGC
>Ga0210096_1000465_pt1 | contig 14076 bp, 16 predicted proteins | sample China_Galinas_PW_4_FD_184864 | JGI IMG/M metagenome (GOLD analysis project Ga0210096, IMG submission 184864) | Wetland microbial communities from San Francisco Bay, California, USA, that impact long-term carbon sequestration - China_Galinas_PWA_D2... | ecosystem: Environmental > Aquatic > Marine... | reverse complement strand
TGCGGCATTGCTGACCTACACATGAAGGTTGGGGAACGGCAAGTCCTGGTCTTTATCACTCTTCGCCTACCTCACCAGTGACCGGTATTCAGGGCCGAACGAAGGGCGAGTAACTGCCAGTTTCCGGACATACAACCGAGGTGTCTGGAAGCTTCCTGCATGAATGCCCGCAATGCGATCCAAAGTACGCATTCAAGACGCGAAATACAGAAAAAGTCATACCCAACGCACCAACCCACACGAATCCGCGTAGACCCAATATAACTAACCCATTGTTTTCAACGATGTCTCGCAGCCGACCTGGCTATAGGTATTTCTTGAACGTGCTCGCCGTAACTGCCACCGTCAGCGCGAACAGTACGGCGAAAGGCAACACAACGAACGTAGGATGCAGACTGAACGGTAAAGCGAGATAAATCACCCATGCCAGCACGACCAGTGGCAGTGCCGCTTTCTTCGCATAGTGGTAGACGAATGAACTCTCACGCCCCCCACCCCATCGCCGCAGATCGCGCCGCACCAACCCGTCGACAAGCGCGACCAGACTGAATAGCAGAAAAATCGGCATGGCCAGGGTGAGGATCGCCAGGCGCACCGAGAACACCTGGGTGACCTGCATCATCGCGATCACGAACTCTGCTATGGGATGGAAAATCTTGTGCAGGGTTGGCCGGAGTCCTTGCTCGTTAGGCACCGGTGGCGGTGAGACCCATTGGATAAAGTCCACGAACCGGGTTACCTCGAACAGGTAGTGGTAGGTGTGATCCGCAAACCGTTTGGCAAACCGTGCCGGATCGGAGGTCACGACACTACGCCTGAAGTCAGTATCGAGATAGCTGATCTCTGTGGCGAGCATGGCCCGGCTGTGATCGAGCCCTTCGTCTGGCCACCAGAGCACCATGCCGGCCCATTCGACGAGGATCGAAAACAGGAGCGAGAGCAGCAGCCACTGGATCACCTTCGCCGCGGCCGTCAGGCTCTTGGAGATCAGCCCTTCCTGCACGACCTGACGACGTGGATCGGCTACGGGTTCAGCCATCCGAGGGATCTGTGTTTATCGCCGGTTCGGTAACATCCGCCACGGCGCCCCACCAGGGCTCCTGGACCCGATACCAGTGGTCGTTGGTGATGTAGGTGCGTTCCATCTCGTTGGCGATCTGGGTGAGCGATTCCGGCATATCGGCGTCCGTAGCGGGTAGTGGCATGCGGATCTTCCAGAGCTGCCCGCCCTCCAGGAGCGCGAAGGCCTGTCCTTTGGGCAGGGTGATCAGCTCGGCCGGTGTGAGCATCGGCACTTCCGAAACACTAATGCGGTCCTCGTTGCGTGACTTGAAATCAACCCCCGATCCGGGATCCGAGGAATCATCCACACCGGAGACACTCATCAAGGTAAAGACCTCGACCCTCGGGAGTTGCTCCGTGAGCATCTCGGCCGTGGCCAGCTCCTTGACCCGGAGCATGATCAGCGAGTTGAAGTTACCGGCCACCTGCCCCGCCTTGGCCCGGTTGCCGATGCGCGCCTCCACGTCTGACCAGGTCTGGGTGTAGGCCGTGACCTGAAAGCCGGCGCCGCCGGCCTTGTTCAGCAAGGGGACGAACTCATCACCGATCAGCTCATTGAACTCATCGGCATGCAGGGAAATGGTCGGCGGCGTATCGACCGCCTCACCGGACACGCCATGCTTGTAGATATGGCCGGCGACCGAAACCAGATCGGCGAACATGGAATTACCGACCGCACTGGCCACGGTCGTGTCCGTCAGGGCATCCAGCCCCACATAGACGATGCCCTTGCTGCGGATCACCTCCATCCATTCAAAGATGGGCCGGGTATCGTTCTCATCCAGATAGTCTGGGGAGATGAGTTCCGCGATATTGCCGGTAGTGAGTTTCTCCATCAGGGGACCCACGGAACTCACGATCTTGTCGAAGTAAGTCTTATCGTATTTGAAGGCCGAGACCAGTCCATCGAGGACCGGATCATAGAGATCCTGTGTCTGCAGGTGGCGCATCAGGGCGATGGCCTCGGTATTGCGGCCGCGCAGCGCGGCCGGTAGATTGCGCTCGCTGATCTTACCCGCGAGTTCATCGACCTGTGCCTTCCAGTCCTCCGCTCCGTGCCTATCCAGGTGGTCGCGCGCATATTCCATGAAAAGGGGTTCGATATCGTTGATATAACGCCGCACCTGCTGATAGTCCGGACGGCGCCCCAGAGCGACGAGTGCCCGGGCGATGATATTGACGAAGCGCCAGGCGAATTCCTTGAATGCCGCTGAGTTGCCCTCGCTGGGGAGCTGGTTGGCGATGCGGGTCGCCACTTCAGTGATGCGGGAGAAATTACCAATGGCATTGTAGCGAGCCGAGACTTGTGGAAACCCCAGATGGAACATATAGAAGTTTTTCACCCGCCCCGCACGTTTAGCCTCTGCGTAGACACGCCGCAACAGTCCTGCATCGCCCTTGGGGTCGAAGACAATCACGACATCTCCTCTCCGGATATCCTGGGTAATGAGGATCTCGGCCAGCCGCGTTTTGCCAACCCGGGTGGTACCCAGCACCAGGGTGTGCCCCACCCGCTCGCCGATGTCCATCCACACGGCCTGTTCGTCCGGTTCGACCGCATGCAGTGCGGGCTTGCCACCGACAGCAGGTAATGGCGCCAACGGATTCCACCAGGCTCGGGTACATAGTACACATGCCAGCAGGCTCAGGATCGGCACGGATTCCCAGGCAACCTCCTTGCGCCGCGCCCATTGGTAGAGGGCACCCGGCTGCACATAGTGCTGCACCTCCGGGCGGATGGTATCGCGCAGGCGCTGGGTATGCTGCTGGGTCCAGCGGAAACCCCGACCCAGAAAGAGTTTGCGACGACTGAGCGGAATCTTGTCGGATCGCAGTGTGTAGGTGGGCAACCGCCGCATGTTGCGCTGGTAGCGCAGTACGCGCCAGGCCTGTCGGCCACGCACCAATCCAAGGAGCGTGAGCGCAGCGCCGGATGCATAGGCTACTCCCGGCGGCATCATCAAGGCCCAGGGCGCCAGCACGGCAATGGTGGCAGTGGCAAAGGCAACCACCGTTGACCAGAGTTCGACCGGGGGTCGCAGCAGAGCCTCGACAGGGTGCTGGCTCACTGCTCGATGCTGTGTGTGGAGATCAATACCGGGTAGTGCGAGATCCCCAGGGCCTGCGCAATATCACTCCCCGATGCTGGAAGGATGGAAAGCCCGTCGGCCAGTTCAGCGATGACACGCAGATCCTCCAGAGTCTCGGCCTGCACCAGCATGCCAACGGCGCCGATTTCCTTGAGTCGCTCCCGGTGATCCTGCAACCACTGCAGGGAACGCACATCGGAACCGATCAGAAAGAAAGGGCGGCTGAAGGGCCGGTCATGCGCCCTCGCCTGCACCGGCCCCGGTGTCAGGCCGGGCGATAGAATGGGCAGTAAGGATTCGGGATCGGCCGCACCCAGTTGCGGCTTTTTGATTACTGGACTTTGCTGTGGAAAGTCGTCGCCTGCCTCGAAGGCCTCAAGAAACGGTGCAATCGGCTGGGTATCGCCACTATCATAAATGACGGTGAGCGCAGCACCGGCGATCGCCGGGTACAACGCCAATACGGCAACCATACCCCTGAACCAATAACGTTCACAGCAACGCACCGGCCTACCCGTCCTGCGTGATGCGACGCCACTGGGATTCGACACGGCGACGGTAGCGAGCAGCACGCTCTTGGTTGGCCGGGGCGTGATAACAGCCGACACTGACCCACCAGTCACGCCTGTTTGCGTAACAGTCCTGCAAGATGTCGGCCCCCACGCGCAGGTTGTGGTACGGATCGAGCGCCTGCCAGGGATCGCCCAATCGCGTCTGGTGGTAGCGCCAGTTGACCTGCATGAGCCCAATATCGATCGAGCGCTTGCCCTGATCCAGCCAGTCGCGCAACGCCTGCCAGGCCTCAAGTCGCGTTGCATAGTAGTAACCATCACCCGCGACATTCAGGGTCCACGGCCAGGGGCGGCGAACACTATCGGCAGTTAATGTCCGACCACTCTCCGCCAGGGCAACGGCGTAGAAGATGGTATCGGGAATCTTCTTTTCAGCTGCGACGAGTCGGTAGCCACTCGGCACGGCATCTTCGGACCAGACCGGGTTCGATAAACCAATAAAGGCCAGCGCCACAAATCCGCCAACGAAAGACCGCTGACTGATCATCGTCAGAGATCCGCTGGACTTAAGGGCGATACTACCTCTCCCCTGCGTCGCATCAGAGAAGGGAATTCGCCCTCGCCGTGGGTGAGCTGTTCCAGCGCGCCGGCATCGTGATTGAGCGTCACCCGCCGGCTACGCACCCACTCCGGCTGGATCGCATGACTCTTTGCCCAGTCCCGCACCACCTCGTCATCCCCGCCCTGCTCGCCTGAGAGATAGATATCGATACCTGCAATCGTATCGATCTTCTGAATCAATCGACCGAACAGCGCATCACAGACCGGGCACTCGTCACGGGTGAAAAACATCACGCGATCACCTGGCTCAAGACTGCCGGTCTTTTCTGTCGGGTCGGGCAACAGTGCGGGGTTAATCAGGGGTTCATTAGGATATAGACGCCTGATGGCTGCATCATAGGCGTGCTGGAAGGCGAGGATACGCTCGGCATCTTCATGCATCGTTTGAGCCCAGCGTTCGGCATAGCGCTGGCGCTCTGCCACATCCCGTGCATGGATACCCAGCACTTCGATGGGCGAGATTGTCCCGGGACTGATGCTCCCACGAATACCCTGCATTAATTGCTGATAGCGCTGCCATTCCGATTCCGACAGATTCCAGGTTCGTGCGCGGGCGCGTTCCGAGTCGGACAGGACACTTCTCTCTGTCGATAAAGTCTCCCTTCCGGTTTCGGTGATCGGGGTATTCGAGAGACTTGCGGCATACACCGGGACCGCCAGTGTGAAGGCAAACCCCAGCGCGATAAGTCGGACTGGACTACTCATCCCAGCCGAAATCCTTATCGTCATCGGTCGACTTCGGCTGCTGAACTGCCGGTTTCATCATGGGGACTGTCAGATCTCGATAGTGACGGACTGACACACCCGCCTGACACTTCTGTAGAGAACTGGCATCAATGGCCTGCGCCTGATTCGCGGCGCTATCGGATTCCATTTGTGTGGTATGTGTCTCGTGATCGGAGCTATCGGAAGAGACAGTGCCTAAGGTGAAGGCGCCGAAGAGCAAGAGAATGCCCAGAACGATTTCCATATGACTTACCTCGTTTCCATTGTGCAGCGTTCAAAGGCCACCAATCGATGCACGGGATCTTCCACTAGATAGAACGCAGGCCCGACCAGCGTTTCCAGGGCACGCTTCAAGGGCAGTGGTCCCAGGCTGCGATGCACGACCGGCAGTGGCAGCGCCATCAGGTAAGCCGCTGCCGGTCCCGTCGTGTCAGTATCTGCCAGCCGGTAACCGCTCTGTTGCAGGAGATGCTGAATGGCATCGCCTACCACTAGAATCCGGTCAGGGAACTGCACCGTGATCGTCGCCAGAAGTGGATCTGCCTGTGCTTCGGTCGGGGTGGCAGCAAATAGCGAGTAGCGACCTACCTGGATATCGTTCGCCTGCAGGTTCACGCTGGCCACGCTACAGATGCCGGCAAGACAGATCGCGACGGCCGCAACCGGATGGGTGGGATGGAAGATGGATCGTTTCATGATGGATTCGGCCTCAGGGGTTGAGTACAACCTGGCCGGCATCCTGACAAAGCACCCCGATGCAGGGAATGAAAAATTCATTCTCACCGCTGCATCGTTTTCCTACAGCCAATTACGCTCCGCAGTAAACTGCGACGATCTGTGGCCGCTCGTGCCCTAGCTCGAGACTGATTGTCAGGCGAGCCTGTTTATCGATTTGCATTTGCTCCGGCGTGAGCGTTCTCACCGTAGGACCGCCTGCCGCCGGTGGCCGCCAGCCGGTCAATTCCTCGTACCGGTTCTGGGCATAGGCATGGCGCAGGCCATGCATCTTGGAGAGCCCGGCCCGCGAGGTTTCGGCTTCGTATAGCCGCAGTTGCTGTCGATAGTTTTTCGCGCTGGGAATCATCGAGCCCTTGCCGGCCAACCGGTGCGCCCGATCGAGGATCGCACGCTGTTCGTCGGTTCTCACCGGAATGGCTCGCGCCTTGCCGCCCTTGGTCCAGCTCTCCTTGAGGACGATGTGGTCACTTTGGTCCGCGTAGTCCGGCATGAACTTGATCGCCTCCTCGCGACGCAATCCAAAGGCCTGCTGCAGCTCCAGACTCATCCGGACCCGTGGGTCACGCACCCTGTCCAGCTCTAGCGAACCAACCGTCCTGGCCTTGGATGTGTTGGTGACGAACTGCCGGTTGGGGATGCCGTAATGGTCGTTCGAGCGCGCGACGACATTCTGCCGGTTGACCTTCTGCGCCCACCAACGAATCGCCGCCAACCGGTTCTTCATCGCCCCGGCCGACAGCCCCTCGCTTTGCCAGTTTTTGACCAACGCCTCGACGTGCTTGGGTTTGAGCGACTGGGCGCTCATATGTCGATAACCCAGGTCGTGAAGCTGATCGGCGATCTGCGTCAGCAGACGCTCCCGGTCCCGCTGGGTCGTAAAACTGCCGTCCCTGTTGCGGCGGCAAATCTGTTTGAGTTGGTAGTTCAGATCTCTCAAAGTGTTCTCGCTTTTTCGGTAAGTGTTTCTGACCTAACCGGTGGCCGTGGCCATCCAGTCCCGCTTACGCGGTACGGCCATGGGACACCACTCCCATGCGACCTAAAGCTGCCTGGTCTAGGCAACGCCGGTTGTCCCCGGTGGGGATTGGTCCGGCATGGACCAACATGCCCTGGACGGGCGCTTTTTGAGTGTGGTTACACATCACCTCCTTTCAGCTATGCGGAATATTTCCGCGGTTAATGAAGAATGAACGTCAACGGCACCGCCAAGGGCGGGCGTCTCGGCTCGACGAGTGAATACAGGCTGGTACCTGTGAGAATGAACCGATCCGTGATCGGTTCGGATTCGAGGAAGGACCCACGGCTTTCGCCGCAGCGCATCAAAGGGTCCGGGTGCGCTCTGTTACCACTGTACACGCAGTGGCCACGGTTAAAATCGTTCGAGGGTGGCAGTATCGGCCGTCATCACTGGCCAGTCACTGCGAAATTCTGCCGTAAACGCGCATCGTTTCCGGGACCGCCGCCCTCGTCACTACCCCGCTGCGCTTGCCAGTGACGAGGGCACCTTCGGTTCAGGCACACCGCGCGCCAGGCGTTCGCCTGTCACAGGGCGTGCTTGCTATCAGATGGTGCGTCCTTCGGAACGTCGATACCTGCCCACTGGGGTCCACAGGCGCCGCTATACGCGGCCCCGCCCTTGGCACGCGAGTTGGCGGCTCGCGTTGCCGTGGCGGGCAAGGCCCATGGACTCAGTGGACAGCTGGCTTGTTCGGGCGCGCCCTAGCCAGCATTCAACCGGGCCTGAAACTCGCCCACTACCGCCAGGATCTCTTCGAATGCCGGCACATCACCATAGAACATCTCCCGCCGCATGCTTTCGTAATCGGCCTGCCAGGCTGGCCGGTCGGCCTCCGTGGGCACCAACCGTAACTGGCCGGGATTCAGCGTCGAATAATCAACCCACGTATGGCGGAAAAAGACCTGGCGGTGAGCGGCAACCCGATCGAAGAGATCGAGATCCCCGGTAGACTCATCGCCGACGCCAGCCTGGATCAACCGATAGAGATCGTAATAGTGCCGCGCCATAGCTTCCCGGGGTCTCTTGTTGGCTTCTGGTCGGAAGGTCTCCTCGTGCAAGAGCATCGCTTTCTCCCAGAAGGTGCGTCTTGGTATCACCGCCCGAACATCGGTCCCCGGCTCCGCCAAAAGATCTGGGAAGGCATCGCTGATATAAGGCTTTATCTCGACGGATTCGGCTGGATCCGTGTCCGAGCGGGCGCCCATTTCGATCTTCACGGCACGACGAAGATAGGCGGCCTGCTCCGGAAAGGCCGTTGGATAGAACAACAGCAAGGTCTGCCCATCGGGATCGTCAGGGTCGGGCTCAAGTGACCATTCGAGATCCCCCGGCAGTTCCGATGAGATCGCTTCGATGAGTGCCGGCTGAATCCTGTCGCTGATTGTCTGCTGACAGGATTCCTTCAGCGCCTTGAGACGCTTGCCTGCCTGTTTCTTGCTGGGCGCACTTTCCGGGGCATTGTCTCCACCGAAACCCAGGGCACCCCGGTCGATGACGATGTCGATGTCTTCGGAAAAGCGTTCGATAAGGTGCCAGCACTTGGATAATGACGTGCCGCCCTTGAACGTCAGGTGTTCGCCCCATTCCGGTAGCGCGAACAGTTTGCGCAGTGTCCAGCAAACCCAGAAGTCCTTTTCGATGGCGATCTCGAACAGGTTCAGTTGCGCACCAGCCTCCGTACACACCAACCGGCGGCGCTCATCCGGCATCGCGATGAATTCTTTCATGCTGTGCTTTCCTGACCGGCCAGGGTGCGAATGATGTCGGCGATCCAGGCCGGGGCATATCGAATATCCTTCATCAGTTGCTTGCGCGCAGCGTCATCGAGACGGCGATCAAGCCGCGCGATGATTTGCTGATCGACATTTTTCAGGCCCAGGTGACGCAGGGCCTGGATCACCAGCCCACTGCTCTTTCCCGCAGTGGCCATATTGCGGGGGGTGGTGTGTTTCAGAATGATCTGGCGCTTGCCAATCTGGACGGTCCGCGTGCGGCCGTCCGTTAAGTAAACGACCTTCATGGGGACTTGTGTGGAGAGTCCAAGGAGATTGGCCGCGTAGGCCCCGGAGGGTTGCAAACGGGTGGCGTCACGACCTGCCAGGGCGCTGGCGATATCATCCGTCGATGGCTGCAACGGACCCAACTGGGAGTCGATTTTGGGGTAATCGTACAGCCCCCGGGCCAATTGGCGGATGAGGCCGCTGTCGCGATGCCGCATCAGTGCGAGATCGACCGCCTGGCGGGTACCGAGATCCGTGAAACTATCAGGCGTAAAGACCCATCCCCGCTTGCGGGACTGAATCCGCCGGAGGATTTTGCTGTCAGTGCTGTCTGCGTGTTTGCCCATATTTTTGAAAGAAAACTATATACATTTTTCTTTCAAATGAAAAGCGAAATCCAGGGACGGGGCGGGCCTGCCAGGATCTGGGCCAGACAATTCCAGCACACGTTGCTGTGACGTACAAGAAATCGGGGCTCAATAAGGTTCGCCCCGCACGAGGCGGGGCATTGGATTGAATTATGTCGATTTTTTCTGCGTCTCAGATACCCGGAGTGCAGCCTGGTAAGCCTGATCAAGATCCTCCCAGTCGACACTACCGCCTCTTGCTTCACCGCGGCAGTAAGCCTCGACCAGCAACCTTGACGCCAGAAAAGCAGCGTCCCGCTGCCGAAGCGTGATCACACTGGCGTCCGGTTCCGGCCAGGGCGCTTCATTGGCCAGTTCCTGTTCGACGGTGAAGTGCAGCGGACCGTCGCCCCTCTCATCATAATCATCGAGCAACAGCGGCACCTCCGCACTGTCCTGCCAGATGTCGCCGGCATCGAACAGGGACTGGGCCTTCTTTATGGCTTCATCCGAGTTGTCGGCGTCGATGCCGACCATGACCCGATGCGTGTAGGGCAAGGTGTATTGAACAATATACTTCATGATGACTCTCCTTCTGGTTGGTGTGTCGGAGAGACCATCCCCCACCGGGGAGATAGTCTCCCCAGTGGGAATGGCGATGAACTCAAGTCAACGACTTGATGGGTTGAAAGAATGGCACGGGGACCCTGCTTCAGTCCTCATGTGGCTGCAGGATCGTGATCACCGGTTCGCCGGCATCACCGGGTCCGACGATCAGCCTCAGTGTGATCAGTTCCGCTTCCATCGACTGCCCATTACGCGGCACCCGGTAGAGCTGGAACAACAGCCGGTCACCCGACTCCTTGCTCGTCCGAATTGCATGGGATGCCATGTAGAGCACATCCCAGCATCTTCCGGATTCGTCCTGATAGATCTGTTGGCGACTGTCGTCCTCGGTCCAGGCCACACAGTCGGCCCACACCGCAGATGTCAGCGCAACCGGCCATTTGAAACCGGCCTCCCTGGCCATGGCGCCTGCATCGATCAGTACCCCGTCCTCAATCGCTTGAGTACGGGTATAGGTCGAAATGACATTACCGAAGAAGGATTCGGCGGATGGTTCATTTGAAGTGTTGGACATGGTGTTTCTCCTGTTATGGATAGACGCCAGGTCGCACCTCCTTCCCTGCCGGGGAGGAAGATGCTTCCCCGGCAGGGTTTATGAAAAGAAAGAACGGTCAGAGCAGACCCCGTTCGGCAAAAGAGACAGACTCGCCGCCTGAGACCACGAAGTGATCCAGCACCCGCACATCAACCAGTGCCAGTGAATCACTCAGCCGGCGGGTCAACATCTCATCCGCACGGCTGGGCTCGGCGACACCCGAAGGGTGGTTGTGGTAAAAGACCATCGCGGCCGCGTTCGTCTCCAGGGCCTGTTGCACGACGACCCGCGGATGGACCGAGGCACCATCGATGGTGCCCTGGAATAACTCGCGCATGGCAATGACCCGGTGCCGGTTGTCCAGGAACAGACAGCCGAACACCTCGTTCCGGTAACCCGCCAGTTTCAACCGCAGGTAGGTTCGTGTTTGCTCCGGACTGCTCAAGGCACGCCCGGCGCGAAACTTGAACGCCAGCACTTTTGTCGCCAATGTCACGATGGATTGCTTCTCCTGTTCGTTCAGCTCCGACAGCTTCAGACCGGTAAACCGGTCATCGGCCTCCGCTACGCGGATTGCTTCCTCTTTCTTCATGACTGATCTCCTCGAAATAAGGGAGATCAGTCCCTCGGGGAATGATCCCCCGATGGGTTGGAAAGTGGCCGGGTAACAGGGTTACCCGGCCGGTGGTTGAGTTACGCCGCGTCGTCTTGCGCGGTGTAGAACGGTTGCCCGTCGACCTTGGCCCATGCGATACGCAACAGGCGGGCCTTCAAGCTGATACCGGTATCGCCGGCCTTGTCCCCGCTCTTGAAGGTGAAGACCTCGGCATACAGATCACTGAGCGTGAAGCCGATCAGCACCTTCAAATTGCCCTCGACGGCCGGCTTAAGCTGGCGCACGAGTTCCTGTGCCTGCTTGCCGGACACGCGACACTCGAAATGCGTGTACTGGGCGTTGTCGACGCTGCCCCGAAGGGCGGCGATGGTGACGCTCAGGAAGGGAGACCCCTCCTTCGGCGTCACCTCCCGGAGTCGGTTGAGATAACCTATGCCGGTGGTGTGAAGATCGAAATACTGCTTGGTTTCGTTGGTTGACATAGCGCTTGCTCCTTAAGGATTGAAAACCCGGATCAAGCGCGCCCCTGACGGGGATGCTTGCCCGGCAGGGTGATTGGAATGGAAACGTGTTCCGTTCCTTTGAGGAAGGACCGACGGCAAGTGTTTGTACATTTGCCGCTGTGCACCGGTTGCACGGTCCGACGGTGCCTCGGGTGTCACTGAACCGCAGTGACCACGGATAAAACCGGTATGTATTCTGCCCTCAGGCCGCATCGGAGGCCTCGCAGACATAACGCAGGTACTTGAGCATGCCGCGGGCATTGGCAAAGGCCGGGTGTTCGGCAATGGCCTGGTGCGGGAACCAGTTGGCGATATGCCCGGCCAGTGCCACGGTTCCGCCACCGACAAACAGGACGCGATCCAGTTCGACACCCAATCCAAGGTGCCGGCGGGTCTCGTCGTGGATCCGCTCGACAACCTCGCGCTTGGCGGCCTCGACGAGTGCCGCTACGTCATGATCCTTGCCTTGCAGGCGAATGACCTTGTTCTCTACCGCCTGCGAAACCAGCTGCTCGCTCAGCGTCTCCAGATCGAAGCGCGCCTGGATGCCATCGGTCACGCGTTGTTTCACGTTCAACATGCCGCACTGCAGGGAACCGGACGAGGCGTGCAAAATACCCTGGTCCTTCACCACCACGTAGTCGGTCGTGCGCCCACCAATATCGACAATGGCGACCGGCACGGAGACACGATCCGCCTCCAGGGTTACACCCTCACCGTCTTCGACAATCACGTAGTCATACCAGGCGGCCAATGCCTCCGGTATGACTTCATGGAAGGCGATACCCGCTGGCAAGGCATCGGATAGCGGTCGAACCGCCTGCTTGAGACTGTCGCGCTTTCGGGCAATGGTTTCCTCTCGGTGCTCGCCACTGTTGCGATAAAACGTACTGACGGGCAAGCCGGATACGGCATGCACGGTCCGGCCGGTGAGCCCGGCCTGTTGAAGCGCGTGTTGTACGACGACCCGGTTCAAACCGGACCACGGGTAGCCATCAAAATGCGTGGGCGCCCCATCAACGGCACCGACCGAGTACACGGCACCCTCTGTCTCATACTCGTAAATGCGCTGCTCGGCCTCGTTGATCCAGGTCACCCCGGACTGCCCCACCCGGGCGCGCGAGGGAATCGCGATTAGCCGTCCATCCGGCAGGGCGACCTTGGTGAACGCATAGCCGTCATCGAGGCCAACCGGGATGGGATTTATTGTGGGGGCAGCGGTCATGGTTTATTTGTCCTCTGGTTCGTTTGTTGCCGGATTTCCGACTTATCAGATCACCTTGCTCAGGGCGGCGAAGGGTTTACTGTTGGCACCGACTTGTGGGGGCTTGTCCTTCACAACGGCAGGCTTTGAAACTGGAAAGCCAGCCGGTTGCTGTGAGCCATCTGCTTTCCAGTTTGTGAATGCCGGCGCTGGATAGCGGCTCGTTTCATCCGAATCACTGCGCAACGCCTGACACTCGGAACCGAACCCTTGAAGCAGCAATCCACGTAACCACTCCTGTCGGCGACTGGACGGAAGCTGTCTGTGCCGGGTCAGAATGACGCCCTCTAAAGCCACACGAGGATCGAGCGCTATGACGAGCCGATTTCCGGGTTGCACTTTGGCCATGACACTGCGACCCCGTCGAGTTCAATCAGGCTCAGGATTATGGGAACAAGCGGCTGCCACGTCAGAGGAAACCCGATACATCAAGCGTCGTCGTTTCCAGCGGCGGGGATAGTTGCATCCGACGCGGATGCTGATGGGTGTAATCCGAGCTTCTCTGAAAAACCGGATAACAAGCGGCGCCGGTGTGGAGCCAATGGCGCACGGCGTTCACCACTCAGCACATCACCGGGGACCACACCCATGGTCTGGACTGCCTGCGTACTTTTGCCACCCCCTTTGAGGATGCCGGCCCGGTCGATGCGCAGAAAACGATAGCCCTGGGGAAGGATGAACAGACTGCGGATCTTGCGACCACCCAACTCGATGACCTGGCGGCGAGCCGCACCATCCAGCATGCCGATATGGCAGGCCGTCAGTGCCGCACAAACCAGGGCATCATATTTCGAAACAAGGCGCGCGGCCTGATAGGCGTAGGGATTGGCGAATTGAAGCGGCATCCGGTAGGGGTGCTCGGACTCGGCTACGGCGACCTCGATCGAGCCCATCTGCGCCAGCTGTTCATCCAGCGCTCGCTGCAGACGCTGGAGTAGCGCGTCCCGGTCCGCGATGGCTTCGTGTACCTTGATGAGCCACCAGTCCGCATACGGGTCGTCAGCGCGCGCCGCCTGCCAGATCACTCGCAGCCAGTCGGCAAATAACCCCAGGCCAATGATTGGCTGTTTTCCCCGCGTGCCATTGCGGCCTCGAACCAGTTGCCAGGCCTGACGCGTCTGGAGTGTCAGCCAGACCTGGCCGCGAAGGGGGCCCAGTTTCTCGGCGCCGTCCGGATTGGAAATCGGGTCTTCCACAGTCACAGGTTGTCGGGTTCCTTGTTGCATGAATTCGCGCTTATGAGCGCATGCACGCCCGCGAGGAACAAGGGGAAATCCCGATTGGAAAAGTAGGGGTTATTGACCGAGTTCGAATTTCGACAGGTGATTACACTGTAATCACTTAAAGAAAACCTTATGCTTCATTTGGCTCTGATAATGGCGCCTTATTGTGAGGCAATCCCAGCGCCTTGCGCATT
>Ga0210096_1000464_pt1 | contig 14093 bp, 9 predicted proteins | sample China_Galinas_PW_4_FD_184864 | JGI IMG/M metagenome (GOLD analysis project Ga0210096, IMG submission 184864) | Wetland microbial communities from San Francisco Bay, California, USA, that impact long-term carbon sequestration - China_Galinas_PWA_D2... | ecosystem: Environmental > Aquatic > Marine... | reverse complement strand
GAGCGTGACCTCGTTTGGCATCAGCTTCATGGAGTACTACACGGAGACCGTCGCCACCATCACCCTGCCCGATTTCATGGCAGGGATGATCTACTCCATGGTATTCGCGGTGATCGTCGCGCTTTCGGGTTGCCTGCGCGGCATGCAGTCGGGAAGAAACGCCTCGGCCGTCGGCACCGCCACGACTTCAGCAGTTGTCACGGCAATCGTCTGGATCGTCGTGGCGGACGCCATACTGACCGTGCTTTTCAATGCCATCGATTTCTGAGGCATCGCCGACAGGCACATCCGGGCAGGCGCGACCCCATATCGAGGTGCGAGGCCTCACCCTGGCATACGGTGATTTCGTGATCCAACGCGACCTGAATTTCACCATCCGCCGCGGTGACGTATTCGTCATCATGGGCGGCAGCGGATGCGGCAAGAGCACGCTGATGCGCAGCATGATCGGTCTGATGCCGCCGACCCGGGGGAAGGTGGTCATCGACGGTGTCAGCTTCTGGAACGCATCGACGGATGCGCGGGACCGGATGATGCATCGTTCCGGCGTCACCTATCAGGGCGCCGCGTTGTGGAGCTCGATGACCCTCGCCGAGAATGTGGCGTTGCCGCTGGAGCAATACACCGAACTGCCCGCCGAGATGATCCGCGATCTGGTTGAACTGAAGCTGTCGCTGGTCGGACTGGCCGGTTTCGGAGATTATTATCCTTCGCAGATCAGTGGCGGCATGCGCAAGCGGGCGGGACTCGCGCGGGCCATTGCACTGGACCCGGACATCCTGTTCTTCGACGAACCGTCAGCGGGGCTGGACCCGATCAGTTCGAGGCGCCTCGACGATCTGATCGCTGAATTGCGCGACAGCCTGGGTGCGACAGTGGTGCTTGTGACGCACGAGCTGCCGACGATCTTCGGTATCGGAAACAACTCGGTGTTTCTCGATACCGACAGCAGAACACAGATCGCCACCGGCGACCCCAATGTCCTGGTGGCGGAATCGCCGGATCCCCGCGTCAGGGCGTTTCTCACCCGGGGCGAATTCGATGCGTCCGCCCTTCACCCATCGGCCGGAGAGAACACTTGAGCAGACAGGCGAATCCAAAGCTGATCGGTGCCTTCGTCCTGGGCGCCATCGCACTCATTCTGATCACGGTGTTCATGTTCGGATCGGGCAAGCTGTTCAAGCAGACGATCACGGTGGTCATGTACTTCGAGGGGTCCGTCAACGGACTGGACGTGGGTGCGCCGGTCAAGCTGCGCGGCGTGACCCTCGGCAGGGTGTCGCGGATCAATCTCGTCTACGACACCCGACGCGACGTCCTGCTGATTCCCGTGATTGCCGAGCTGGAACCCAGCCTCCTGGTCACCGACACGAACGGAAACATCGAGGCGCTGCACGCAGTGGAGGCCGAGGAAGCGGTCCAGCAGGGCGTGGCGCGTGGGCTGCGTGCGCAACTCGTACCGCTGAGTCTGCTGACGGGCAAACTTTTCATCGAACTGGCGAACCGAGAAGACACCCCGGCCACTCGGGTGAGTCGGGACCCCCGGGTGCTGGAGATCCCGACGATTCCGTCCACGGCCGACCAGATCCTGGAGATTATCAATACGGCAGCCAAACGCTTCAACGAACTTCCCTACGACGAGATCGTCAGGGACATCGAACAGACCCTGGCAGCGTTTCGCCAGATCGCCTCGTCGCCGAAGATCCCCAAGATCCTCGATCACGTCGATGTCGCGGCGCAGAAACTCGAGGGAATCCTGAGCCAGCTCGACAGTACCCTGGTGGCTGGTGCGTCCCTGGCCAATTCCCTCAACGCGCAGGTGGACCCGATGTCGAATGAGTTGCGCGACGCGATTGAAGGGATCGCGGCACTGACGAAGAATCTGGACGACCAGATTCAGCCCGTATCCGAGGCGGCACTCGCGCTACTGGTAAGGGCGCGTCGCGCCGCGGAGAGCGCAACCGGGCTCCTGGACGAAAACGCCCCCCTGGGCTTCGAGGTCTATCGTACGCTGCGCGAGCTGTCACAGGCCGCCCGATCCCTGCGAATCCTGACCCAGTATCTCGAGCGCCATCCCGAGGCACTCCTGCGCGGCAAGTCCCGCACGGGCGCCAGATAAGCGTCGCGGCCATGGCTCCATCCGGGACGATGATCGCCGCTGCCAGCAGGCCATTCACGGTCTCTGCCGATGACCCGAACCACGGCTATGTCATCGGTTCCACCCTGGACCTGGGGTATCCACGCGGCGACTACGACGGACTGTGACGCTCGGACATCGCGGTGAGATCGAACCCGCTACCGTCGTTGTCGCTGCGGTGACCGCGTCGTCCTCCAGCGCGTTCTTTGTCGGCAGGGCCAGGTGAAATCTGGTGATATAATGCCATCGTTTACGGATAAACTTCACCTGCAGTGGGGATACCATGACGGACGCCGCTCAGAATTCAGAGATCGTTACCTTTCGCGGAGAGCAGATGAGCGTCGCTCAATTGCTTGAGGAGAACGGTAAGCTTCGCAACGACTTGGCCAAGACCAAGAACGAGAACCGCAAGGCGGTTACGCGGCGGCGTCAGGAAAAGTCCCTTAAACCCTTCCAGGCCGAACTTCTCTGTCTGCAGAAATACCTGGAAGAAACCGGTGCACGGATGATTATCCTGTTCGAGGGGCGTGACGCGGCGGGCAAGGGTGGAACCATACGCCGAGTCACCCGCTATATGAACGAGAAACACTACCGGGTGGTCGCCATGGGCAAGCCCACCGAGGAACAGAAAACCCAGTGGTTCTTCCAGAAGTACATCACCCAGTTCCCCCGCGGCGGCGAGATCGTGCTGTTCGACCGGAGCTGGTACAACAGAGCGATTGTCGAACCGATCTTCGGATTCTGCACCCCTGAACAGTACGAGAACTTCATGCACGGGGTCGTCGGATTCGAAAAAGATCTGATACGTCAGGGCACCATACTGGTAAAGCTCTATTTCAGCGTCACCAAGGACGAGCAGGAAAAGCGGTTCGAGCGCCGCAAGACCGATCCACTCCGGCAGTGGAAGCTGTCCGAAATCGATGTGCAGGCCCACGACAGATGGGACGAGTTCACACACCAGAAGCACGAGATGCTCAGGTGCACCCACAACTCCCACGCACCCTGGACAGTGCTTCGATCTAACAATAAGTACCGGGCTCGCCTGAACGCCATGAAGGTGATCCTCAACTCGGTCCCTTATGAGCGCAAGAATCTCGAGCTGGACTATGTCCCCGATCCAGAAATCGTTATCTCCGGCGCCCGGGAACTTGAGATCATGGGCGCACAGATGTTGCGCGAAGGCAAATTCACGGGCTGACACGATCGATGGCGCGGTCCCCGCTGTCGCCCCGCACGTCGATAAGGGTGTACCCGTCGACCTTTCCCACCCTATCAGCGGTCACGGCGACCGCACCGCAGACAAAGCAGCCGTTCTCGATATCAGCCCTTCTCTCTCCAGACGACCAACCCGTCACTCGTCAACAGATTCTAGCGTGGCCCTGGTGACTTCGGGCCATGCAATGTCACGGGCTTAGCGTGTTTCTTGCGCATGCGGATATTGAGCATCTCGACCAATACGGAAAAGGCCATTGCGAAGTAGATATAGCCTTTCGGGATATGCATCTCCAGTCCCTCGCCGATCAAGACGACACCAACGAGTATCAGGAAGCTCAATGCCAGCATCTTGATGCTGGGGTGCGCATCGACGAACTCACCAATCCCCTTTGCCGCAAACATCATGACGCAGACGGCGATGATGATGGCGAGGACCATGACGGGCAGGTCATCAGCCATCCCAACTGCGGTGATGACCGAATCCAACGAGAATACGATATCGACGATGGCGATTTGTCCTAAAACCATCCAGTAGTTGGTACTGACCTTGACCTGATGCTCCCCTTGTTCCTTCCCTTCCATACTCTCCCAGATCTCCTGAGTACTTTTCCACAACAGGAACAGACCGCCGAAAATCAGGATCAAGTCACGTCCTGAGATCCCCTGGTCAAGGATCGTAAACAGGGGATTGGTCACTTGCATCATCCAGGCCAAAGACAGCAACAGCAGGATGCGCATGATCATGGCCATGGCCAACCCTTGGATGCGAGCCGCATTGCGTCGCTCCGCAGGCAGCCTGCCGACAACAATAGAGATGAAGATGATGTTGTCGATTCCCAAGACGATCTCCAACGCTGTAAGGGTAGCCAGGGCCACCCAGGCATCGGGGCTGAAGATCCAATCGAACATGCCGGTACTCTCCAAATGGTATACAGGTACAGACTTCAGTCGTTCGTCGGGCAACCGCGCTACATTTCGAGGCAGGTGGTTTTCACCGTCCTCCGGCAGATAGAACGCCCCCGTGATTTCCCCGATAGCGCGTATCGGCAACTACCCTTTCGGGATCCGCTGTGCGGAATGAGTGACTCGGTCCACCTCAGAGGAATAAGGCAGCAGCCAGTGGGCCAGTGCCGGGAGTAGCAGGATGGCGCCCAGCATGTTGACCAGGAACATGAAGGTCAGCAGGATACCCATGTCGGCCTGGAATTGCAGCGGCGAGAAGATCCAGGTGCAGACACCGATCGCCAGGGTGCAACCGGTGAAAATCACACCGTTGCCGGTGATCGACAGCGTGTGGCAATAGGCCTGCGGCAGCGGCACGCCCCGATTCAGGTCCTCGGCGAGCCGGCTGTAGATATAGATCCCGTAGTCCACGCCGATCCCCACGCCGAGGGCCACGACCGGCAGGGTGTTGACCTTGAGCCCGATGCCGAGCAACGCCATCAGCGCGTAGGCCAGCAGCGATACCAGGGCCAGCGGCAGGACCACGCACAGTGTCCCGGCAACGCTGCGAAAACTGAGCAGGCACAGCACGACGATGGCCGAGAAGACGTAGAGCAGTATCGGGAACTGCGCCGCCGAGACCTCTTCGTTGGTCGCGGCCATCACACCGACGTTGCCGGTCGCAAGCCTGAAGTGCACCCGTTCGGTATCGTTCTCCTCCCGCCAGGACTTGACCGCGTCGACAATGCGGTTGATGGTTTCGGCCCGGTGATCGGTCGTGAAGACATACACAGGCAGCACGCTGCAGTCGTTGTTAAGCAGGCCGCTGTCGGTCGGCACGTAGGCGACCGCCTGCACGAGCACGTCCCGGTTTCGCGGGATGACCCGCCACTTCAGGCTACCCTCGTTCCAACCGGCGTTGATCACGCGCGCCACCGTGGGTAGGCCGATGACCGAATGAACGCCCTCGACGTTGCGCATGTACCACTCGAACCGGTCGACGGCCGTCATGACCTCGTAGTCGATGCAGCCGTCCGGTTCCGTTTCCACGATCACGGCCAGCATGTCCACGCCGATCGAGAACCGGTCCGTGATGATCTCGCTGTCCAGATTGTAGCGCGAATCGGGGCGAAGCTCGGGCACCCCCTTCTCCGAGTCCCCGACCTGGACCTCCTGCCCCTTCCACAGACCGAATCCCAGAAGTCCCACGGAAACCAGCACCACGACCGCCGCCGGTCGGGGCCGGGACACCCTGAAGAGCACGTCCCAGACCGGGGACATGTACGACGAGCGCCGGTGCAGCCTCTGCCGGTACCCGCTGTCGATTCGCAGAAAGGACAACAGAACGGGCAACAGCACCAGATTGGTGAAGATGATCGAGGCCACACCGACACTGGCGGTGACCGCCATCTCCTGGATGATGCGGATCCCTATGACCAGGATGGCAATGAATCCGATGGTGTCGCTGAGCAGCGCCACGCCGCCGGGGATCAGCAGGCGCTGAAATGCCTGACGGCTCGCCTTGCCGGCATCGGCGCCCGCGTACACCTCCGCACCGAAGGCGCTGATCATCTGCACGCCGTGACTGACGCCGATGGAAAAAATCAGGAACGGAACGAGGATCGACATGGGATCCATGCCGAACCCCAGCAAGGGCAGCAGCCCGAGCTGCCAGACGACGGCCACCAGCGAGCAGGTCAGCGAGATGACCGTCAATTTCACGCTTTGGGTGTAGAGATAGACCAGCAAGGCGATGACCACGAACGCGATCCCGAAGAACATCACGACACGCCGCGCGCCCTCCGTGATGTCGCCGACGATCTTGGCGAACCCGATGATATGCACGGTCACATCGATGTCCCCGGCGCCGATGCGGTCGCGGATCTTTTCCTCGAGCTCCCGCGAGACCTCTGCATAGTCCAGGACCGCCCCTGTGTTGGGGTTGACCTCCATCAGATCGGCGCTGATGATCGCCCCGCTGAAGTCGTTCGCCACCAGACGACCCGTGATTCCCGACTTCAGCACGTTCTCCCGCACCCGTTCGAGGCCCTCGGGCGTGGCGCGGAAGTCGTCCGGAATCACCGGTCCACCGGCGATGCCGTCCTCGACGACCTCGGTGAAACGGGTGTTCGGCGTAAACAGGGACTTGACCTGTGCCCTGTCCACCCCGGTGATGAAGAAGACCTCGTCGGTGGCCTTTTTCATCGCCTGAAAAAACTCGGGGGTGAAGATGTCGCCCTCGTCCACGGTCAGCGCCACGAGCACCCGGTCTGCGCCGCCGAATTCGTGACGGTATTCGAGGAACGTCTGCATGTACTCGTGCTGTGTGGGCAAGAGCTTGGTGAAACCCGCCTCCACGCGCAGCTGCGTCGCACTCCAAGCCATAAAGAGCGTGACGACCGCGAACGACCCGATCACCACGGCGCGGTGACCGAAGACAAGCCGCGCTAGCATCCGTTTGAAGCCACCGCGTCGCATACGAGATTACCGGCTGCCGCCGGGCGTCAGTCTCGCGACCCCCCCCTCACCGACCGCCAGGACGCGTCCGTCGTCCGTCTGAACGACGGCCGACAGACCGTGACGATCCGGCAGACGGGTGAGTTCGAACCGGTGCCCGCCGTCGTCGCTCCGCAGCACCGTACCGCCGAGACCCACGATGACAATGCTGCCGTCGTTCAGCTGCACACCATCGGTCAGCATCTCCTTGACGCCCGTTTCGATCCGATCCCAGGTCGCCCCTCCATCCTCCGAGCGGTACAGATGTCCACGCAGCCCAAATGCCAGGAGCCCCTCCCCCTCGCCAAGGGGCAGGATCCCGAAGAAGGAACCGCGGTAGGGCGAGGTCATCTCCCGCCAGCTTACGCCGCCGTCATCGGAACGATAGAGGTTCCCGCCTTCGGCGGCGATGTAGAGGGTGCCGTTCCCGCCCGGGGCCAAACTGTTCAGATGAAAATCGTAGACATCCGAGAAATCGTCCGCGTCGAGTTCTCCGCCGGTGACGGCCCCGTCAGCCGCGGCCTCCGTGGCGGGTTCGAACGTCCTGGCCCGCCAGCTCGACCCCCCGTCGTCGGTCTCAAGAAAAAGGCTGTAGGCGCCAACGGCGAATCCCCGACGCTGGTCCGCAAACCACACGTCGAGCAGGGGGCTCTCCAGCGCGGGATCCGAATACATCGTTTCCCAGGTCTCGCCGCCGTCCAACGTTCGCAGAATGACCGCATCGTGGCCGACGGCCCAACCGGTTTTCATGTCCAGCATATGCACCCCGGTCAACATGGTCCGTACCGGGACCCGGGACTGTCGCCACCCATCGCGCCCGTCTCCGACCAGGATGTTGCCGCGTTCCCCCACGACCACAACCCTGTCCCCGACGCTGGCGATGTCCACAAGCAGGCTGCGGTCGGCCAGAGGCGCGATGAGCGAGCTGCCGGAGGGATCCCCGTCTGCGCATACCCACGTTACGCCGGAAAAAATCGCCAGCACAAAAGCGAGAACCCGGCACGGATACGCGCCGGGTCCGCCACGGGAAGCATCGCGGTTTCGCGATCCCGTCAACGGCGGCCCTCCCGCCTGAGCGCAGCAGGGGTGAAATCGCGGGGTGAGAGCTCGACGTCGAAGTCGGGCGGATCGTACTCGTTGAACAGACCGATCACCAGATAGCGCCCCGACTGCAGGTCGGTGTGGACCTCCGCGGCGGTCCACAGGGTGGGGACGTCATAGTAGTTGATGGCGAACCCCTCCGAGACCCGCCACAACTGGTCCCGGTTGTCGTACTGATCGACGGCCAGGATCTGCCAGGAATCCTCGTCGATGTAGAAGGTGCGCCGCTTGTAGATGTGGCGAGCGCCGGGTTTGAGCGTGGCCTCCACCACCCAGACCCGGTGCAGTTCGTAGCGGGTGTACTCCGGGTTGATGTGCAGCGGGGTGACGATATCGCTCAACTTGATCTCGGGACTCTGAAGCCGGTAGTTATTGTAGGGGACGTAATAGGCCTTCCTGCCCACCAGCTTCCAGTCGTAACGCTCCGGGCTGCCGTTGAAGATGTCGAACTGGTCAGAGGTACGCTGGCCGTCGGAGGCCGTGCCCGGGGTATCGAAGGCGATGTTCGGCGCGCGGCGCACGCGGCGCTGACCCGGATTGTAGACCCAGGCCTTGCGATGCTCCTTGTTCTGATCCAGCGTTTCGTGCACCAGCAGGATACCGCCGGCCAGCCGCGCCGGCGCGACCACCTTCTGCAGGAACATGCCAACGATATTGTTCAGTTTCTCCTCGGTCATGCCGGCATGGCTGTAGTTGATGTCAATCTTGTCATACAGCTTGACCACGGTGTAGTTTCCGGACCGGGTCGGGATCGCCTGGGCGATGTTCCGTTCGGCCCAGTCGACCCGCCAGCGCAGGATGTGGTTCCAGATCGCCTCGAGCCCGTTCTGCGGTATCGGAAAGGGAATACCGATGACGGCACCGGTCACGCCGTTCCCCTCGTCGGTGAGCTCGGCGGTCGCCGCGGCGCGGCGGGTTGCGTCGTAGATCCGCTGCGGCATCGACGCCGAGCGGCGGGTCCGGTAGACCGGCATCCTGAAGGTGTCGGGATAGGCCTCGAGCATGGCCTTGTGCCCGGCAGTGAGCTGATCGGCGTACTGGTCCATGTTCTTCGAATCGATCGTGAACAGGACCGCATCGTCGGTGAACGGGTCCAAGTAGTGCTTGCCCCGCTCATAACCGGGTGGCGCTGAGGTGATGCCGCCGTTCCACTCGGGGATGACGCCGTCCTCGCTGCCGGCCTTGATCCCGCCCATGGGCGTCAGGGTGGTGCCGAGCTTGGCGATCTCCTCGGGCGGCAGACCGGCGTGGGCGGCCACCGGGGCGAACAGCATGAGTCCCGCAAGCAGCGTGTAGGTCTTGAACATGGCTATGTCCGGATCTTCAAAAGGAGTAGGAGAGCGCGAAGGCGAGGAAATCCCGGTCGTTCTGCAGATTGAATTCGCCCGCGCCGAAGAAATTGACGTAGCTCAGGTCGGCCGACCACTCGTCGAGGTAGTCGGCCCGTAACCCCACCGAGACGGCCTTGCGACCCTGCAGGAAATTCTCGCCGGGGCCGGGCGAGATGCCGCTGACATCCTGCCGCCAGGCCAGGCGCGGAGTGAGCGACACGGGCCCGATCGCGTTGTTGTAGGTCAGGCGGGCCCGGATCTGGTACCCCCATGCCACCTGGGAGACGAAATGGGTGGAATCCAGTGTCTGTCCCGCAAAGGGCTGGTTGGCACCCGGCGCCAGCGCGGTGTTACCGCCGAGTCCCGTGTTGGGACCGTTCAGGCGCAGCCCGTTTCCGGTCGGCCCACCCTCGTTCTGGTTGATGTAGGACGGAATCCAGGTAACGCCCGCCTCTCCGATGAGCGCCAGAGCGTCGGCACCCATTACCCGCCCGAAGACCTTCGAGGCGGTCGACTGGAACTGGAACACGTCCTGCCTGATGAATCCCGGGACCTCGGTCTCGAACTGACCCAGGAAATTTCCTACCTGGTTGGCCTGGGCCGCACCGGCATCGATCGCCCCGAGTGTGGCGCCCAGCACCTCGATGTCGTTGACCTGGATCGGCACGTCGAGCCGGTAGGAGGCCTCCCCCTGCAATGCCCAGCCGCTGGTGCCGAGCTGGGTATTGAAGCTCGCGCCGATCGTCTTGATGTCATCCGGATACACGACGCGGTATGCGGCCGTGCGTGCAAACGCATCGGTGGCCGAGTCCGTGATCGCACCTGCGGTCTCGGGGCCGATCGGCGACGGCCCCGCCTGTGGGCCCTCGGTGACGGCCTCATTGGCGATCACGGTCGCCTGGTTGACCGTCTGCCCTGCCGCAACGCCCGTGTTGACACCGGCCTGCACGGCCTGCTCCTGTGTCGCGCCCGCCGCCAGAGCCCCAAACACGGTACCGGCAACCAGCACACCGGTCCCCGCCGCCGGATTGTTGGGGGGCCCGGCGATGCGGCCCGCGGCGATGGCACCATCGCGCGTCCCGGTGATGGCGTTGACCAGGGGCAGGCGGCTGTTGTTGTTGATGAAAAAGACACCGAATTCCGTGCTGTTCAGCTTGTCGGCGAAGAACCGGAACGCGAATCCGAACTGTCCCTGATCCGACGCGTCCTCGTCCGACGCCCTTGGCACGGCCTGAAATGTGTCCGAGACGGGGGAAAAGGTTCCGTTCGGCAAAGCCCCGTCAGGATAGGTCCCCCGACCCAGTACGAGGCGGTCACCACCGTCAGCGGCGAAATCGTTACCTGAGAAGAAACTCCCCGCGGGATCGACCTCGGTCTCCTTCCAGCGAAACTGATAGAAGGCCTCCAGGGAGGTATTGTCCGTCACCCCGAGACTGCCCCAGACCATGGGCACGGGAAGCAGTGCATCCTTCAGTTCTGAACCGGGGGCGCGCAGCGTGCTCACGTCGATCGGGTTGACGCTGTTGATCCCGTTCTGGATGAACGTGCTTTCGCCCCAGCTCAGGACCTGGTTGCCGATACGGATCTCCCCGGGCTTGTCTGCGACGTCGAATTGATACCAGCCGTAGGCATCCAGCAGCCGGATGCGTTTGCCGACCAGATTCTCTGCGGCACTGGACAACTCGGTGCGGGCACGATTGGCGAGTTCGTTCTCGAAATCGTAGAACGCGTTGGCCCGCACGAAGGCGCCGACGTCGCGGTAGTTGACCTCGAGCTCCGCCGTCGCGCTGACCCGGTTGCTGACCGGCTTCCACAGATCGTAGTTCAGGTTGCCGTCGTCGACGTTGGGGGAATAGCCCCTGCCGCCGTTGGCGACGGCGATGGTGTCGGTGTCCCGGCCGGAGGTACGCGTGGAGATGCCGTAGGACAGGGTGGTGTCGATGCTCCCGAAGGCCTCGCCCTTTTCGAACTGGATCGCGAATCCCGGCGTCGTGGAGAGTCCAAGCGCCGGCGCCGCCAGCCACAGAAACCGTACACCCTTGAACCGCCCCCCCGCGATACAGGTGTCCTTCATCAGTCTCCCCTTTCTATCCGTCGAAAGCCCTTAGGCGGAATGGTGCGTACTTTGGCGAACCTGCCCCGGCGTATTCGATCCGATGGACGCCGTGAATCCGTCCCTGGAGGCTCGACTGCAGCATCCATGCTGCAAACGCCCTCGGATCAAATACCCCGGGACAGCTTCAATTCCTGCGTAGTTCCATTAAGTAAACGCCACTCCCCTCAGGCGATTTCTGTCTGTCGCCGCAAGGAACGGGGTCGCAGAAAAACTCGGTCGGGCGCGGCGACGGTTCGCAAATATTTATAGCAGTAATAGAGGAAACCTGCCGTCTACGGCGCGCTCCGTCATTGTGGCGGTTCGGTCCGCCCCGTGGACGCACGGAAGGAGGGCCGGCTGACGGGCAGGGCCGACACCGGAGCGCGTGTGATCGGTTGGTAGTCAGGTCCTTTCGAACAGGCCGGCAGCCCCCATCCCGGTACCGATGCACATCGTGACCATGCCGGTTTTCAGACCGCGGCGTCGGAGTGCGTGGACCAGGGTGGCAGTGCGCAGTGCGCCGGTCGCACCGAGCGGGTGTCCCAATGCGATGGCGCTGCCCAGCGGGTTGACACGCGCCGGATCGAGCCCAAGTTCCGCGATGACGGCCAGACTCTGCGCGGCGAACGCCTCGTTCAGTTCGATCCAGTCGAGGTCCTCCTGTCTGAGGCCGGTCTGCTTCAGGGCCCCGGGGATCGCTTTGACAGGACCCACGCCCATAATCTCCGGGGAGACGCCGCTTACCGAATAGCCGAGAAAACGTGCCATCGGTTCGAGCCCGTGGTCCCTGAGCGCCCGCTCACCGGCCAGCAGCACCGCACCCGCCCCGTCGCTCATCTGGGAGCTGTTGCCAGCGGTGATGGACCCCCTGGCCGCGAAGACCGGCCGCAAGCCGGACAGAGCCTCCGTCGAGGTATCGCGCCGCGGTCCCTCGTCCCTGTCGATGCGCCGCCGCGCGCTTCGCACCCGGCCGGTCGCCTCGTCGGGTGAGGTGGAAACCACATCGAACGGCAGGATCTCCGTGTCGAACTCACCGGCATCCGCCGCGGCCACCGCACGCTCGTGACTGCGTAAAGCAAATTCATCCTGGGCTTCGCGCGTGACTTTCCAGCGCTCGGCGACGATCTCGGCGGTCACCCCCATACCGTAGGCCACGGCGAGGTTCTCATCGCCCGCGAAGATGCGGGGATTGAACGAGGGCCGGTTTCCCATCATCGGGATCAGGCTCATGCTCTCGGTCCCACCCGCGATCATCAGATCGGCCTCACCGAGCCGAATGCGATCGGCGGCGATCGCGACCGACTGAAGACCGGAGGCGCAGAACCGGTTGACCGTCATCCCGGGGACGCTGACCGGAAAACCGGCCAGCAGCAGGGCGATACGCGCCACGTTCATCCCCTGCTCCCCCTCCGGCATGGCGCAGCCCACGATCACATCCTCCACCGCCGCCGGGTCCAGCCCCGGCTGGCGCGCCATCAGCCCCTTCAGGCAGTGAACCAGCAGGTCGTCCGGCCGGGTAGCATGGAACGCCCCGCGAGGCGCCTTGCCTACCGGCGTTCGGACGGCGTCGACGATCCAGGCATCCTGTATCGGTTTGTTCATCTCATCCACCTATCGCGGGTCGAGCGCCACACTTCAGTTGCGCAGTGGCTTGCCGTGTTCAAGCATGTGAACGATACGTTCGCGGGTCTTGTCCGTCGACACCAGGGTCATGAAGGCGTCGCGTTCAAGACGCAGGAGCCACGAGTCGCTGACCCGGGAACCGGGATCCACCTCGCCCCCGCAGATGGCCTCGGCCAGGCGCGACCCGACCTCGTAGTCGTGTTCGGAGATAAAACCACCCTGCAACAGATTGACCAGGCGGGTCTTGAGATTCGCAATCCCCTCTGCCCCGGCAACGCGTATGTCGGCCCGTCTGACCGGCGGCATGTATCCCGACTCGTAGAGCGCCTCTGCCTGACAACGGGTGACGTGCAGCAGCTCGTTCTGGTGGAAAACCACGGGGTCCGCGGGTCGCAGATATCCCCAGTTGCGGGCCTCGAGGGCGCTGGAAGATACCCTCGCCATGGCAGCGATCTCGAAATACCGGGCCACGTGCGGGAAGACCTCACCCACTCGGGCGTCGGACTCGGCTCGCAGCGCCAGCTCCTTGCAGCCGCCACCGGCCGGGATCACACCCACACCGACCTCCACCAGACCCAGGTAGCTCTCCAGTGCCGCGACGACGCGATCACAGTGGAGCACGAATTCGCAGCCCCCCCCCAGGGCCAGGCCGTTGACCGCAGCGACCGTCGGCACCCGGGCATGCTTGAGCGCCATACTGGCGGCCTGGATCCGGTCGATCAGCGATGCGATCTCGTCCTGCCTGCCCTCATCGAGCAGACCGAGGATCTGTTTCAGGTTGGCACCGACGCTGAAGGGTGTTTCAGTCTGCAGGATCACCAGCGCCGTAAATTCGTCTTCCGCGATTTCCACCGCCCGAAGTACCCCGGCCAGCACCGCCGCGTCGATGGCATGCATCCGGGTCCGGAACTCGAGAACAGCCTGCTTCCCGGGTGCGGACCACAGATGCACCGCCTCGTCCTCGTACACCGTGGGTTTCTGCGGTTTCGGCTCACCGATGAGGATCTCGTGCACCTCCTGACGCCGGTAGACCGGATGGGATGATCTGGGCTTCTGCGCCGAGAGGGTGGGTGACCAGGATCCGTCACCGTCGTGGACCCCTGTGCGTTTGGGGTCGGTCACCCAGTCGGGCAGCGGAACGTCCGACATGGCA
>Ga0210096_1000462_pt1 | contig 14148 bp, 8 predicted proteins | sample China_Galinas_PW_4_FD_184864 | JGI IMG/M metagenome (GOLD analysis project Ga0210096, IMG submission 184864) | Wetland microbial communities from San Francisco Bay, California, USA, that impact long-term carbon sequestration - China_Galinas_PWA_D2... | ecosystem: Environmental > Aquatic > Marine... | reverse complement strand
TAATCTAGCCACTGCTCGTTGACATGACTCTTCCCGCCCTGAAACGGTATCGCCGCCGAGAACAATATGAAGTCCGCCGCGCTAACCAGAGATCCGACAAATGCCTTGGCAATTTCTGGCCTCAGATGCTCTGCCACCTCTAAGGAAATAGCCAAATCATATCTTCTGCCGACATTAAGCTCACCCTCAAGATCAACGTGACGAAAATTTTCGTTAGGAATCTCCAAGAGGCTCTTCTCGACCCAAGGTCCATCGAACCCTTGAATTTCTTTTACACCTTTCTCCCTCAGAACTGACAGCCAGGTCCCCACCCCGCAGCCGAAATCAACTGCCGAATGTATTTCAGGGAGCGCATCAATAACTATCGATAATATCGTAGTTACCGAATACACAGTCTTCTGGTGGCGATCTTTGTAGAAGTTGTGTCCGTAATCATTGTTCATTCGAACTCCCTCTACCAGCCAACGTTAAGGCCCAAGCGACCCAGCCGACGATGGAATATCGAACATGGTGAGGCGCCTGGGTAAAGCGCGACCCGACGACTCGTAAAATACTGCACGACGTCAATCAACCTGGAAAGATATTCTCTGGATCGGCCCGGCGCTATCAGGATACCTCGGCTCGTTTGACCACGAAACACGGCATTCATTCCGACATCGGTACTACGCCGGTTGACGTTCTACCCAGCAACATCAACGGCTCGCCCTTCAATGGCGGGCAGTCAGGGTATCGCCGCGTGGTGAGGAGGACCGTGGAGTCCCACAGTCCAGCCAGCCGCGGAAGATTCCCTTGGTCGGTCACGACATAATCGCGCTGCCCCGATCCAATCTCGTCTCGCATCACGTCGAGCGACTCGACTCGATGAAGCGGCTGACCCAGATAGTAGACCACCGGCTGCTCCCCCAAACCGAACACACAGACCTCCGCCCGGTCGCCGACCTGCGTGCGGGCTTCACGACCAAAACGGGCGATAGGCAGCCGACTATCTCTCCCGGGAGAGAGCCAGCCGGCGATCGCGCCCTGGCACACCACGAAGATGGCGCCCGTTGTCGCCAGCGCCAGCACGAGGCGTCGCTTGACCAGCAACAGGATCGCCACCGGCCCCCCACCCCCGACCGCGAAGGCCAATACCACGGCCACGACCCACAATCGCGGCCAGCGATCGACGATCACCACCAGCGCGGCAACCGCAGTCAGCCAGCAGGCGACAGAGGTGCTCCAGATGGTACGCCTCCCGATGGTGGCGACGCCGACCTGCAGGTCGCGCAGGGTCGTGACCACGGTGCGGCCGAGAATCAGCGCCAATGCGGGCAGCGCGGCCATGATGTAGTGGTGATGTTTGTTGGCCGAGGCAGTCACCAAGGCGAATTGCGTGACGAACCAGACCCACAAGAAGCGCTCGTGCCGGTCGCCGTCTCGCCACGCACGTCGCCAGCTCTCCGGAATCGCCAGCAATAGCAATGGCGACCAGGGCAGCATCTGCATCAACGTCGCGGGCCCGTAGAACCAGTAAGGATCGTGGCCCTTGCCGCCCATCACACGGCCCACCGTCTGGGACTGCCATATGTCCCACGCCTCGGGTACACGGTCCAACAGCAGCCACGGCCAGATGATCACACACGCGGCCAGCACCAGTAGACCCAGGGGATTCGCCAGCCCCAACAACGCACGGTACTGGCGCTGCACGACGATGTGGACCACACAGACCGACAAAATCATGATCGGTCCGTAGTGAAACTTCGCCAGCCAGGAGACGCCCACCAGCGCCAGCACCACGGCCCAGCGCACGAACGACTTGCGTCGCCCCTCGTGCGCTCGATGCTCCGCGATGAGGAATAGGGCCGTCGTGGTCAACAGGCACAGCAGCATGTCCACTTCGGACTTGTGGGAAAAGTTGAGCACGTAGACCGACGTGAGCTGCACCAGCGCAGCCGCCAACCCGGCCCAATGGCCGTACCACCGAGTACCCCACCAGCCAATCAAGATGGCCAGCAACACTGCGGAGGTCGCGAATGGCAGCCGGGCTGTCCATTCGGAGTCCTCGCCGCAGAGCCAGCTCGTGGCAGCCGCGGACCAGTAGCCCAGGGGTGGCTTGTTCAGCCGTGGCAGACCACCGAAGCGCGGCACGATCCAGTCGCCGGTGGTCCGCATCTCGCGCGCGACGACGGCCACGAACGCCTCGTGCTGGGTCAGGGTCCGATAGCCGCCGAGGTTGTAGAAGGTCGCGACCCACCCCACCAGGACCACACCGGCCAGGGCAGGCCACCAGTGGCGTGGCGAATGGCGGTTCAACCGATGGCCTCGCTCATCTGCCCAGCGTCGTGCTGAACAGAGGGAACGATACGTTGGCCATTCACCACCTCATCGACCTCGATCGGATTGGCCGGTTCCGCAACGCTCAGAAATAGCTCGATCACCGATTCCAGTTGCGGCGCGCCGCCCTGAGGCCGGCGCGCCTAAAGGTGCACGCCCCGTTTCACATCCAAACGCCCCCGTTACCAAGGTCACCATTCCCTCCTGGTGGGTCTTATGCCTACCAGTACCAGGTGGCATTCTACGCGCGTATCTTTCAAGTCGCCCCCGACTTGAGCAAGGCCGAATCGTCCATTTGCCAACCAAGGACGTCTCTATCCGACGCGACATCACCTCCGGAAACCCAGTACCACTTCAACCGTCGCGGGCATAACCGTTGTCCACGGCTCCCCGACCTCGCAGATACCCCATCCAATGATTGCGGCTGCTTTCTCGTCCCCGCTATCCAGCTTGCGCCCGAGTCGAAACCCATGAGTCAAGAGCCGATGAACTCCGTGGATCCCACCGAGCCCGAGTCATCCACTACCGGCCGGCGGCTTCCCTCTTGGTTGGCCCCGCTGAGCCTCGTGGGGCTGCTCTTGCTCCTCAGCCTTCCGACCATCGATCGACCGGTCCACAACACCATGGAGGCGATGCGCATCGCGTGCGCCCAGAGCTTCGCCGCAGGGGACCACTGGCTCATCCCGAACCTCTGGGGGACGCCTTACATCACCAAGCCGCCACTCCTTCCCTGGCTGATCGTGGGGTTCTCCAAGGTGCTCGGGGGGGTCGATGAGGTGAGCGCCCGACTCACCGTCACCTGTCTCAGCGCTGTAGCCCTCGTAGCACTCTGGGCGCTCATACGCCTGTGGCTTGGCACCACCACGGCCTGGCTCGCCTGCGTCATCCTCGCGACCAGCTACGATTTCGCCCACTGGGTCGGCTACGCTCAGATCGACCTCCTCTTGATGGTCGCTGTGGCCGTCGCCTTGTGGTGCTTCTACCTTGGCCATAGACGGCCAACCCGGCGTCGCCTTGCCTTCGCTCTTACTCACCTTTTGGGCAGTACGGCCTTCCTGCTCAAAGGCCCTATCGCGATACCGATCTTGCTGGCCGTACTCCTCCCCTTCCTCGTCTGGCGCAGGGAGAAGGGGGAGATCCGCGATCTCCTATTCTCCCCCGGTGCGTTGTTCTGGTTGCTTCCGGCCGGCTGGTACGGGGCCGCTCTGCTGCTCTTTCCCAGCCCTAAGTCACCGGACCTCGCCCTCGAGTTCACCCAGCGGATCACTGGACGCCTCGGCAAAGAGCCGCCGCTCTGGTACCTGAACAGTCTGGCCGAGCACTTCTACCCATGGGGACTGCTCCTTCCCCTGACGGGCGTGGCGGCCTGGCGACAAGACCGGGACGTTGCCCGTTTCGCGACGGTCTGGGGGGTCGCCCTGTTCATCATCTTCTCCATCGCCGTCCAGAAGATGCACCGCTACCTTCTGCCGATCTACCCGGCCCTTGCGATCATCACCGCCCTCGGCCTGGCCCACCGCCGCCGGTGGGTCGCGCGGGCCCTCGCCGCAGCCTGTGGCGTGACCGCCCTCGTCGCACTCGTAGCCTGCGCTGGGGTAGCGACCGCCAGCCGGTGGCTTCCGGCGGGCAAAGGGGACGACAACCGCGCCTACCTCATGACCATTCTCGATACCCACACGCCGCTGCTCCTCCTCGCCTTCGCGACCCTCGCCGCGGCGGGCATTGCGGCCGCGGTTCTCGCGTGGCGGGGAAGAGGATTGATCGCGGCGGCCATCCTGGCCCTCGCACTCGGCCTCTTGCAGGGCCCCGGCTACTGGGAGCTCCAGGCGCTGCCCCACACCGATGTCCGCGGCCCATTGCGCGAGGTCCGCGAGATCGTCGGGGCCGACGCCCCTCTGGCCAAGTATGGCTGGGAGGGGCGCGACCACGAGTCCATCGCCCTCTATCTGGAACGCTTCCCGCAGGAGCCGGCGGACCACGAAGAGCTTGCCGCCTTTGCCGCTACTCCCGGCGGCTACCTGTTGGTTCCCCGCCCCGCATGGCACAAGATCGCAGAAAACTACCCCAACGCGACCGAGGTGATGCACTTCCTCTACCAGCGGCCGAAGGTCGCGCTGGAAGAGATCCTGCTGATCGCCCTCGGGAATGGCCAAGGGCTTCCCCCGACCTAGGTCCTCGTCTTCACCGCCATCGTTCGAAGGCGATCAGACCCCACACCAGCACGACGTTCGCGAGGCTCACGAAGACCGCCGCCGAGCCGAGGTCCTTGGCGCGCCCCGACAACGGATGGTGGTCGAGACCGGTACGATCGACCACCGCCTCCACCGCCGAGTTGAGGAGCTCGGCGATCACCACGACCATACCGCTACCGATGAGCAGCGCACGCTCCGCCGCACCGCGACCCAGCCAAAAACCGACCGGTACCAGGAGGACCATCAACATCGCCTCCTGGCGAAAGGCGGCCTCGTGTCGCCACGCCGCCTTCAGTCCCGCCAGCGAGTACCCCGCCGCCTTGACGATGCGGCGCAGTCCCGTGTCGCTGGTCACACCCATCCGAATGGCGGGTTAGCGAGGTTGGCGTGAGACCGCCACTCGTCCCGAGGGATTACCGGTGGCATGGGCAGTGCGGGGATCACAGGGCAGGGTCAGGAGGAGCGGGTGGCCGCCGCCGCGGGCGAAGCGGATCAATCGTTCGCCGTCCCTCACCCCTGATGCTTGGTGAACCGGCTGACCTCCTTCATCACATCGAAGAGCGTACTCTGGTGGTGTGCGTAGAACTCGCCGGGGTCGTTCAGCGGTTGGTCATTCTTGGTGGTAAACTGGTTCTGGATCAAGACCGAGTTCTTCAGCGGAAAGACGGCCTTGTACTCCTCATCGATGTACCCGATCCGCGACCAGTCGCTCACCACGGTGTAGTGGCGTGGCGGCCCCGACAGGAGATCGTAACCCAGGCTGTAGTCCGCCGCCGGGTTCTTCACCCCGAGGAACGGCAGGAGGGTCGCCGGGATGTCGAGGTGGCTGGTGATTCGATCCACCTGACTACTCCCCGTGCCCGGGATCCACAGCACCAGCGGGACGCGGGTCTGCTCCTCGGTGAATTCGGAGTTGTGGCCCCAGTGGCCCTTTTCGAGGAACTCCTCGCCATGGTCGCCCGTCATGATGACGATGGTGTGGTCCAGCAAACCCTCGTCTTCCAGGAACGTCAATAGCCGGGCGAACTGGCTATCCAGGTGGTGGCAGGAGTTGATGTAGCGATTGTGGATCAGCTCGATGTCGCGCTTCAGGTCCATGGTCGCGTAATTGAAGTCCGCCAGGTAGGGCTCCCGGATGATGCTCTCCGGTGGGAAGTAGTACCGCGCATGGGGCGACTCGAAGAACAAGAAGGTCATGAACGGCCGGGACGGATCCCGCCCCTTCATGAAGGCCAGCATGTCGGTCACGTTCTGCCGATCTCGCTGCCACCCCTCACCCTCGTCCAGATCGTGGAGAGACGCGCTCGGTACCCGGGCGAAGAGGGTCTGATCGAACTCGGGATAGGAAAACTTGGCACTGGTATAGAGGCTGAGCTGGTAGTTCTGCGCCTGCAGCACGTCCATGATGACCGGGCTCCGGCGCTCATCCAGGCATTGAAACCAGTACGAGCCATAAAGGCCGTAGAACATGGAGAACATCCCCATGCGGGTACCGTTGCCGCCGCTGTAGTGCTGGGTGAAGCGGTGCGCCTTGGAGGCGAAGGCCCAGGTGGCAGGCATGATCTCCGGGTCGAGCATCTTCACACCCCACGACTCGGCGACCAGCCACACGATGTTCAACGGGTGCTCGGGCTTCACTACCTGTAGGGGTGCCAGGGGGTAGGCCAGATTTCCCGACTCGACCTGCACCTTCATGCGCGGCTCGCGCACCACCTCGTAGCCAAGCCGCCGGGCCAGCTTGCGGAACGTCAGCGGCTGATAGAAGGGGAAGGCACTGGCCGTGGTGAGCACGGATACCCGGTTCTGCAGTTGGCTGATGCCGTAGGCAACGCTCTGCCCCGCGACCATGAAGATGAGCAGGACGACGACATACCGATAGAGTGGCCGCGACGGGCGATCGTCTGGTGCTCTCCGGGCAGTGATGTAACGGTGGATCGTGAACAGCAGCGCGGCGTGCAGCACGACGAGCCCGAAGATGATGGCACCGTAGGTCAGGGAGGTGGAGTCGGCCCCGCCCATCGACTCGATCCCGCCGGGAGTCGTGGCGAGATTCCATACGAAGCCATTGAGGTGAAATCCGAAGAGGTGGTACACGATGCGGTCCGCGTAGAGCGCGACGGCGGTGGCCGCCGTGGTCGCCACGGCGACCGTGTACACCAGCCAGAGGGGCCAGCCAGAGAGGTCTTGACCCCTCTTCCATCCGGACAAGACCCAGTGGACGAGGGTGGTCAGCACGACCGCCGGGACGAGGTACACGAAGCCGTAGCTGAGATAGACGACGGCGGCAAATACCGCCGTCCACACATCGTCCGGGGCCTTGGCGGTGAGAAACCCGCGACACAGCACGAGCACCACGATATAGGAGGCGAGGTAGTAGTGGTGCAGCAGCCGCGCCCGTTGGCGAAATGGCATCTCTAGCAACTCCATCTGGGGATCACGACAACGTCCTGTTGCCCGCCCAGTATGATCTCCTTGGTCCCTGTGTCGACCGGTTGGCCAGCACGCGGAACGATCGCACCGCTCCACCGGAGCGGTGCCTCACTCTGGACGGCGTATGTGACAAAGTGGGTGCGTCTCTCGCCACCAGCAACCCCTGGGACCGGGATCGGCAAGGCCCCGAGCCCGATGCCGCGGGCTCATACGAGGACGGAGCACGGGGCCGGGAGGCTAAACGACAGACAGGCAAGATACGTACGGGCAGGATGACCCACTAGGCGCCCGAGCGGAAGCCACGCTGTGGCACCAATCCCTCTTTCGATCGCGCCGACTCCCACGCGACTTCCTCCTACCCCTCGCGGTCCGCACGCTCTGGCAACGGACGCTAGCGTCCGTGCCCATCCACCAGAAAGGCCATCGCGGAGCGGATCGACGGCCTGAGCGCGTTGCGCCGCAAACACGCCGAGCGCTACCTCATCTCGACGGCGTGCACCGACGCCTGCCCGGAGGGACGGATCGTCTCCTCCCAGGACTACCGACGAGGGTGCGGAACGCCCTGCATACCGACGGCCACGACGGCCCCCTCGACCCTGCACCCGCGGAAGAGAACCACATCCTTTACCGCCGTGCCCTCTGCATCGGCGACGTGGGCGCCGACGGCTACAGCGGTGGTGATGCGGACGTCATGTCCGTGGCACCAGCGACCTCCATATCGGCCGCCTCAGTGTTCCGGTTGCCGCCGCGCCAGGCTGGCCCTGGCCATCATTCGTGGCGCCCAAGCTGTGGCCCTGGTCGCCCTGCCAATCCCGCGCATGCCCACCCCAGCCGTCCGCCATCCTGGACGGGATCCAGCGCCTTCTCGACCGGCGCCGCGCGGCGCCACGGGCCTAGCCCGGCGCTCACTCGACGGTGATTCCCGCGAGCAGCTCCTGGACGTCGCGGAAGTCGGGCTGAGCCTCGGCGAGAACTTGGAGGTGACGCCGCGCCTCGACCCACTCCTCTAGGTCCAGGAGCAACACCGCCAGCTCATAACGGCCGTCGTTCGCGCGCTTTCCGGAAGGGGTCCCCCTCAGGAACTCCTCGTAACAAGCGACGGCCTGATCGCGTTCCCCACGCAAGGCGTGACACCGTGCGAAGGCAAGATGCATCTCCACCGGTGGCTGTGGTGCCGCTGCGACAATTCGCAGTTCGGCGAGAGCCTCGTCGGCCATGTCCATCTCCAAATAGGAGCAGGCCATCTCCAGGTGCAGCGCCGGGTCTTCCTCATCGGTTTCGACCTCGCCGACGAGGTTTGCGAGGAGGTTCGTCATCTGCTGTTCGATATTATTCTCGAAGGCGACCTCCTCACGGTGGAGGTCCGCGTCGGAGGACAGTGAACGGGCAGTCTGGAGACCGGCCAAGGCGTCGGGCTGGGTCGGGTCCGAGGCAAGGATGCGCTCGTAGACCGCTATCGCCTCGGCGAACAGGGTGCCCGCAAGGTAGATGTCCGCTTCGGCCAGGAGGTCGGTCAACTCTGCGCCTACGATCGCGCCGTGGCTCTCCGTGTCCCCCCCTGGAGCCGCGTCCGTCTGGGTAGCCACGGCACCTTCCGGCTCCGGGCTCCTGCACTCCTCTGCCGAGCTCGGCGCCAGCAGGCCCAGACGATGTCCGGCCTCGACCACGGCCGGATGGTCAGGATGGTGGGTCAGGAGATCTGCATAAGCCTCCTTCGCCTCGTCGTCCATTCCGAGTTCTTCGTAGAACTTCGCCTCGGCCAGCCGCTTCTGGAGATCGTCGTGTTCGCCAGACGATGCACTCTCTGGCTGTGGCGCATCGGCAGCCACGTCGGCGATCTCCGGGTCCGATGTCTGCGTGTCGCTCTCGAACAGCGCACCGTAGCCCTCCAGAGCCACACCGGCTTCGTCCGAAGATCGATCGTCTCCCGCATCTGCGCACTCTTGGTTAGTAGGCGCAGCTTCTTGGGCAAGATCGGTCTGCTCGACGAGGTCCGCTGGATCGAAATCGCCGACCGACGATTCGTCTAACTCGAAGACCTGCGATTCCTCACTCGCCGTCGCCATCACCACGGGTGCCCCCGGTGTGCTTTCCGAGTGAGATCGTCGCAACTTCTCGAGCGCCGCCGCGAGCTCCGGGTTCATCGGGTTGATCGTGACCGCCTTCTCGTACTGGACGATGGCGTCGTCATATCGCTCCTGACGAACCAGAAGATCGCCGTACGCCTTCAACAGCGTCCACTCGGACTCCACGTAGGAGCCGAGGCGGCTCACGTAAGCATCCGCTTCCTTGTAGTCCTGCTCGTGGAAAGCAATCTGGAGCAACGCCTTCAGCGCGTCCCGATTGCCAGCCTTCTGCGCCAGGCTGGCAAGGCAGAGTTCTTTGGCCTGGCGGTATTCCCGCTCTTCAAGGAGCCGGATCGCCGTGCGGGCGAACTGGGCCGAGGCCTCTTCACCCATCCCCTCTTTGCCATACATCCTTGCCAGATCGGCGTTCAAGTCATGGTTGTCGGGCAGCAGATCGGCGAGCCGCTGGAAGACCCGCAGGGCCTCCGGGATCGCGCCCGTCGCCTGGAAGCGCTGCGCCGCGACCAGGTATGCCTCCTTGGCGTTGGCGATCATCCCGCGCTGCTGGTTGAGCTCGCCCAGGCGCAGATACATCTCGGTGGCGCAGACATCGTCGGGGAATTGCTTCAGGATCTTCTTCGCGACGGCGATCGCCTTGACGATCAGATCCTCTTCCAGGAACTGATCGCAGGCCCGCTTGTAGAGATCGAGCGCATCCTCCGGCAGCCCCTTCTCGAGCTTCAGATCGCCAAGCTGGTTGAAGTGCTCTCCGGTGGCGGTCTCACTGGCCACCCGGGCCTCGAGACGTGCGTATTTCTCCTCCCGGTCCGCCGCGATCGGGTTAATGCGCCGCTTCAGGAAGGCCATCAGACCTGTCCGACGCACAGACATCGTTGTCTCGCTCGCGTCGGCTGCCTCTCGGTTACCAAAGCCGAACAATTCGTGCTCCTTGGGGACAGCGAATGGGTCAGGTCAACCGCCGCATACCGCCGACGATGGTCACCTCCCTTATCGACGATCAGGGCTCAGGGGTTGATCACTTATAGCTCGGATCGCCCTTGGCTCTGCAACCGGCCGTCGCGAAGACTCTTTCGGCCGGCACCCCGGCCCCAGTCCCACCCCCATGCCGGCGCCACAATGGTCCTCGCTTACTGTTCGGCTGCCTCTCCGGAGCGTGCTATGATCCGCGCCCCATGAAGACCCTTTCGATCCTCGGCGCCACGGGCTCAATCGGGCGCTCCACCTGCGACCTGGTGCGGCGCAACCACGACCGCTTCCGTATATCCGGCCTGACGGCCCACCGGCGAATCGATCTCCTGGCCGACCAGATCCGCGAGTTTCAACCTGAGGTTGCGGCGGTGACCGACCCCGCCCTGCTGCCCGAGCTACGCGACCGAGTAGGCACCGTCCCCACCACGCTGCTGGCGGGGGTGGAGGGGCTCACCGCCGTTGCCACCCATCCCGATGCCGACATGGTCGTGGCGGCGATCGTCGGCGCCGCGGGCCTGCTCCCGACCCTCGCGGCGGCACGGGCAGGGAAGGCGGTCGGTCTCGCCAACAAAGAGACCTTGGTGATGGCCGGAGACCTCTTCATGAGCGAGTTGCACGCAGGCGACGGCCAACTCCTGCCGGTCGATTCGGAGCACTCCGCTATCTTTCAATGCCTGGAGGGCAACCGGCCGCACGACGTCCGGCGCATCATCCTCACCGCCTCGGGCGGACCGTTCTTCTCCCGCCCCGAGGAGGATCTTAGCCGCGTCAGCCGTGAACAGGCCCTCGACCACCCCAACTGGTCGATGGGGGCGAAGATCACCATCGACTCCGCCACCCTGATGAACAAGGGGCTGGAGGTGATCGAGGCCCACTACCTGTTCCGCCAGGAGGCGGGAGCCATCGACGTGGTGATCCACCCGCAGTCGATCGTTCATTCCATGGTGGAGTTCTGCGACGGCCAGGTCATCGCGCAGTTGGGGATCCCGGACATGCGCGGCCCCATCGCTTACGCTCTCGCCTATCCGGAAAGGCTGGCAGACGCCATGCCAGCCCTCGACCTGCTGAAGATCGGCAGCCTCTCCTTTCACCCCCCCGATCGCCACCGCTTCCCCTGCCTGCGCCTCGGCTACGAGGCTCTCGCGGCCGGAGACGGCCTGCCCTGCGTCCTCAATGCCGCCAACGAGGAGGCGGTGGCTGCCTTTCTCGCGGATCGGATCTCATTCGCCGCCATCGCCCCCGTGATCGAGGAGGTGATGAACGCCCACGATTGCAGCCGGCCCGACTCGCTGGAGGCGGTCCTGGCCCTGGACCAATGGGCGCGCCACCAGGCCCACGAGTGTCTCGCCGCGCGAGTATGAGCGGATGAAACCTTTTCCGGACTACTGCGCTCTTAATCGCAACTTTTCCGGAACCGCCTCGCCGGGATATCCCCGGGTCAGCCATCGTGTCTGGCGAGTCACCGGTTTACCTAATCCTTACGCTTCGTATTATCTTCACGTCACCTACCACGGGGGTTCGCGATGAATATCTGCGTCATCGGCAGCGGTTACGTCGGATTGGTTACCGGGACCTGCTTTGCGGAGTTCGGGGTCCACGTGACGTGCGTTGACAATAACGAGGCCAAGATCGCCGCCCTGAAGCGGGGCGAGATCCCAATCTACGAGCCCGGCCTCGACCGGCTGGTGGCGAAGAACGTCGCCGAGGATCGCCTCCACTTCACCACCGATTTCGCCGAGGGCGTGCGCAGCTCCCTGGTGATCTTCATCGCCGTGGGTACCCCGCCAGGGGAGGATGGCTCGGCCGACCTGCAATACGTGGAGGCTGTCGCGCGCCAGATCGCAGAGGTAATGGACGGCTATAAGGTGGTCGTCAACAAGTCGACCGTCCCGGTCGGCACGGCGCGGCGCGTGCAGGAGATCATGAACGAGGTCCTCCAGGGCCGCCACCGTTTCGATGTCGCCTCCAACCCCGAGTTCCTTCGCGAGGGCAGCGCCATCGAGGACTTCATGCGCCCCAACCGGGTGATCCTGGGTGCCGACGACGAGCACGCCGTGGCCATCCTCAAGGACCTCTATCGCCCCCTCTACCTGATCGAGACGCCGATGGTGATCTCCAACCTGGAGACTGCCGAGTTCATCAAGTACGCCGCGAACGCCTTCCTTGCCACCAAGATCAGCTTCATCAACGAGTGCGCCAACCTCTGCCACCTGGTGGGGGCCAACGTGCAGGACGTGGCCAAGGGGATGGGGCTGGATGGCCGCATCGGTGCCAAGTTCCTCCACCCCGGACCCGGCTACGGCGGCTCCTGCTTCCCCAAGGACACCCTCGCCCTGACCCGCATCGCCCGCGACCACGACTACCGCTTCGAGATCGTGGAGAGCGTGGTGGCGGTCAACGAGCGCCAGAAGCAGCGCGCCCTCGACATGATCCTGGAGCAGCTCGGCGAGCAACCGGCAGGCAAGACCGTGGGCCTTCTTGGCCTGGCCTTCAAGCCCAACACCGATGACATGCGCGAGTCCCCCACCCTGGTCATCGTCCGCGGCCTACAGGCGGCCGGTGTCACGGTGCGTGCCTACGACCCCGCGGCCATGGAGACCTCCAAGGCCGAGCTGTCGGACATCGTCTACTGCAACGACGCCTACGAGACGGCCGAACGGGCGGATTGCCTGGTGCTTGCCACCGAATGGAATGTCTTCCGCAACCTGGACCTGGAGCGGCTCAAGGACACCATGCGTACCGCGAACTTCGTCGACCTACGCAACGTCTACAACCCCAAGCGGGTGGCCGAGGTCGGCTTCAAGTACCGCAGCCTGGGCCGGCCGTGCGGCATGGAGGGCGGCAAGTAGGGCTCTTCCGAAATCCCCTGTTCCGCACCGTGGGCCGGATGTCGCCGGAGCACCTCCGCCACCCTCGACCCGGGCAAGGTGTGAGACCGGGCGTGACGTCGACCTACATCCAATGAAGAGGCGCGCGGTCGCGATCGCCGCCCTGCTGGGCCTCCTGGTCCTCCTTGGGGCGACGGCTACCACTCGACCGGCGCTCGCCGTCGACCGCGCCGTCTTCCTCTTCGTCCAGCACCACCTGCGGGCCCCGTGGCTCGACCCCCTCTTCCTCCACCTCACCCTCCTGGGCGACGCCGCCATCATCCTCACCCTCCTGCTGTGGGTGGCATTCGTGGTGCGGCGCCCATTCCTCGGTGAGATCCTCGTCACCCTGGCCGTGACGGCGGTAACGGTCGCCGCGTTCAAGCACCTCTTCCACCACCAACGACCACCGGCCCTGGTCGAGGGACTCCAGGTCCTCGGCCCCTACCTCAAGAACTTCTCCTTTCCCTCCGGCCACACCACGACGGCGGTGGCGATCGCCTGGGTGCTTGCCGGTCGATTTTCCGCGGCCGCCATACCGCTCCTGACCCTCGCTGCCCTCATCGCCTTCAGCCGCATCTACAACGGCGTCCATTTCCCCGTAGACGTGGTGGGCGGCGCTCTCTTAGGCAGCGCGATCGGCGTGGCGGTGGGGGCGGCTCGCCCTACCCTGGACCGGCTCCAGAACTACCTGCACCTCGACCGCAATCAGCCCCGCGGCCGCGCCCTCCACGCCCTCCTTCTCTTCCTGATCGGCCTCCTGCTCACCTGGCAGGCCTTCAAGACCAAGATGGTCCCGGACTCGTGGCGCTGGCCCCTGCTGGCGATCGGCGTCGCCTCCTGCCTGATGGCCTACCAGCGCACCCGCCCGCTCCTCCACAGACATCGCGGCTGAACCGGGAACTCCCTAACGCAAAGGCACCAAGGAGGCTGGCGCAAGACGGGGCCTTCTGCCGTGAGGGTTAAGCCGCGTATGGACGCCATTGGACGCGAATAGGGTCCACGGACAACAACGACCCCGTTACCTCCACACGGGGTCTTGAAGGTTCTCGCGCCAAGACGCAAAGGCGCAGAGAACTCGGAAAAAACCTTAGTGTCTTTGCGCCTTGGCGAGAGGCAAATCTTCATTTCCTCCCGCCGGTGCGACCGTCATCGCGATGCTGTGAAGCGCTGGGAGCCGGCACCACAATGATGGAATCGTCTGGGGGCCTGTCTCCCACCACGACCACCACTGCAGTGAATACTAACGGCGGTAACGACCAGATGATCGCCGCGACGAGAAGACGGACC
>Ga0210096_1000461_pt1 | contig 14178 bp, 11 predicted proteins | sample China_Galinas_PW_4_FD_184864 | JGI IMG/M metagenome (GOLD analysis project Ga0210096, IMG submission 184864) | Wetland microbial communities from San Francisco Bay, California, USA, that impact long-term carbon sequestration - China_Galinas_PWA_D2... | ecosystem: Environmental > Aquatic > Marine... | reverse complement strand
AAGGCTTCGAGCGCCGCCCGGGCGCGCGTCCCGGCGCCGTTGGAACCGCCACGCAGAGCCGCCCAAAAACCCAGGTTCTCGGCCACGGTCAGGGCCGGCTTGACCGCGTCCAGGTGACCGACATAGTGGACGCGGGCGCGATGGGCCGCCGGGTCCTCGGCCGTGTCCTCGCCGCCCCAGGCGAGGATGCCGGCGGCCGGGCGCGCCAGCCCCGCCATCAGCCTGAGCAGGCTGGACTTGCCGCTACCGTTGGGACCGGCCAGCACCAGCGCGCCGCCGGGTTCGACGCGGAACCCGAGACCGGCGAAAACGGCCCGCCCGCCGCGGACGCAGACGAGCTGTTGGCCGACAAATACGGCGGCTGACGGTCGAGGAACACCCACGGTTACAGTCCATTGAGTTCGACATCCTCCTCGCCCAGCTTCCTCCGAGGGGAAGAAGTGAGGAGACGGAGGGACATCAAGCTAAACGGGAAACGCTCCGGCGCAAACCGTTCTGGCGATGGAGGCGTTCCGAAAAAGAAAAAGCGACCGGTGAGGGGACCGGTCGCCAGGTACGGCTTGTGTGCCGATCGGGGATACCAGAGATTGGGGGATCTCTGGCCCTGTCTCGTAGGAGGTCTATCCCCCCAAAAGAGCCCCAAACTGTGGCATAATTATGACGATGCTGCAGTGCAGAAGAAATTCCTGTGGACAAGTGGCGATCTCTCCCAAAAAGAGGTTTGCAATCCGTAACAATCGCGTATTGCGCTCATTTTCTTACAAATTCGCCAATGCGTATATTTTCTAATTAAGATTCTCTCGCGAATAAAACCTTCTTACACAACCATTTCCCAGTGCGCATCGGAGAATATGGCGGCAATCCGATTCCCCGGGCTCAGCCGCATCGCGGAACCTCACTCGTAGCTGCGGACGTCGTCGATGACCTTGCCGTCGTTGGGGAGGGTGCCGGGGGCGGTGATCTCGATGCGGCCCTTGAGTTTGCTGACGGCCTGGAGGCTTTCCTCGACCAACTCGGCGTTGACGCCTTCGGTCTCGCAGTGCAGCGTCATCACATCCCGGCCTTCCTCCCGGCTGACCACCAGCCTTGCCTTGGTGATCTCCCGATGGCGCTTGAGCACGTCGGCGATCTGGCTCGGGTGGACGAACATGCCCTTGATCTTGGTCGCCTGGTCGGCGCGGCCCATCCAGCCCTTGAGCCGCATGTTGGTTCGCCCGCACGGGCTTTGACCCGGCAGCACCGCCGAGAGATCGCCGGTGGCGAAGCGGATCAGTGGATATTCCCGGGAGAACACGGTGACCACGACCTCGCCGACCTCGCCTCCGGATACCGGATCGCCGGTGCCGGGACGGACGACCTCGACGATGATTCCTTCGTCGACGATCAACCCCTCCATCGCCCGGGACTCGTAGGCGATCATGCCCAGGTCGGCGGTGCCGTACCATTGCACCGCGTCGATGCCCGCCGCCTTGATCTCGGCGCGGACGCTGGGCGGCAGCGCCTCCGCGGCGCAGCTGGCCTTGCTCATGCTGGAGGTGTCGAGCCCCATCTCCCGCCCCTTGTCGAGCAGGATCTTCAGGAACGAAGGCGTTCCGGCGTAACAGGTGGGGCGGATGTCGTGAATCGCCCGAACCTGCAGATCGGTGTTCGCCGGCCCCGCGGGGAACACGGCGCAACCGAGGGCACGGGCGCCGCGCTCGACCATCGCGCCGGCGGGGGTGAAGTGATAGGAGAAGGTGTTATGGATCACTTCGCCGGTGCGGAAGCCGGCGGCGTGAAACGCCCGGGCGGTCCGCCAATAGTCGCGGCCGAGCGGCTCGAGGTCGTAGATCGGACCCGGCGATTGGTAGATCCGCACCAGATCGCCGGGCGCCGCGGTGGCCAGGCCGCCGAACGGCGGATCGTTCCGCTGCAGGTCGATCAACTCGGATTTGCGGGTGAGCGGCAGCGCCGCCAGTGCCTTGCGGCTGGTGATGTCCGGGGGCGAAATATCCTTGAACAAGCTCCGGTAGAACGGCGCATTGTCCCTGGCGTTGGCGATCTGAAAGGGAAGCTCGGCAAACTGCGCCGCCTCGCGGGCCGCGCCGTCGCGGGTCTCCAGGTCGTCGTAGAATTCGCTCATCGGCCCCTTGTCCTCCCCGTGCCCCCGAAGCTTGCCCGGCCTCTGTCGATCGAAGCGGCGGTCGTCACAGCCACCGCTTGCGGCGCTTGTACGATTTCAGGTTTTTGAATGACTTGCGTTCCTCACCGCCGCCACCGAGGTAGAACTCCTTCACGTCCTCGTTGTTGGCCAGTTCCTCGGCGGTGCCGTCGAGAACGATCTTTCCCGATTCCATGATGTAACCGTAGTCCGCCGCCTTGAGCGCCATCCGCGCGTTCTGCTCGACCAGCAAGATGGTAATGCCGAGCTCGCGGTTGAGGCGGCGGATGATCCCGAACACCTCGTTGACCAGAAGCGGCGACAATCCCATGGACGGCTCGTCCAGCAGCATCATCTTCGGCCGCGCCATCATTGCCCGGCCAATGGCGAGCATCTGCTGTTCGCCGCCGGAGAGGTAGCCGGCGAGGCCGGTGCGCTCCTTCAGCCGCGGGAAATAGGTGAAGACCAGCTCGATGTCGTCGTTGATACCCTTGTCCTTGCGGGTGTAGGCGCCGAGCCGGAGGTTCTCGACCGCGGTCATGTCCTCGATGACGCGGCGCCCCTCCATCACCTGGAACACACCCCTGCGGACAATCGCCTCGGGCGCCAGGTGGTTGATGCGATTGCCCATGAACTGGATGTCGCCGCGGGTGACCTCGCCGTCTTCGGTCTTGAGCAGACCGGAGATCGCCTTCAGCGTGGTCGACTTGCCGGCGCCGTTAGCCCCCAGCAAAGTGACCAACGAGCCCTCGGGTACGTCGAGGCTAACCCCGCGGAGCACGAGAATCACTTCGTCGTAGACGACTTCGATGTTGTTGACGGTGAGCAGGTTGTCGGTCGCCTCGGTCTTGACGGCGGCTTCGCTCATCGCGGCATCCTTTGCTATGCGCTCAGGCTATGGGGGAAAAGCGGTGGCCCCGCCGGCGGGGCCACCGGATCTCTCCTCGGGTGGGTCCTACAATCCCAGCCACTCGGGCTTGCGCGGAAGGCTGGCCTCGAAGACTTTTTTCATGCCGATATCGCCGTTCTTCATCAGTTCGTCGATCTCGGCGCCGGCCGGCGGATCCTTCGGGACCACGCCCTGATAGACGAACACATCGGTAAAGCCGCGATGGTCTTCCTCGGTCCAGGTCGCCGGCGGGCAGACGCCTTCGAGGCCGGCGGGCACCCAGTCCTTCTTCTGGTACATGCCCTTCTTGATGTTCGGGCCGGTGATACCGCCGTTCTTGTCGGCCCACTCCATCGCCTCCTTCATGTAGAACATCGAGCAGATGCCGCGCATGTAGTGAACGGGCCGGTAGTTGACGTTCGGATCACCCGTCTTGGAGATTTCCTCCACCGTCGCCATCCCGGGGACATCGGCGCCCCAGGCGGCGGCGCCCATCACCCAGACGACGCCGTTACCGGCCTTGCCAGCCGCCTTCATCACGTTCTCGTCGTAGCCCCAGATGTTGGCCATGAACTGCACGTCGGTGCCGACCGTGGCGCACGACTTCAACAGCGAGATGTTGGAGCCGGAGGTATTGGCGAGGAACGCATAGTCGGCGCCCGACTCCTTGAGGCTCAGACACTGGGCCTTGAAGTCGCCGGGCTTGAGCGAATACTGAATCGCCGGAAGCACTTCGAAGCCGAGCTCCGCGGCATATTCCTCGCCCGCTTTCTTGGGCGCGTTCGGATAGGGGTGGTTGTCGCCCATGTGGACGTACTTGGGCTTGCCCGTCTTCCCCTTCGCCTCCCAGTCGGCCTTGGCCCATTGGATCAGCGCCCGGGCGCCATCGGAATAGCTCGGCGCCGCGAAGAAGTTGTAAGGCGCCGGTTTCTTGGTGTCCGGGCTCTTCGCCATCGGATCGGTCAGGTGCGCCGAATAGGAGGCGGAGTAATAGGGGATCTCGTCGGCGGCGACGAAGCCGACCATCGCTTCGGTGTCACCGGTTCCCCAGCCCTGGATAGCGACAACCCCATCCTGCTTCCACTTCTTGTATTGGGAAATGGCACGCGGGACCTCGTAGGAGTAATCGAAGGTGTCCATGTCGATCATCTTGCCGTTCACGCCGCCATTGGCGTCGATGTATTTCGCCGAGTCGACCTTGGACTGCCCGAAAACCTTGCCGACGACCGCGGTGCGGCCGGTGAAGTCGACCAGGTTGCCAACCTTGATGTCGTCCGCCGACGCGGCGGCGCTTGCCATGGCGAAGGCGGTGGTCGCCAAAAACGCGAATGTACTCTTTCTCATTGTCATTGGACGTTCTCCCTTTCTCGGTTTGTTGTTGGTCTGGTGTCGGTCGCGTCTTTCAATGCTTCTTCCTCCCTTCGTGGTCGTTTCCCCTGTTCAATACGAAAACGGATAAAGCTTCCAGTAGGCCTTGATCATTCGCCAGCGGTGGGCGAGCCCTTCGGGCTCGAAGATCAGGAACAATACGATGGCGAGGCCGATGGACGCCTGCTTGATCCACGTCAGCCCGTCGGTGATCGCCGGGATGTTGCCCCATTCGGTGTTCTTGAGGACGCTGACGCCCGCATCCATCACCTCCGGCAGCAACACCATGAACGCGGTGCCCATCAGCGCCCCCATAACCGAGCCGAGGCCGCCGATGATCACCATGCCGAGGAACTGGATCGAGAGCAGGATGTCGAAACCCTCGATCGAAACGTACTGCAGATAGTGGGCGTACAACGCGCCGCCTATGCCGGCATAGAACGAGGAGATTCCGAACGACAGGATGCGGTACTTGGTCAGGTTGACGCCCATGACCTCGGCCGAGAGATAGTGGTCGCGGACGGCAACGAAGGCGCGGCCGTCGCGGCTGCGCAGCAGGTTGGTGCCCAGCAGGTACATCACCACCACATAGACCAGAACCACGTAGAAGTACTGCCGGTCTCCCTGGATCTCGTAACCGAAGATGGAGAACGGATTGGCCAGGGATCCGGCCGAACCGCCGGTGAACCAGTCGGCCCGGGAGAAGAAGTCTTCGAGGATGAACTGGGAGGCGAGGGTGGCGATCGCCAGATACAGCCCCTTGATCCGACCGGCGGGGATCCCGACGATCATCCCGACCGCGGTGGTCCACAACCCCGCCAGCAGAATGGAGAAAAACACCGGGATGCCGAGAGTGTTGTTGAGCCACGCCGAGGCGAAGGCACCGAAGCCGAAGAACGCGGAATGGCCCAGGGAGATCTGGCCGGTGAAGCCGACCAGAATGTTGAGGCCGAGGGCGGCGATGCCGAGATAGCCGATCTGGATCATCAGGGTGATGTAATAGTCGTCGACCAGGGCGAAATCGCCGAACTTGAGCGGCGCGAGCGCCAACAGCACCACCCCGAGAATGGCGAAATTGCGTGACCAGGGCGTCGGGAAGATGGTGGTGTCCGCCTTGTAAGTGGTCTTGAACTCGCCGCACCGCATCATCGTGTTGCTGGCCACGGCTCAGACCCTCTCGATCGTCTCGGTGCCGAACAGCCCGTAGGGCTTGATCATCAGGATGACGATCAGCACGTAGAAAGGCGCCACCGTGTACAGATTACCGACGTGCAGCCATTGGCCGTCGACATATTCCGCCACGTTCTCGAGGATCCCGATGATCAGTCCGCCAACGACGGCGCCAACGATCGAATCGAGACCGCCCAGGATCACCGCCGGGAACACCTTGATGCCGAAGAACGACAGCGCCGAAGACACCCCGTTGACGACGCCGACGACGACGCCGGCGAGCGCCGAGACCATCGCCGAGATCGCCCACGACATGGCGAACATCTGCTTGATCGAGATGCCGAGGCTCTGCGCCACCTGCTGGTCGAAGGCGGTCGCGCGCATCGCCAGGCCGAGCCGAGAGTATTTGAAGAACCAGGCGAAGCCACCCATGATGAACACCGAGATCACCAGGCTCATCAGATAGGCGGGCTGGACGTTGAGTCCGAGAACGTCGACCGACCTGATGTCGAAGATCCGCGGAAACGGCTGGACGAAGACGCCGAACATCCAGCTCATGATCGCCTGGAAAAAGATCGAGAGGCCGATGGTCACCATGATCACCGAGATGATCGGCTCGCCGATCATCGGCCGCAGCACCAGCACCTGGAGCAGGATGCCGAAAACCATCATGAACGCCAGGGTCATCAGGAAGCCGGCATAGAACGGCAACTGGAAGGTGGTGAGAAGCCACCAGCACACCCAGGCGCCGATAAGCAGGAACTCGCCCTGGGCGAAGTTGACAATCTGCGACGCCTTGTAGATCAGGGTGAAGCACATGGCGACGACTCCGTAGAGCGTGCCGATGATCAACCCGTTGACGATCAGTTGAAAGAGCAGTTCCACATTCATCGGGCGTTGGCCTTCTCACTCCTTAGGGGCTGTCGCATTTCCGAAACGACGACATCTTCTATTCGGCCGCCTGCTTCGAGGTCCCGGCATCGGGTTCGATGACGGTGACCACCTTGAGATCGGTGACGATCCGCGACTTGGTGCCGTCCTGGAAGGTGATCATCGTGTCCACGTGCACCGAGTCCCCGTCGCCGTAGACGGTGTCGATGATATCGGCATACTTCTCGTTGATGACGCTCCGGCGCACCTTGCGGGTGCGGGTGAGTTCGCCGTCGTCGGGGTCCAGCTCCTTGTACAGCAGCAGGAACTTGCGGATCCGGTGGGCCACCGGCAGGGTCGCGTTGACGCCCTCCACCTCGCTATGGATCAGGCCGTAGACTTCAGGGCGGCTCGACAGATTGGTGTAGTTGGTGAACGAGATCTGACGCTGCTCCGCCCACTTGGAGAGGATCCCGAAGCGGATGCAGATGATCGCCGCCAGATATGGCCGGTCGTGGCCGAGGATCACCGCCTCGGCAACGAACGGCGAGAACTTCAGCTTATTCTCGATGAACATCGGCGAGAAACGGTTGCCGGTCGAAGTGGTGGCGATGTCCTTGATCCGGTCGATGACCACCAGGTGGCCGTTCTCCTTCTTGAAGTAGCCGGCGTCGCCGGTGTGCATCCAGCCGTCGCGGACGTCGGTCTTGGTCTCCTCTTCGTTCTTGTAGAAGCCGAGAAACATGCCGGTGGTGCGCGCGACGATCTCGCCGACGCCGTTTTCGTCGGGGTTGTCGATGCGGATCTCGGCGTTCTCGAACGCGGTGCCGACGGAGTCGAAGTCGACGTCGTCGGGAGCGTGGATGGTGTAGGCGCCGGCGAGCTCGGTCTGTCCGTAGAGCTGGCGCAGCGGCACCCCCATCGCCAGAAAGAACCGGAAGATGTCCGGGCCGAGCGCGGCGCCGCCGGTGGCGGCCGACTTGAGGAAGCTGAAGCCGAGACGGTCCTTCAGCGCGCGGAACAGAATCCAGTGGGCCAGTTGCGAGCGCTGGCCGCGGTCCAGCGCCTGCATCCCCTGCTTCATGCCGTAGTCGAACACGCGCTGCTTGAACCGGGTCGCATCCATCATCCGCGAGCGCACGTCGGCGGCGATACTCTCCCACACCCGGGGGCCAAGCAGCACGAAGGTCGGGCCGATCTCGCGCAGGTCGGCCATCATCGTCTCCTGCTCCTCGACGAAGTTGACGGTGATCCGGCTGATCAGCGCCTGGGCCACCGCGTAGACCTGCTCCATGATCCACGGCAAAGGCAGCACCGAGACGTAGTTGTCGGCGGGCAGCTTGGGGTCGCGGTGCAGATAGGCGAGGCAGTGCCTGAGGAACGGCCCGCCCTGCAGCATCGCCAGCTTCGGCCGCGCCGTGGTGCCGGACGTCGTGCACAGCACCGCCACGTCCTCGCCGCGCCCCGCCGCGACCTCGCGGTCGTAGAGTTCCGGGTCGGCGGCGTCCACCGTCTCGCCGAGGCGGCAGAGGTCCTTGATATCGAGCAGTCGGGGGTCTTCATATTTGCGCATGCCGCGCGCGTCGCAGTAGACGATCTTGAGGACGCTGGGGGTCTCGTCGATCAAATCCAGAAGCTTGTCGACCTGCTCCTCGTCTTCGGCGATGATCAATCTCGCCTCGGCGTAGTTGATCAGGTAGGTCACCTCGTCGCCGATCGAATCCTGGTAGATGCCGAGCGACATCGCGCCCAGGGCATGGGCGGCGATTTCGCCCCACACCCATTCCGGACGGTTGTCGCCGATGACCGCGACCGCGTCGCCGCGACCGACGCCGAGATGATGCATCCCGAGCGCCATCAGCTTGACGTTGCGCTGACAGTCGGCCCAGGTGTAGGCGTTCCAGATCCCGAACTCCTTCTCGCGCATCGCCACTTCGTCCGGCCAGTTCCTGGCGTTGTGGGCGAGGAGCTTGGGAAAGGTGTCGTGAACGGTGACGTCGCCGTATTCGGGCGCGCTTCTCGGGTTCGCCGTCATCAGGCCACCTTCTCGCCGGAGCCGGAGCCCGGATCGGTGTCGGCGGCGCCGGGCTCGTCGTCGTCGTCCTCGCCGAGATAGGCCTTCTTGACCTCGGGATCGTCCATCACGTCGTCGGGCAGGCCCTCGGCGATCATGCGGCCGAAGTCGAGCACGATCAGCCGGTGCGAGATGTCGACGACCACGCCCATGTCGTGCTCGATCATGATCACCGTCATCCCCCATTCCTCGTTGAGGTCGATGACGTAGCGGGCCATGTCCTCCTTCTCTTCGAGGTTCATCCCCGCCATCGGCTCGTCGAGAAGAATCAGGTCTGGCCTCAGCGCGACCGCGCGGGCCAACTCGACCCGTTTGCGCAGGCCATACGGCAGGGTGCCCGCGATCGCCTTGCGGATATGGGAGATCTCGAGGAAGTCGATGATCTCCTCGGCCTCGCGGCGGTGGGCCAGTTCCTCTTTCTGGGCGCCGCCGATCCAGTACAGCGACCCCGTGACGAAGTTGTTCTTCAGCAGGTGGTGGCGCCCGACCATGATGTTGTCGAGCACGGTCATGTGGCTGAACAGCGCCAGGTTCTGGAACGTCCGGCCGATGCCGAGATTGGCCCTGTCGTTGGGCTTCATCTTGGTGACTTCACGGCCCTTGAACAGCACCTGCCCTTCCGTCGGGGTGTAACGGCCGGAGATGCAGTTGAGCATCGAGGTCTTGCCGGCGCCGTTGGGGCCGATGATCGAGAACAGCTCGCCCTTACCGACGCTGAAGCTGACATGACTGAGCGCCCGAACACCACCGAAGCTGAGCGAGATGTCTCGGGCTTCCAGAACGGGGCTTTCGCCCGTCATGCATTTTCCTCCCTGCAAGCCGCGCCGTTTCGACGCTTATTCCTTGGTGACCGCCGATGTAAGCGTCCTCGCCGGCGGCTGCAACCATTGATTATCAGAATACAGCCATCCGCGGGATTTTGCTACTTCGCTTCGACACTTCGCTTCGACTAGGCATTGGTTTCGCGGCAAACCCACGGTGTGGGACGCTGGGGGCGCTTGGCCCGGGATCGCTTGCGGGGCCGTCATTTGTGGCTTTCGTGATCGATCACCATTGCCCGACCGGGCGCGCGACCGCGACCGCGGGCGGCTTCGGCCGCCGCTTCGTTTCGGCACTCCCGATCTCGGCCTCGAAATCCCAAAACCCGATATCGACCAAACGACGTTCCCATGCTATCGTTTTGCTAACATCTGGTTCGCAAGGAGCACCACCATGGCCCAAGTTCTCGTCCGCGATCTCGACGCCGACGTGGTCGAACGGCTCAAGGAGCGTGCCCGCCGCCATCGCCGGTCGCTACAGAAGGAAGCAAAGGCAATCCTCGAGGATGCCGCGTCCCGCTACACCATGGAAGAGGCCCGCGAGGCGGCCGATCGCATCCGACGCAGGCTGGCCGGGCGCACATTCTCCGACAGCGCCGAGATGATCCGCGAGGATCGCGAGCGCTGATGCGCGTCGTCGTCGATGCGAGCGTTGCGGTCAAATGGTACCTGGAGGAAGACCACGCCGCCCCGGCGCGGCGACTTCTCGACGGAACCTACGAGCTGATCGTCCCCGACCTGTTCTTCGCCGAGATCGGCAACGTGCTGTGGAAGCGATGGCGGCGGGGTGAGTTGGATGACGACATCATCGCGGAGACCCTCGCCGCTCTCGACAGGGTCCCGTGCGAGACCCGCTCGGCCCGGCCGTTGCTTTCCGGGGCCATGGCGCTTGCGACGAGTCTCCGGCGCACCGTCTACGACAGCCTGTACCTGGCCCTGGCCATCGACACCGGGGCACGCCTGGTCACCGCCGACCTTCGGTTTCACGCATCCGTCGCCGCCAGCCCCCTCGCCGGCCACATCCTGTGGGTCGAGGATCTGTAGTCCTGGCGCGAGGGCTGCGGCCTCACCCGGGAGCACAAATCCGCGTCGCGCGGTCGAACAACTGGCCTTCGTGAAAGGGCATGACGGGGCAAGCCCGGTGGACGGTGGGACGCCATCGCCATTCAGCCGGACTCGTAGACGCTGGGTGCTTGCGCGTGATGTCACTTTTCGACAAAATAATCATATGCGCGCAATCGATTGATCCAATCTATTGCTGTTATTATGACCCTGCGAGAACTTCGCTATCTCGTTGCACTCGCCGACCACGGCCATTTCGGTCGTGCGGCCGAAGCCTGTCATGTTAGCCAGCCGACGTTGAGCACCCAGTTGAAGAAGCTCGAGAACGATCTCGGCGTCGTCTTCTTCGAGCGAACCAACAAGGCGCTACGCATCACGCCCATCGGCCGCAAGATCGTCGATCAGGCACGCAAGGTGCTCGCCGATGCCGACGCTCTCGTCGAACTCTCGCGCGAGACGGCGGCGCCACTGGCCGGACCGCTGACGCTCGGCGTGATCCCCACCCTCGGCCCCTACCTTCTGCCATGGTTGTTGCCGCTGCTGAGGCATGCTTATCCGGACTTGCGGTTTGTCCTTCACGAGAACCTGACGGATGACCTGATCGAACGGCTGCGCTCGCATCGAATTGACGCCGCCCTCCTCGCCCTGCCAATAAAAGGGGAGGGGCTGGAGACGCGACCGCTGTTCGACGAGCCGTTCTTTTTCGCCTGCCCGCGTGAACATCCTCTTGCCCGAGAAAAGATGGTCAGCGATGTCGAATTGCGAAGCGAGAAGCTGCTCCTTCTCACCGACGGCCACTGCCTGCGGGACCAGGCGCTTGCGGTATGCGGTCAGCGCGAAGCTCCGGTCGACAACGAAGCCGGCGACTTCCGTGCGACCAGTCTGGAAACCCTGCGCCAGTTGGTCGCCGCGGGCCTGGGCTCGACGCTGCTCCCGGCGCTCGCCGTCGCCGGCGCCGAGAATTCGGCATTCGCGGTTCGTCCGCTGGCGACGGGGGCCTCGCGTCGCATCGGCCTCGTCTGGCGGCGGGCCTATCCGAAGGGCGCCGATCTGGAGCTTCTTGCGCAGGTGATCCGCGGCGGTCTGCCGCAGGCCGTCAACGCCGCCTGAGCCGTATCGATAGACGTCATCAATCGCTCCTATTCGAACAATCGATTTCCCTTCGAGGCCATTTTTTAGAATAATTCTAGATATGGCTCCCGAGAAGCTCGTCCGCGGCAAACGCGATCGCTTCACGCCTCAGCCATTCGATTCACCAGGAAGAGGGAAGAGACCGATGAGCGACGAAAAGAATCCGACGACAAACGCGGGCGCTCCCGGGCTCGGCTCCCTGTCCACGGAGTAGTTCAATCGACGCAGCGACGATAGGAGAGAGATATGGACACAAATGTTACGGGCAAATGTCCGGTGATGCACGGCGGGAATACGGCCCTCGGCGGAAACGTCATGGAGTGGTGGCCGAATGCCCTCAACCTCGACATCCTGCATCAGCACGATACCAAGACCAATCCGCTGGGCAAGGACTTCAACTATCGTGAAGAACTCAAGAAACTCGATTTCGAGGCGCTCAAGAAAGACGTCCACGCGCTGATGACCGACAGTCAGGACTGGTGGCCCGCCGACTGGGGCCATTATGGCGGCCTGATGATCCGCATGTCGTGGCACGCCGCCGGGTCGTATCGTATCGCCGACGGCCGCGGTGGCGGCGGCACCGGCAACCAGCGCTTCGCACCGCTCGACTCCTGGCCGGACAATGTCAGCCTCGACAAGGCGCGCCGCCTGTTGTGGCCGATCAAGAAGAAATACGGCAACAAGATCAGCTGGGCTGACCTCATCATTCTGGCGGGCACGATCGCCTATGAGTCGATGGGTCTAAAAACCTTCGGCTTCGGCTTCGGCCGGGTCGACATCTGGCATCCCGAAAAGGACACCTACTGGGGCTCGGAAAAAGAGTGGCTCGGCCGCGGCCGTTATGACAGCGACGACGACGCGCAGTCCCTCGAAAACCCCCTGGCGGCAGTGCAGATGGGTCTCATCTATGTGAATCCCGAAGGTGTCGGCGGCAAACCCGACCCGCTGAAAACCGCGAAGGAAGTTCGCGAGACCTTCGCCCGCATGGCGATGAACGACGAGGAAACCGTCGCCCTGACCGCCGGTGGCCACACCATCGGCAAGTGCCACGGCAATGGCGACGCCGGCCTGCTCGGTCCCGAACCCGAGGCCGCCGATGTCGAAGAGCAGGGTCTTGGCTGGCGTAACCCGACAGGCAAGGGCAAGGGCCGCGACGCCATCACCAGCGGCATCGAGGGCGCATGGACGACCCATCCGACCCAATGGGACAGCGGCTATTTCCAAATGCTCTTCAACCATGAGTGGCAACAGAAGAAGAGCCCGGCCGGTGCCTGCCAGTGGGAGCCCGTCGCCATCAAGGAACAAGACAAGCCCGTCGATGTCGAGGACCCCTCGATCCGCTGCAACCCGATCATGACCGATGCCGACATGGCGATGATCAAGGATCCGATCTACCGGGAAATCTCCGAGCGGTTCCACAAAGACCCCGAATACCTCGCGGAAGTCTTCGCGCGGGCCTGGTTCAAGCTCACGCACCGGGATATGGGGCCGAAGGCGCGCTATGTCGGACCCGACGTTCCCAAGGAAGATCTGATCTGGCAGGACCCCGTGCCGGCCGGCCGCACCGACTATGACGTGAATGCCGTCAAGGCGAAGATCGCGGCGTGCGGTCTTTCGGTCGGCGAAATGGTCGCGACCGCGTGGGACAGTGCCCGCACTTTCCGCGGCTCGGACATGCGCGGCGGCGCCGATGGGGCGCGCATCCGTCTCGCCCCCCAGAAGGACTGGGAGGGCAACGAGCCCAAGCGTCTGGCCAAGGTTCTGGCCGTGCTCGAACCCATCGCCGCCGAGACCGGCGCCAGCATCGCCGACGTCATCGTTCTGGCCGGCAATGTCGGCATCGAGCAGGCGGCCAAGGCCGCGGGCTTCGCCGTCGCCGTGCCCTTCGCACCGGGCCGCGGGGATGCCACCGACGAGATGACCGATGCCGACTCCTTCGAACCGCTGGAACCCGTCGCCGACGGCTATCGCAACTGGCTCAAGAAGGACTATGTCGTCAGCGCCGAAGAGCTCATGCTCGATCGCACGCAGCTCATGGGGCTGACCGCACCCGAGATGACCGTGCTTGTCGGTGGCATGCGTGTTCTCGGCACCAACCACGGCGGCACCAGGCACGGCGTGTTCACCGATCGCGAAGGCGCCCTCACCAACGACTTCTTCGTCAACCTGACGGACATGAAGTATGCGTGGAAGCCGACCGGCGACAATCTGTACGAAATCCGCGATCGCAAAACCGACCAAGTCAAGTGGACGGCGACCCGCATGGATCTCGTGTTCGGATCCAATTCGATCCTTCGGGCGTATGCCGAAGTCTATGCCCAGGACGACAGCAAGGAAAAGCTGGTGCGCGACTTTGTCGCGGCCTGGACCAAGGTGATGAACGCGGACCGCTTCGACCTCGCCTGATTACGGCGAAACGATGTCCGGGCGTGGCCGAAGCGCCCGGCATCCCGCTGAGCGGGGATGCTCAATCGATGTGCCGGAACGGATCCTTCCGATTGTGGAGGACGCGCACGACGGCGATGCCGAAGTCCGTGGGGCTGTAGTAGACGACGTGGCTTTCGAACGGGAAACAGAGGAGCCCCGGCGCCAGTTCGTCGCGCCGGCGGCCGATCGATGGCCGATGGGCGAGGTGCTTCAGGCGGGCCTCGAAGGC
>Ga0210096_1000460_pt1 | contig 14199 bp, 9 predicted proteins | sample China_Galinas_PW_4_FD_184864 | JGI IMG/M metagenome (GOLD analysis project Ga0210096, IMG submission 184864) | Wetland microbial communities from San Francisco Bay, California, USA, that impact long-term carbon sequestration - China_Galinas_PWA_D2... | ecosystem: Environmental > Aquatic > Marine... | reverse complement strand
CCTCCGGGAGGGGCGGGGGGAGGGCGGTCGGTACCAACCGCCGGTTGGTCATACTACCAGACAGTGCGCCAGATCCATCCTCCCTCCCCCAGTCCCCCTCCCGGGGGGAGGGGGATTCAAGGTCACCCCTTCGGGGTGGATTGCTGAGCGGCCGCGCGGATGCGCAGGCGCAGGGCGTTGAGCTTGATGAACCCCTCGGCATCGCCCTGGTTGTAGACCGTGTCGGCCTCGAAGGTGGCGTGGGCGGTGGAGTAGAGGGAGCGCGGCGAGCGGCGCCCCACCACCGTCACGTTGCCCTTGTAGAGCTGCAAGCGCACGTCGCCGGTCACCACCTCCTGCACCTGGTCCACGAGGGTCTGCAGGGCTTCGCGCTCCGGGGCGAACCAGTAGCCGTTGTAGACCAGGCGGGCGTAGCGTGGCATCAGGTCGTGCAGGAGGTGGAGGGCCTCGCGGTCGACGGTGAGCGACTCCATGGCCCGGTGGGCCGCGTGCCAGATGGTGCCGCCGGGGGTCTCGTAGACGCCGCGCGACTTCATGCCGACGTAGCGGTTCTCCACCAGGTCCAGCCGGCCGATGCCGTTGGCGCCGCCCAGGTCGTTGAGGCGCGCGAGCAATGTGGCGGGCGACAGCCGCTCACCGTCGACCGAGACCGGGTTGCCCTGCTCGAAGCCAATGGTGATCTCGGTCACCGCGTCGGGCGCCTCCTGCGGGCTGACCGTGCGCTCGAACATCTCCGGTTCGGGGGCGGCCCACGGATCCTCCAGGATGCCGCCCTCGAAGGAGATGTGCAGGAGGTTACCGTCGCTGGACCACGGCTTGCGCGGCGTCACCGGGACCGGGATGCCGTGCTTGTTGGCGTAAGCCACCAGGGCCTCGCGCGAGTTGAGGTCCCACAGCCGCCACGGCGCCACCACCTTGATGCTGGGTTCCAGGGCGTAGGCGGCCAGCTCGAAACGCACCTGGTCGTTGCCCTTGCCCGTGGCGCCGTGAGAGACCGCGTCGGCGCCGGTCTCGCGGGCGATCGCCACCATGCGTTTGGCGATCAGGGGCCGGGCGATGGAGGTGCCCAGCAAGTAGCTCGACTCGTAGACCGCGCCGGCGCGAATCATCGGCATCACGAAGTCACGCACAAACTCCTCGCGCAGGTCCTCGACGAACGCCTGGCTGGCGCCGGTGGCCAGGGCCTTGGCGTGCACCCCGGAGAGGTCCTCCCCCTGGCCGAGGTCGGCGGTGAAACACAGCACCTCACAGCCGTAGGCTTCGATCAACCACTTGACGATGACGGAGGTGTCGAGCCCCCCGGAGTAGGCGAGGACCACTTTGCGGGGATTGGACATGGGTGGTGCCTTGGTAGGTTGGATACCCGTAGGGGAGGGGTTTATCCCCTCCCGTGGTTGGCCCGGTGGGTCGGTCGAAATTCCCGTACGCGGGCGGGGATAAACCCCGCCCCTACGTGTGTGGTGCTCTCTTGATCAGGTGGCTCCCAGCAGCCGCACCAGCACCGCCTTCTGCACATGTAGCCGGTTCTCGGCCTGCTCGAAAACGATCGACTGGGGGCCGTCGAGGACCGAGGCGGTCACCTCGTCGCCGCGGTGGGCCGGGAGGCAATGCATGAACACCGCCTTGGGGTCGGCCTTGGCCATCAACGCCTGATCGACCCGGAACTCCTGAAAGGCGGCATAGCGTTGGGTCTCGCTGCCCTCGTCCCCCATCGACACCCAGGTGTCGGTGTGGACGGCGACGGCACCGGAGACCGCCGCAACGGCGTCGTTGCCGAGGGTGATACGTGCGCCGCTAGTGGAGGCGAGGGCCTGGGCGTGGTCGACGATCTTCGGGTCCGGGGCGAAACCGGCCGGGGTCGCGACGCGGAAATCGACCCCGAAGAGGGCCGCGCCGATCAGCCACGAGTGACACATGTTGTTGCCATCCCCCACGTAGGCGATCGGGAGCTTGCGCAGGTCGCCGAACCGCTCGCGGAGGGTGAACAGGTCGGTGAGCACCTGGCACGGGTGGAACTCGTCCGTCAGGCCGTTGATCACCGGCACGGTGGCGGCGCGGGCGAGGGCCTCCAGCTTGTCGTGGCCGAAGGTGCGGATGACGATCGCGTCCAGGTAGCGCGACAAGACCGCAGCCGTATCCTCCAGGGTCTCGCCACGGCCGAGCTGCAGGTCGCGGCCGGAGAGGTGCAGGGCGTGGCCGCCGAGCTGGTACATCCCCACCTCGAAGGACACCCGGGTGCGGGTCGACGCCTTCTCGAAGATCATGCCGAGGGCCTTGCCCTCGAGCAGCCGGTGAGGGGTGCCGGCCACCTGCTCCGCCTTCAGCCGCGCGGCATCGTCCAGGAGGGCGATCAGCGCCTCCCGGGGCCAGTCGGCGAGGGTCAGAAAGTCACGTTTCTTGGGAGCCATCGGCGTTCCGCTCCCAACGGGGAGCGATGGATGCGGCGGAAAGCGCAAAGGATGGCAGAACCGCCGACTACAGGGAACTACCCCGCCGGTAAAGGGAAGCCGGTCAGGCATCTCTCGTCCGAGCACGGTGGTGGCCGCCGTAGGGGCACGGCATGCCGTGCCCCTAGCCGCTATGCCTCCGTGGCCACGAACACCCGCTCCAGCGCCGCGAGGGCCTCGTCCACCTCCGCCTCGGAGATGATCAGGGGCGGCAGCATGCGCAGGACGTCGGGGCCGGCAGAGAGGGCGATCACCCCCGCGGCGCGCAGGGCGTCGAGCACCGGGGCGACCGGAGAGTCGAGAAGCAGGGCGAGCATGAGCCCCCGGCCGCGCACCTCGACGATCCGCGGAGAGCGGGCCGCCAGGGCCTCCAGGCCGGTGCGGAAGCGGGCGCCATGTGCGGCGGCCTCCTCGAGAACGCCGCCGTCCAGCAGTTCATCCAGGACCACCGTCGCGCCCGCGCACACCAGGGGGTTGGCGGCAAAGGTCGAGCCGTGGGAGCCGGGCGTGAAGTGGGCCGCCACCTGCTCGGTCGCCACCACTGCGCCGATCGGTGGACCGCCGCCGAGGCCCTTGGCCAGGGTCATCACGTCGGGTACCACCCCTTCGTGCTGGTAAGCGAAGAGCTTGCCGGTCCGGCCCATGCCGGCCTGGACACAGTCGAAGATCAGGGTGAGGCCGCGCTCGTCGGCGAGCCGGCGCAGGCCGGCGAGGAAACCGGCGGGCGGCACCACCACGCCGCTCTCCCCGAGAATCGGCTCTACCAGGATGGCGCAATGGGCGTCGCTGAGGGCCGCCACGGTGGCCGCGAGGTCGCCGTAGGGGGCGTGGTCGAAGCCGTCCACCAGGGGTGTGAAGCCGTGCCAGATCTTCTCCTGGCCGGTCGCGGAGAGGGTGGCGAGGGTGCGGCCGTGGAAGCTCGGGATGAACGACAGCACCCGGTAGCGGCCGGGGCCGTGGTCGTCGAAGCTCCGCTTGCGGGCGAGCTTGATCGCCCCTTCGTTCGCCTCCGCCCCGGAGTTGCAAAAGAAGACCCGGTCGCCGAAGGAGCATGCCACCAGCCGCTCCGCGGCGGTGATCATCGGCTCGGTGTAGTACAGGTTGGAGACCTGGATCAGTCGATCCACCTGGCTCTGGAGCGCCTGCACCAGCCGCGGATGGCCGTGGCCGAGGGAGCACACCCCGACGCCGGCGGCGAGGTCTAGATAGGTGCGGCCGTCGGCGTCCGTGAGCCGGCACCCCTCGCCGGCGACGAAGGCGACCGGCGTCCGGGTGTAGGTATGCATCAACACCCGGTCGGCCCGGGTGATGAGGGCCTCGGTGGCAGTGCGGGGGGCAAGTGGCAACTTGGACATCGACTCTCCACGGCTCGCGACGGCGGGGAAGGGTGTCTACCACGTTTCGCCGCACGCGAAAACGGTCACAGCGCCGTTTATCAGGAAGCAATTACGTGAAGTTCTTCACCACAGAGACACAGGGGACACAGAGAACGAGAGAGCACGGATCCGACGAATCCCCGCGCTCTCTGCGTCGCTGCGGTGAGAAATCTGGATCTTCTTCTGGCTTCCGCAGCGTTGGAGCCACCCCCTGTAGGAGCGACCTTGGTCGCGAACCCGAGCCCACACACTGCATGAATCCTCGCGTCGGTTCGCGGGCAAGCGCGCCCCTACACCGATCGGTGGCTCGCAGGTGCCAGTCGGCTGGCGAGCCGCTTGCGCAGGTAGTCGACGACGAAGATCAGCAGCGGCCCGAGCCATGCGAGGGCGTACACGTGAAGGGGGAGGGGGCCGGTGCCTAGGAGGGTCTGGACGGGTGGCCAGTAGAGCAGGGCCCAGGAGAAGGCGATCTCCAGCGCCACCCCGACGACGATGAACCTGTTGGTGACGAGGCCGAGGTCGATGCCACTGCGGGTCTGCGAGCGGCGGCCGACGAGGTTGCCGATCTGCATCAGGATGATCGTCGCGAGCACGGCGCCGCTGGCCGACCGCACGAGGGGGTCGCTCGGCGACAGCCGCTCGCCGAGCTGCCACCCGCCCTGGTCCAGGACGTAGAAGAACAGCAGCAGCGAGTAGCCCGCCTCGAACAGGCCCAGAAAGAGGTAGCTGTGGGTCAGCAGGCGGAGGTCCAGGAGACGATCGGTGAGGCGGCGCGGTGGCCGCTGCATCGCCTCCTGGTCGGGTGGCTCCTGGCCCAGGCCCATGGCCGGGATCAGGTCCGTCCCCAGGTCGATGGACAGGATCTGGAGGATGCTCAGGGGCAGGGGGATCGGGAAGACGATGTACAGGAGGTAGGGCAATATCTCGGGGCCGTTACTCACCAGGACGTAGTTGGTGAACTTGCGGATGTTCTCGAAGATGGTGCGCCCCTGCTCGACGCCGGCGACGATCGACGCGAAGTTGTCGTCCAGGAGCACGATATCCGCGGCCTCGCGCGCCACGTCGGTGCCGCCGACCCCCATGGCGATCCCCACGTCGGCGGCCTTCAGGGCCGGGGCGTCGTTCACGCCGTCCCCGGTCATGGCGACCACCAGCCCCATGCGCTTCAGGGCCGCGACGATCTTCATCTTCTGCTCGGGATTGGTGCGGGCGAACACCGTGAGGCCGCGGTCGAGGCGCGCGACGAGCTCGCTCTCGCGGATCCGCTCCAGCTCGGCGCCGGTGATCACTCCCTCGGACGGGGGGCAATCCGGTGCCAACATGCCGGTGCGCTGTGCCACCGCGGCCGCGGTGTCCGGGTGGTCGCCGGTGATCATCACGGTGCGGATCCCGGCCTGATGGCAGCGCTCCACCGCGCCGGCGACCTCCGGGCGGATCGGGTCGTCGAAGCACAGCAGCGCCGTGAGGATCAGCCCCTGTTCCAGGACCTCCGGCGGGGCGTTGAACTGGGAGGCCCGCGGGCGGTTATAGGCGAGGGCGATGACCCGTGACCCGGCGGAGGCGAGGCGATGGACCACCGCGTCGACGCGCGCCAGGGACGCCTCGTCCAGGAGATCGGGAGACGGCTCGGGACGCGCCTGGGCCGGTTGTTCCTCGGCCGCGCCGCGCCGCTCGATGAAACGCACCATGGGCCGGATGGACTCCCACGCCCCCTTGACCGCGAACAGCGTCTCGGGGTCGGCGCGGAACAGCCCGGCCTCGCGTCGCTTCACCGCGTCGAAGGCGAAGTGGCGGTTGGTCTGGCGGACCACCGCCATGGGGTCCCCGCCGTCCCGGCCATAGGCCGCGGCGATGGCGACGTCCAGAGGGTCGCCGCTCAGGCCGTGGGCCGCGTGGCTCACCTCGGAGGCGATCAGGGCGAGGTGTAGGCAGCGGCCGCGCTCCCCGGGGGGCACGTCACGACCCGTGGCGGCGTACGCGCCGACGGCGCCTGGCCCATCGTCCGCACGGGCCTGATCGTTCGCGATCTCCGCCAGGGTATCGCCGCTCAGGGGATCGACGAAGCGGGTGATCTCCAGCTCGTTCGCCGTCAACGTGCCGGTCTTGTCGGAACAGATGACGTGCACCGCCCCCAGGGCCTCGACCGCCGGCAGGCTCTTCACCAGCACGTTCCTGGTCGCCAGGCGGAGGCTGCCCATGGACAGGGCGAGGGTGAAGGTGGGCAACAGCCCCTCCGGCACGTTGGCCACGATGATGCCGAGCATGAACACCAGGTTCACCCACAGGGGCTGGCCGGCGGCGACGCCGTAGGCGAAGAACAGCACCCCCATGGTCACGGCGATCGCCGTGAGGATGCGGACCATACGCGCGGTCTCTTTTTCCAGCGGCGTCATGGGGCGGCGGATGTCCCGCGACAGGGAGGCGATCTTGCCGAACTCGGTTCGCCCGCCGGTCGCGAATACCACCGCGACCCCGGACCCGCGCACCACGGCGCAGCCGGCGAACACGAGGTTGTGGCTCTCCAGGGGCGACGTGTCGCTCGGCAGGGCATTGAGCGGCTGGGTGCGGGACTCGCCGGTGAGCGGCGCGTTGTTGACCAGCAGGTCCTCGCTCTCCACCAGGCGGGCGTCGGCGGAGATCCGGTCGCCCTCACGCACGATCAGCACATCGCCCGGCACGATCTCCTCTGCGAGGGCCTCGACCTCCTGGTCTTCTCGCCGGAGCGTTACACGCGGTGGCAGGAATTTCTGCAGGGCCTCCATCGCCAGCTCGGCGCGGTACTCCTGGAAGAAGGCGAACAACGAGTTGAGCACCGAGACCCCCAGCAGGGCCCAGCCCAGGAGGGCCATGCCCTCGCCCGGCTGGACGTGATCGGCGACGAAGCACACCGCCGCCGACAGGTCCAGGAGGAGGGTGAAGAAGTTGGTGAGCTGGCGGGCCAGGGTGCGCAGCCAGCGCCCCTTCTTGGCGGCTCGCAGGGTGTTCTTGCCCAACTCGCGCAGACGCTCGGCAACCTGCGCGTGGGACAGGCCGGCGGGCTGACTGCGCAGCAAGCCGAATACCGCCGCGGTCGCGGCATGCTGGATCTGTTGACCGCTCATGACACGGCCCGGTAGATGGCCACGTCACACGGGGTCTCGCGCAGCATCTGCTCGATGGGATCCCCGTAGAAGAAGCGCTGGCGCAGGTTGCGCTCCGAGGCCCCCATCAGGATCAGCCGCGACTTGGTGCGATTCGCGGCGATCACGATCTCCTTGGGGACGTCGTCGGAGACCACCACCAGGGAGTCGAGATGCGCCTGGGCGAAAGCGGCGTTGCCGGCCAGAAGTCCCTCGGCCTGGTGCAGGTAACCGCGCTCCTCCTCGGCCATGCGTTCCGCCGTCGTGGGGGGGAGGCGCCGGAACCGGGAGGCGGTGATCTCTCTGACCCGCAACAGGTGGATACGGGAGACGTCGGTGGCGAGCAGCGCCAGGAAGGGCAGGGCGGCCCTGAGTCCCCGTGGATGGCCGGCGAGGGGAATCAGGAAATCACGCGGCAGGCCGAGTAAACCCGGTTGAACCACGCGCAGCGCCAGGGTGGGGCAGTGGCCGCGGCGCAGGAGCTGCTCCGAGACCGTGCCGGCCAGCAGGCCGCGGCGGCCCGGGCGGACGCGGGTGCCGCAGATGAGCAGGCTCTCCCTGCCGCCGGGCACCGCGCCGAACAGGGTCTCTGCCACCGTACGGCGCACGTGATGGAGCTCGATCTCGCAGCGGACCGAGGCCTGTTCGCACTCGCCGGCGATGCGCTCCAGCTTGGCGCGCAGCTCTACCCCGCCGGTGGCCCCCTCCTGGACCTGGACCAGGTGCAACGTCCCCTCGGGATGGCGCGCCGCCATGCGCACAGCGTAGTGCGACACCCAGTCGCCGTTGATCGAGCCGTCATATGCCAAGTAGATCGACATCACGTCCGCCCTTCCGCCTGCCCCAGGGATCGGCCACGGGGGCTACCTCTAATTCTCGCAGACCGTCGCCGCCCTTGGGCTTTTGACCGTGGGGCGCAGGATTTCGTCCCAGGAAGGCAGGAAGGCGCAGAAAGTGGAGCTCCACTTTCTGAGGGAACCTAGGAGCGAGCGTGTTCGCGCACCGACGTGCCGGCGCGAGCGGCGCACCGCGCCCCGTTCGCCGCCGAGGCCGTTGCTACGGGTACCACCGTCGCGGCACCAGCCGTACGGCGTGCTCCGCCTGCCGCCGGTGTGGCACCTTCCTCTTGGGCCCGACGTCTGGGCGCGGGAGGCCGTGCCCCTGCCCGATCAGTCCAACAGCCTGTGTTGCTCGTTCGGCGACTGCGTGCTGACCGCGAATGACTAACTGCTCAGGCGAATTGCGTGATGACATCTCGAAGCGAGTCAATATTGTATGGCTTAACAACAGCGTAAAAGAATCCATACTGCCGATAGTTTGCGATTATCTCACTGTCCGCATAGCCGCTAGCGATAATCGCCTTGACACCCGGATCGATCTCCAGGAGCCGTCTCATCGTCTCTTCCCCGCCCATGCCACCGCGAATGGTCAAATCGAGGATGACGAGATCAAAGGGCGCACCCGCGGCGCGCGCTTGAACATATCGTTCGATCGCGGTATCGCCGTCTGTGGCGACCTCACAATTATGGCCGAGGTAGTTGATCATCTTCACGGTAACGTCGCCGACAAGCTCTTCATCCTCCAACAAGAGAATTCGCCGCTTTCCTATCAGAGAGGATGGCGGAAGTTGTCTCTCGTGAGTGGTCTGAGCGATTCCCTGGGATGACACCGGCAAGAAGATTGATGCCGTAGTCCCATTTCCCGGTTGCGAGTCGAGGAAGAGGTGACCGTCGTGCTTCTTGATGATGGAATGGCAAATCGTCAAGCCAAGACCCCTGCCCCTTCCCCCGCTCTTTTGCTTGGTGGAAAAGTAGGGATCGAAAACCCTGGATAGAAGATCCTCTTCTATCCCGCTGCCATTATCCGTGACGCTGATTTTGATGTGGGGCCCATGTCCTTCTGGAAGATCCGATTGCAGGTCAGCGCCGTAGTTTTCTGCTGAAATGGTTATGGTACCTCCGGAGGGCATTGCATCCGACGCGTTGAACAATAGGTTCTGCAGGACCTGCCAAATCTGACCCTCATCGCAAGCCACGTCCCACAAGTCGTCCGCCAGTGCATATTTGCATTTGATCGAAGAGCCACTCAATACGAAGCGACAGGTATCGACGATCAGGTTGCGCATGGAGATGGTCTTCTTGATCGGTACCCCGCCACGCGCGAAGGTGAGTAGCTGACTGGTGAGCTGCTTTGCCTTGTCGAGGGTATTCGCAGCATCGCCTAGCAGGCGGTATGGTTCGCTATCCACCTGGCTGGCGTGGCGGGCGAGATCGATGTGGCCAAATATAGCGGAAAGAAGATTATTGAAGTCATGGGCGATCCCGCCCGCGAGGATGCCAAGGGACTCCAGGTTTCGTATCCGCTGGACCTCCGCCTCGATCCGCTTCCGTTCCGTGATGTCGCGATCTACGCCTCGATACCCGAGGAGCCCTCCGGTGGCATCCTTGATCGGTTCCCCGCTGGACTCGAGGATGACCACGCGGCCATCCTTATGCAGGTTTCTGTTCTCCAGACCGGAAAATGGCCTGCCGCTACGGGTGATCTCTTGGAAGGATTGCCTGATTCTCTTTTCATCCTCTTGAGGCATGAGGTCGAAGGGGGTCTTGTGGATGACCTCCTCGGGCTTGTAGCCGAGCAACGCCTCTACCTTCGGACTTACGTACGTGTAGACCCCCTCGGGATCAACTTCCCAGATCCAGTCACTGGAGGTCTCGACAAGGTCGCGAAACCGCTCCTCGCTTACTCGTAGCCGTTCTTCCGCGACGCGGCGCTCCGAGATTTCCGCCGATAGCTCCTCGTTGGTCGACTGCAATTGCTCGGTTCGTTCCCGCACGAGCTCTTCGAGCTCGTCTTTGTGTCTGCGCAGCTCATTTTCGACTTTTTTTCGTTCGGCGATTTCCGTGATGTTTTCTCGTCTCAGACGAAGTGAGGTGAGGAGAGTGCGACGGGTCTGGCCCGATATCACGAGATAGGCAGCTCCATAGAAAGTGATCATGATCCCCATCGCCACATGGATCTCGTTGCCAGTCGATAAGAATCTCGCGACGATAGGGGTTAGCTGAAGCACGGTAAACAGCGTCATCGCATGTGGTAAAGGCGCGAGAGAGTTGGCCGCACCGGCAGTTATTCCGCCGAGAGAAAATGCCACGAATACGTTGTATTGTGGCAAATGAGCGGAATAAAAGAGCGGCCCTGACGCGCCCCATATGATGCCCGATAAGATTACGCCAGTGGTGAATAGAAAATTCCACGTTCCGAGAATTTCGCCGTTCGTTTTGCGACGGCGAAAATAGTAAAGGAGGACCATACGCGCGCATGAAAGAAGCCAGTTGGCGGACAGCCAGATCGATAACGGGGCATGCGGTGTGACTGGCCAGAGAACAACCGTAAGTACCAGCGAAATGACCATGCTGCTGGCTAGGGCGGCCGGCAGATGGGAAAACGCCTGCTCCAGTAATTCGTTGTCGTATTGGGTATTGTCGTGGCGCGCTATCATCTTGGTCGGCGTCGATCTGCGAGAGGTTGTGGCAGTCGCTAGGGGGCGGGCTCAAGCCTAGCAAGGAAACCTTCCAAGTGGGTGTGAGAAACGACGGGACCTCTTTCTGCTAGTATGCAGTGTGGTTGGTTTTGGACCGCCGATTGTTGCGGCCGGAGGGGGCGTGGGGAGCGGTTCAGCGTCGACCGCGGCCGATGGTCTCCAGATGAGCGGCTTAGCCGATCGACGCCTGCGTGTTGCCGATTTGCCGGGCGAGGTGACCACGGAGGAGCGGAGCCCGGCCTAGCAACCTTCCGCGAAACGCCACTGGTAGACGGCTAACCGCTAATCGTTCCGATAATCGTTCCGATACTACACTCCCGCCTGCATGGATAACGACTTCATCCAGATCAAGGGGAAGCAGGACCGCAATGTGTCGGGGCTAGGGATGGCGGTGGAGCGCAAGCATGCCGACGATTTGATCATTCCACCGCTGGAGGGTGCGGACGTCGCCGCCGCCGACCGCGTTATGCGGGTAGCGTTTGGCACGATGATCGGCCTACCGGATCCCGCTGTGTCCCTGGGCGACGCAAGCTATGTGCGTAACCGCTGGCAGGCGGCACCCGGGGCGGCCTTCGTGGCCGAGCTAGACGGGCAGGTGGTCCGCTCGAACTTCGCGACCCGCTGGGGAAGCCTGGGCCTGTTCGGTCCCCTCACCACCCGGCCGGACCTGTGGGATCACGGGATTGCCGGGAGGCTCATCGAGCCGGGCATGGCGCGGTTCTCCGAGTGGCAGGTGCGGCTCGCCGGGTTGTTCACCTCCCCGAGCAGGGCCAAGCACCTCGGTCTGTATCACCGCTGAGGCTATCGTCCGCGCTTCTTGACCGCCGTGATGAGTCGGCCCGTCGAGATGCCTGCTGCCCCGTTGCCGGGGGCACGTCGCCTCTCGGAGCTCTCCGCGGCGACGCGGGCTGCGGCGCTCGAAGGATGTCGTCGCATCACCGACGCCCATCGCCGGCCTCGACCTCACGGCGGAGATCCGGGTGATCGCCGCACTGGACCTCGGGGATACGCTCGTCGTGGGGGACGAAGCCGAACCGGCGGCGTTCGCGTCTTGCCACGTCGGTTCCGGCACGGAGGCGGGGAGTGGCGCCTGTTATGTGAAATTCGCGGCCGTGCGCCCGGGCAAGGAGGCGGCGCGTGACTTCGCACGGCTGCTCACGGCGTGCACGGAGAGGGGGCATCGCGTCTGGTCGCCGGGGTGAACACCGCGCGCCAGGAAGCGTACGAGACCCTGCTTCAATCCGGTTTCCGGACCGACGTCCTCGGGATCGCCATGCACCGGCCCAACGAGGCCGGCTACAGTCGACCGGGGGTGTACATGCTGGACGATTGGCGGTAGAAGTCGTTGCGAAATGGCGCATTGTCACTGGTGAACCTTGCCGTGGCGGTGGCCTGGCTGCCCGCGATGCATCGACGGTGAGGCAGGGAGAGGCGACGAGGAGAATTGCGTTGTATATATTTGAGACAACGCCCGTTGTTGTGTTAAAAAACTCGACATGCAAAACATCTAATGATTTCATGCGGTTTTTGGGATCGAGGTGCGTGTCGTGTCGAAAAGCATTACATTCATTTTATGCCAACGATATATCTTCTGTTTTCTAAGTGGTTGTAATATTTAAGCTGTCGTAGTTTGGCACGGCATTTGCTTTATTTCTCGCGACGCGCACAAGAGTTGCTCAGACCATGAGCGCTATGTCGCGATGTCGGGCGGAGGACGTGGTGAGGGGCGATAGAGCACAAACGCTAAACGAATACTGACCTGCTCAAGGAGGAGAGAGAATGATCAGTTGTGGAACGCGAAGCGTAGGTGGTCCAGATGGTGAACGCGCACCTGTGGCGAGCCATGTCGCTACGGCCCTTAACGGCCTGCTAATTTCCTTCACCTTCGTCTGTGGGCTGCTGCCCTGTTCGAGAGCGGCAGCCGTCTCGTTACAAAACGGAGACTTTGCTTCGTTTGCCGGGTGGGAGGCGGCGATCTTCGATGGCGTGGATCAGCCGGTTGACCCTGCGGTGGATAACCACTTCGCGTTGCTCGGCGGGGGCGTGGCCGAATTGTCTGATGACCCGACGTTCTTCGAAGTCGCCTTGTTCCAGCAGTTCGATCTCCCAGGGGACGTGTCCACGCTGTCCTTCGACTTCGAGTGGATGGTGACGAACGCCACGCCGCCGAGTTTCCCAGGCGATCCGGATGCCGACCTTGTTCAGGCCACGCTGATTGATCCCGTTTCATTCAACTTTCTCGCCGACCTCTTTCCGAACACGGTGGACTTTGGGCTCGTGAGCAATAGCGGCACGGCGACCACCGATGTCAGCAGTCTTGCGGGGCGGAGCGTGATTATCGAGTTCCTGCTATTCGATGGCGACTTCAACGAACAGGATGTCTTCAGGGTTGGGAATATCCAGACGACCATTCCCCCATCAGTGCCCGAGCCTGGAACCTTGGTGTTGATGGCGGTCGGGCTGATCGGCATAGCGCCGTTCATGCGTCGCATCGCTCAGCAGCGGAAGTCGTGAATTGCCGCCGCACGTGGGGGGCACGCGGCGACACTGGCGCACGGAGGGAAGCATGTCCGAGTGACCCACAAGCGTAAGGAGCGTCTTCCCGCTTGGCCGGGAAAAGGGGGACCATCGATCGGTGGCCGTCCTAACACCAGCGTGATGTAAGCAAACCTGGACGACTTCGGAGGAGGAATCCATGGACGGGTACAGGCGGCTGGCGGAGCGGCTGTGTGTGGTCGCGGTTGTACTGTTAACTGGATTGACCGCGTGGTCACCCGAGGCGAACGCGATTACCGACGGCTGGGAAACCGTGATTGATCCGTCCGTGGAGGTGACGCAAAGCCGCGGACTATTCGACCGCAGAACGCGCACATACATCAGCACGGTGACGGTCACCAACCACTCGGGGGTAGAGCTGCCCGGCGAGCTGCGGGCGGTCGTCAACGCCATCAACAAGACGGCACTGGATCCGGATGGTACGACGAGTGCTGGGGAGCCGTACTACAGCCTGCTCTCCGGTGACGGGGTAGCCCTCCCCGATGGGGCGAGCGTCTCGACCACGATCCACTTCAGCGGTGGACGTGGTGAGCTCACCTACACCGTACGCCTCGAGAACAAACCTCCGGTCGCGAACGATCAGCCGGTTCTGACGGTTAATCCTCTGTCGGTCGACTTCGGGGAGGTTTTCGTCGGCACCTCTGCCTCCCGCTGCCTGACGGTGAGTAACACGGGCGGCGGCATGCTCCAGATCACCGACGCTCAGAGCAGTGGAGCCCCCTTCAACGTGTTTCCACCGACCAGCTTTGCCATAACAACCGGCGACCCAGATCGCAGCCTGTGCGTCGGGTTCTCGCCGGACGCTGCGGGCGACTTCACTGGGGCGGTTGATATCTCCAGCAACGCGGGCCCACCGGTGACGATCAATGTCACCGGGCGTGGTGTGATCACGGCGGATCCGGGCGACATCGACGTCCGCGATAGTCTGGATTTTGGCAATGTCGAGGAAGGGGTTCCGATCGACCAGATCCTGACGATTACCAATGTGGGTGGTGGTCCGCTCGTCATCGGGGATGTCGTTACAGACAGCCCCGCGTTCGAGATCATCTACCCCTTGGGGGATGCCCACCTGCCATTCACCCTGGCTCCGGGTGAGGCCCTGAATCTCATCGTGCGGCTGACTCCGCCCGCGGGTAGTGGCGGTACCACAATCACGGGCACGC
>Ga0210096_1000459_pt1 | contig 14202 bp, 19 predicted proteins | sample China_Galinas_PW_4_FD_184864 | JGI IMG/M metagenome (GOLD analysis project Ga0210096, IMG submission 184864) | Wetland microbial communities from San Francisco Bay, California, USA, that impact long-term carbon sequestration - China_Galinas_PWA_D2... | ecosystem: Environmental > Aquatic > Marine... | reverse complement strand
CGGTGAGCAGGCGCCCGACGATGCGGCAGAGCTCACCCAGGCGGTGGCGCTGGTGAAAGGCGCCCCGCAGGACCTTGGGGACGGTGAACACGTACTGGCGGTGCGGCACCGGGGCCAGGACCTCCTCTTCGACCCACTCGCCAAAGATCAGCATCCGCTTCTGGTGACAGGAGGGGCAGAAGCAACGGGTCTTGCAGGAGAAGGGCAGCAGGTACTCGTGACCGCAGGCGTCGCAGTGGACCCGGGCGAAGCCCTTGTGGAGGTCGCCGCAGTCGAGAAAGCGATCCAGGGTCTCGTCCTCGACGCGCCGGTGGATGTGCCCGGCCTCGCGCAGCTCGTCGGCGTGCTCACAGACGCACCGATACAGGGGACTGGCCCGAGGGTTGCGGGGGCGATAGACCTGCTCCTGGGTTGTGGCGTCCGTGCGTTCCATAGTTTCCTCGCTCGGGCTGAGGAAAGTATAGAACAAGACGAGAAAACTTGAGAACCAGCCGACCGATCCGTATCAGGGGCCAGACCACCGCCGGAACCCATACACGCAATCACACCCTTTGCGTGGGGCAACAGCGTTACGCCTCTCCTGCCATACGCAAAACAGCGTTTCGGGTCCCTCCGCTGAGTCGGAAGCCCAGACGCTGGAGATCGTCGACCATCGGGGCCACGGCCGGCACCAGTCCGCGGCGTTTGGCGTCCAGCAAGATCCCAAGCGTCCCCGTCAACTGGAGCCGGAGAACCTCGGCGTGGCGCCTTGCCAGCGCATCATCCAGGATCACGACCGGATCGGTCCCCTCCATCGCCAAGAGAAGGACGCCGGTTTCTCCGGGACCGAGATCGGCGACCAGGCGCACGACTTGCTCACTCGACGGGGCGCGCAGGTCGATCCACGCCAGCGCCTCGGGGATGGGAAGATCGAGGCCCCGGCGCCGGCCCTCGGCCAGCTCTTCGGCAACGGCGCTCGGGACCGTGATCCGCGAGACCAATTTCGGTAACAGCTCCAGTTGCCAGATCTGGTGCAAGTACTGGAGCGGTGAGGTATTGCAGATAACCTCAGGCAAGGGATGTCTGGCGCTGCAGTTCGTCTTCGGTGAGACGGAAGGTATCGACGCCGTAGTCGGCGAGCTTGCTCAAGAACAAGGTCCTCGGGATGCCGGCGAGACGCGCTGCCGCCCCGGACGACAGGCGCCCGAGCTCGTAGAGCTTCACCGAGGCCGCGAGGCGGATTTCCGCCGCGGCGGCTTCATCGGACAACTTGAGCGACAACAGGGAGTCGTCCGGAACATCCAGGATCAATTGGCTCATTCATCCGCTCCATCTGCATGGGATCGTCGATCACATCCGCCGGCGACCAGGACTCGCCTTGGCGCCGGTTGGCACTCGACCTTTTCCGGCGCGCGGCCCCGTTCGGCCGCAGGTGAGTACGAGATCATCATACACTGCCATGGGCAGGCTCCCAGCTACGCCCGCCTCGCCCTCACAAGTACTTCTTGAAGCTGCTCGCCGTCACCGCCACGCTGAGCGTGAACAGGGTCGCAAACGGCAACACCACCAGGCTCAAGGGAAAGGGGTCCAAGGGAAAGGGGTCAGCGCCCTTTAAGGTTTCCACCAGTTGGCCTGAACGGGCTTGAAGTCCTGTCGGACCCATTCTCGCTGCGTAACCCCCGGCCGCGCTCAATGGGAAACCCCGGCCCCTTTCTCCTCCCGCAGAGCCGCGCGGAGCTCTTTGACAGCCTGGCTCTGAGTCCCCCCCGCCATGCGCCGAGCGATCAGCGCTGGGTCGAGATCGGGTAACAGGGCGCTGCGGGGACTCGGGACATAGGCGGCGCCGCGCAGCAGATGAAAACGCAAGGTGCCGTCCCCCCAGAGCCATACCTCGGGGACTCCCAGGCCTCGGTAGACCTCCAGCTTGTCGATGCCCCCGGAGCTACGAATCACTTCGATGGCGATGTCCGGTCGCTTCGGCTCCGCCATGGGAGCTCCGACCACGTAGCATTCGTCGGCCTCCACTCCACGGCCAGCGGCCTCGGAGCGCACTGTCCAGGAGCCGTAACCCTCGAGATCCACCCCGCGCTGTTCGGCCCAGGCCTCGATCAGACGAGCCAGTCGTGTCTTCCATGCTTCGTGATCCAACGAAGGGGTCATGAGCTCCAGCTCCCCGTCCAGGTAGGTGATACGGACGCCAGCGGACTCACCGCGCATGGTGAGGATGGCCTCGTAGTCTTTCCATGCGATGCCGTGGAGCCTCACCCGCTGGTCGACGTGGGCGGCGGGGTCTGGCGGATCTTGTGGAAGCGGCATGCTCATGACGACCAAGTTAGCACGGGAAGCGAGTCCGGGCGTAGTGTGGCCTAGGGGGCTTCACAGCGAATCCGCTCTAGCCCGGCAGTGCCGAGGTGTTTCGAGCGGGCGGGGCCGGCCTATCCCAACCATATGATTCCATTTTCAATCTGGTTCAGATTCAGCGGATTTGGGAGCTTGGCATGCCCATTTCGCCCACGAAATGGCCGTGCCAAGTCATCACCGAGCTGGAAACGGCAAGACTCCGAGCGTTGGGACGATGAAGATCGCGGATCTGAATCGACCATGCGTGACTAGTTGCCCTGGTCATTGCTGCCCGCTAGACTGATAACCAGTCAGCATGACTATGCGTTTCAGGTGCCCAGCATGCACCCCGAGCAAGTGTCCAAATCGCAGTTCAAGGCCAAGGCGCTGGAATACCTGCGGCAGGTCGAGGCCACCGGGGAGCCGGTGGTGATCACCGACAATGGTCGCCCGACGGTGGAAGTCCGTCGGTTTCGCTCGGATCGGCGTTCCCCCCTCGAGCGGCTGAACGGCACCGTGGTGGAGTATCAGGCGCCCACGGAGCCGGTCGGCGCGGACGAGTGGGAGGCGTCGGATTGATCGTCCTCGATACCCACGTGTTGGTGTGGTGGGTCAATGGTGGCTCGAACCTCTCGAAAGCCGCGACCAAGGCGATCGATCGGGAGCAGGCGGACGAGAACGGCATCATCCTGATTTCGTCCATATCGGCCTGGGAGATCGCGCTGCTGGCTCAGAGAGGGCGGCTGACCCTGACCAGCAACGTCGACGACTGGCTGGGTACGATCCGCGAAATCGAAGGCGTGCGGTTCGTACCTGTCGACAATGACATCGCAGTCCAGTCGACACGCCTGCCCGGAGAGTTTCATCCTGATCCGGCCGACCGGATGATTGTCGCGCTGGCCCGGCACGTCGCTGCCCCACTGGTCACGGCCGACGCCAGGATCATCGCCTACCGACACGTCCGGACCATTTGGTAGCTGGCGAATTGCGGACACTCACCTGACGCTCTTGGGTTTGGCTCGGCCCCGCGAGCACTATGGGGGACTTCAGCTCGCCCCCGTACCGTCTGAAAGACAGGTCGACAACAGGCGCCTCAAGGGCGGGTAGGCAACGCTCTTCGCCAGCAATGCCCCACGCAGGTGACGGATAGGCCGGGCCATCGCGATAGGTGCCTGGGCGTAAGCCTGTTCGAGCGCGGCGGGGTCGGCCTCCATCAAGGCCGCGGCCAGGATCAGCGCCTGGCGCCGATCCTTCTCCGCCTTTTCCGGAAAGCCGCTTCGCTTAGGAATGGCCCGTGCCCGAGCGTACTACTAGGCTGCCTGGGGTACCCGGAAGCAGACGGCCGGCTGCCAGCACGCGTTCATTCAACTCCGCGTACTGGGTGCGAAACGCGAACTCTTGTTCCCGAAACAGCGGCGTCGCCGTGGACATCGACTTCCCCGACCGAGACGGGCCGTGTTGGTCAGCGTGGAGCGCGAGAGAACTTACCCCACAAAACATTATATTGTTGGGTAACGCGCCCCCTGTCAACAGTAGGGTCTAGCCAGCCGCTGTTCGCTTGGAGAGACGGGTATAAAGGAAGTTATCGTTTCCTATATATCGATTTCTCGATCGTAAGTGAAATCATGATTTCACTTACTTCATCAGAGTTTGGGGCCCTGACTGGTTTGGGCGCACGCCTGCGCCGTCGCCGGCTCCTGGCGGGCGAGCCACAGGCACGCGCCGCCGGCCGGGTTGGCGTCTCGGTGCCGACCTACCGCAAGCTCGAGCGGGGAGACCCGGCGGTCCAGATCGGCATCTGGGTGCGCGCCATCGGGCTCTACGGGACCCTGAGCGATCTCGATCTGCTGCTGCCGGAGTCACTCTTCGACGCGGAGCCGGGCCGTCAGCGCGCCCCGAGGCGCCAACCGTGATCGGGCTCCGGGTGTGGCTTCGCACCTCGGACGGGGAGCCCTGCCTGGCGGGTGCCATCCGGGTCGCGGACCCGGACCCTCGCAGGGGCGGGCTGCTGCGCGGCGAGTTTCGCTATGAGGGAGCCTACCTCGATTCGCCGAACGCCTTTGTCCTGGACCCGATCCATCTCCCTCTGGAGTCGCGCGTCTTCGATTCCGCCCGACCCCAGGCGGGGGTCCACGCCTGCTTCGAGCATTCGCTCCCGGACGACTGGGGTCGGGGGCTCCTGATCCGCCGCGCCGGTCTGGCGCGAGACCGTCAAACCCCGCCCCATCTGCTGGCCGTGCTCGGCGGCGACGGCCTGGGAGCACTGGCCTACACCACCCATTCGGACGCCCCGCCGGAGCCCGAGGTTCCGGGGGCCACCCCGGAACTCGAGGACCTCTACCCCAGATCACCATGCTCATGGACTCGATATCCGCGTTGCCCAGCCCGCGGCCCATGTCCCGCGCCAGCTGGGCAAGCCGCATGGCCTCGGACAGCTCTCCCCGATTGAGATGGAGCCGGGCGGTCATCCAGGCGAGGTGGCCGTGCTGCTCGCCCCCGGATAGCCCGCTCAGTAGCGCCTCCGCACGGCGCAGGCAGCCCTGTGCCACGGCGAGATGCAGGGACTCGGTCTGGATGCGCGCCAGACCGATCAGGACTCGGGCGGCCGCCTCCCGTTCCGCCCGAATGGAGTAGGCGACGGCGGGCCGCTCCAGGGGCCCCACGGCGCTGGCGAGATCACCCGCGCACTGCGCGGCGATGCCCCAGCGTTCCAGCGCCTCGGCGTCGAGCGGCTGAGTCCGGTCGGCCTCGGGAAATCCCTGCATGGCGTCCTGCCATCGCGCCCCGGCGTAGTCGCGTTCTGCCTGGACCAGGAGGGGCTCGTCCGTAGACTCCGACTCGGACTCCTCGACAAGAAAACGGTAACCCCGCCGCGCGTAGTTTCGGATCGCCCCTTCCAGCCCGCCCTGCTGGAGTGCACCGCGGGCGAGGCTGACGGCCCTTTGCAGTGAGCTCTCGGTGACCACCATGCCGGGCCAGAGGGCATCCAGCAGCGCGTCCTTGCCCACCACCCGACCACGGTGCTCGACGAGATAGCAGAGGTGGAGCGCCCGTATTGGCAGGCAGCGGAGGCTGCGTGCATACCGGCCGCTGGCAGGAGTCCATGCCCACCTGTCCGGAGCCGACTCTGGTCGTGGAAGGGGGCCAGGCCAAGTTCGTGTTTGCGGCAGACGAGTCGGAGTTCTTCGGGTTCGACCAAGTCAGCTTCAGTGACCAGGTGAAAGCCGATCTGGACTCCGTGGTCGGGGCAGTCGATAACGCCGACATGATTCACGGCATCACCGTCACAGGCCACGCGGACCGCATTGGCCCCGCCCCGTACAACGACAAGCTGGCTTTGCGCCGCGCCGCTTGGCGATGGGGTCGGACCACGCTATCTTGTTGAATAGTCAGGATAACCTCTCTGAAAAAGGCCAGAAATCCTCCTTAGAACGCTCATTTTGGGGCCAAAACGCCTTTCTAAGGGAAAAAGACCACAGAACTCAGCTGCCATGATACGAGCTCCAAAGAGGTTAAAGTGTCCATTTTGGTGCCGAAAAGGACGGCTTAAGGCAGATATTCGGGCCTTGTTGGAGCGATTTCCGCATAAGATCAATGCGTTAGCTTGGTCCGACCCCGATCGAAGCCACGCCTATTGTCTGATGACCAATCACTACCATGTTCTGTTGGAGACGCCGGATGGTAATCTCTCTCGGGGAATGCGTCAGCTAAACGGCGTCTATACACAACGCTTCAACCGTGCTCACGGTCGTGTCGGCCATGTGTTTCAAGGTCGCTACAAGGCTGTGCTCGTTCAGAAGGACGCATACCTGGTGGCGGTGGCCCGCTATATCGTGCTCAACCCCGTGCGTGCGCGCACGGTGCGTAGCGCCCGTGAATGGCCGTGGAGCAGCTATAGGGCGACGGCGGGGCAGGTGGCTTGTGCGGCTTGGTTGTCGCGTGATTGGCTGTTAGCCGCGTTCGGTGAGAAACTCTCTGTGGCCGAGAGCGCGTACCGGGAGTTCGTTCTCGAAAGGGAGAGGGCAGCCTTCGCCGTGGGAGAAGCTGAAGAACCAAGTCTATCTAGGAAGCGATCAGTTCGTTGAGCAGATGCAAGGCCTTCTGAAGCCGGATCGAGATCTGAGCGAAGTTCCGCTCGCGCAAAAGCGTAGAATGGCCCGGCCGTTGAAAGAATACGAAAGGCTGTCAGGCAGCAGGGACGAGGCCATTGTCGCAGCGTACACCAGCGGCGGCTACACGATGAAGGAAATCGGCGAGCATTTCGGGCTTCACTATTCGCGAGTCAGCAGGCTATTGAGAAACTTGCGAGCAAAACGCAAGACCTGACCCCTTTCTCCCTTTCTCCGGATCTGAAACGCGTTGTCGATGGCCCGTTCCAGCCCGTCGAGACACCGCCTGAAAGGTTGACGACGGCCTCGATCGGCCTAGAATCGGCAGAAAGCCAGGGATTCGTCGCCGCCATGGGCAGAGGGGCCCGTAGAGCGCGCGGCCGAGCCGCCCGCAGGAGCGAATCAGGACCATGTCGTTCATTCGGGGTAATGTCAAGCTGTCTTTTGCGGGCAGTGGCAGCGCGCCGACATTTTCTCAGCTCTGGTCAGCTGAAAGGAAATTCCTATCCCTCGATCGAGCAGCGTGAACGATTGCCTTCCGGTGATGCCCCAAGACGGCGATGGCCAGACAAGCCCGTCCATCGCTGTTCCATCGCGCCGCGGCAACCGGTTTCTCAATCACGTCATGCAGCGGGTCCTGCGCCAGCGGGTACCCCACACGGCGCCGAGCCCCTGGCACACGGACATCTACTACGAAGAGGTGCGACTGCACGCGCCTGAGGATCCCCGCCTCGGCCCCTATGTGATGCCGCTGGTCACCCTGCGGACCAATCCGTGTCGATGGTCTGCGAACGCAGGTTGTGTGATGTGTGGCTATCACCTTGGTGCCAATCGTGACACGGTGACCGATGCCCACTTGGTGGCGCAGACCGAAGACGCGATCCGGCGGCTCAACCCTGAGGTCTACCCCTCCCTGGTAGTCACTTCTAACGGTAGCTTTCTCGATCCCGCCGAAGTCTCTGACGAGGTGCGCCCCGTGCTGCTGCGGATGTTGCGAGAGGCAGGCTTCCGATTCCTCGTGTGCGAGACCCGACCCGAGTACATCACTGTCGCACGCCTACGCGCAATGGCAGTGGCGTTCTCGCCATCTACGGCCGGCGGCTCCGGTCCCCACCCCTTGTCACTGTCTTTCGGACTGGAGAGCTGCGACGACTTCATCCAGCAGTTTTGCATCAACAAGGGCCGGCGGCGTGCGGATTACTTGGACGCCTTCGCCCTGCTGGACAAGGAAGGCTTTTCGTTCGATTGCTACGTGCTATTGGGCAAGCCATTCTTGAGTGCACGAGAGGACGTGGAAGATGCCTTGCGCACCATTCGTTTCGCCATCGACCATGGTGCCGGCTACGTGTTCGTCATGGTCACCAATCTAGTGGACTACAGCCTTACGGGCTACTTGGCGGAACGCGGGCGTTACCGATTGCCGAGCCTTTGGCGGGCGGTGGAGTTGCTCGAGAGACTACCAGAGCATTACCGGAGGTTGGTGCAGGTCAAGGGCATCAGCCATGCCCCAGTACCTCCGAATAGTTATGCCCGCAGTTGCGACATCTGTACCGAGCATGTAAAGGGGGTTATCAACTTCTGGAACCAAACTGCAGAGTACGAACACTTGCGCAGCATTTTCCCCTGCGACTGCCGCGAAGCGTTCCGGGACAGAGAATGGGGACAATCACCTGCGCTGGCACTTCCCCCGCGAGTATTGGCAGAATATGAAACCTTGGCCGCAGAGCTGGGCGTGGACCTTGCTTTGATTCCGAGTATCGAGTTGGAAACCCTGGCCGCGGCCGAGGGATGGGCGTGAAGTCCCGAGCGCCGGCGCCCGATTCCACAGAACGCCTGCTCGAGCGCTCGCGAGCACTTTCCCGTGACCTACGAAGGCGGCGCCTGCAATACGAGGCAGCTGCTACGCCTTTGAACGCCGCCCCCGATCGGCCGGATATTTTTTTCGACCACGCGCCCGGCGGTACTTACCCCATCATCGCCTTCCGAACCGTGCCTTGCGACAAGTATGTCCAAGGCTTCTGCGGCCCCTGTGCCTACTCCGCCCGCTCCTATCCGCGCGGTCTCTCTCGAGAAGCGCTGCACGCCGGTCTGATGGGTCAGCTTGAGTGGGTCCTGACACATTTCGACGAGTTGTTCGTTGCGCGTAGTGACGGGCGCCTTGCCGGTTACCGCCTACGGACGGCCCCCCAGCGTCCCTGGTACATGATGCAATTGGCCGGAGAGAGCAGCTTCTTTCGCAATGCAGAGGTGCCGCTCGTCTATCGTCGGGCTATCTTGGAGCGCCTGGTCGCGTTCCAGGAAGAGCGTGGCGTCAATCTCCACCTGATGCTGGAGTGCCGGCCCGAGCACCTACTTGCAGCCGCTCGCAGTGGCGAGCTGGCCGACTTGGCGCCGCTGCTGCAGTCACTCGACACGGTGGTGAATGTCGGTCTTGAGTGCCACGACGAGTTTCTGCGCAACATCGCTTTCGCCAAGGACCTGGATCTGGCCGTCTTCACCGAATCCATGATCCTGGCCCAGGCACAAAGACTGGACCCTGGCGTGTTCCTGTTTGCCGGCTCCACCCTTCTAACCACCTCGGAGATTCTGGGCGAGGTCGGCCGGGGAGTGGAATTCGTCGAGCGTATGGGGCTTTTCGCCAACGTCATGGTCCCCAATCTCCAGGCCTACAGCCTGCCGGACCTGCTCTACGAGGCCGGCCGCTACCGCATGCCCGAGCCCTATTTCCTGTTGGACCTGGCCGATCGCCTGCTGGAGTTCCGTCCCTGCCGCCGGCATGCTGTTACGCCGTTCGACTGGTTCATCGGGGGTCTGGTGTCGGACCCGCCGCCGCGCATAAGCATTCTGACCAACCCCCAGCGCCGCACCACGGACAGGGTTACCAGCGAGATCCATAGCTGCATCCTGGAATTGGTGCGCGGACTCGACGCCCCCCGTTACCGGCGAAGCGCAGAGCAGCTGCGCCGTCACAGCGACTATGCCCATCATCGGGCAGACCTTGAGCGACGTGACTCGCGACCCCTGGCCCAGCGGCTCTCGGAGGAGCTGGCATTTGCCTCGGACTACCTCGACACCTATGATTCATGCGTCAGGACCAGCCTCAGCCCCGCAGCCAACAGGAGTCTTGCGCGGTGATTTCCACACACCACAATCCAGCCCCGGGCCGTAATCCCGGGCCTCCCTGGAAGGACGAGCTCCTGGCCCGTTTGCACCGCGACCCCCGGTTCTCCTCGCGCCTGCGGGGCGTCGCTGGCTGGGATGCCGTGCCGCCAGGCGCCTTGCCGCACGGTGACGGTCCCGCGCGCCCCTCCCTGGGCTATTTCACCAGCAGCTCCACCGGGGCACCGAAGCGGGTGTGCTATTCAAACCGAGACTGGGAAGACAGCGTTCGCCACCGATCAAGCTGTCTGGCCGCTCTCGGACTCAAGCCTCACCACCTGGCCGCTGTTCTGCTTCCTTTCGGCCCCTGGTTCTCGGGCGACAACATCAGCCAGGCACTGTTGGGTCTGGGAGCGCGCGTGCTCCCGGCAGGGCTATACGGTCCGCACCGGCCGGCGGTCGGAAAGCTGCTCAAGAGGCTTGGCGCAAACGCCGTGATCACCACGCCTTCGGTGGCCTTTGCACTCACCGGCGAGACAGATCCGATCCAGCTGGATGTACTAGTCCTGGTGGGGGAGACCCTCCCTCCGGCTCTGCGCCCGCGCCTGAAGGAGCACTTCGGTGCCGAGCCCCGCTGCCTGTTTGCCGCCAGCGAGGCCATTATCGGCCCCGAGGAGACCGATGAGCCGGGGACCTACACCTGGGATCCGGATCGACTCTGCCTCGAAGTGATGCACGCTGACGGCACCATCGGCACTCTGGGCGAAGGCGAGCTGCTAGTGACCTGCCGCTACGGCGAGGCCATGCCCTTGCTCCGTTACCCCCTCGGCGACCGTGTGGAGATTCTGGGTGGCGGCAATCCGCGCTTTCTCCACCTGGGCCGCATCGGACACGGTTTCAGTCTCGCCACCGGGGTCAAGATGGGACGCGCCCAGCTCGACCGTTTCCTCGACGGCCTCGACGCCTCGATCCACGAGGCCCGCTTCGACATCACCCATGGCGCGGCGCGGGACCAAGTGGCGATCGCCCTGGGCGGGTCGGCGCCCCTGCCGGACCGGGACCAGGTCCGCGCCCGCTTCGTTGCCTCGTCCCTAGAGGTATCGGACGCATTTGCCTGCGGATACCTAAACGTGGAAGTGTCCACGTTTGTCGTGCCCCTTGCAGCCAAGCGCCGACTGCGGATCTCCGAGACCCCCTGGAGGCTTTAACCCGATGCTCTCGCTGGACCGCCTCACGGACGAAGCCGCCCGCCATCCTCTCTACCGCGGGTGGGACTTCACGGACGTCAGGCAGTTCGGAGACTCCGCCTGGTGCCGTCTGCCCTGTCTCACTTCCGACGATCTGCGGCAAGCACCGCTCGCGGGCAACGGCCCCGAAGTTATTTTCTATTCGTCCGGTACCACCGACCAGCCCAAGTTGATGGCACTCAGCCCGGAAGACCTCGCACGGGTGGCCGATCTCTGTGCCCGATTCGCCCGCCTCGAAGGCATCAGCGAACGCTCCCGGGTCATGGTGCTGCTGCCCATGGCCCTGTGGACGGTCGGCCGCATCACGGTAGACGGCCACCGGCTGGCCGGCGCCGAGGTCTTCCCGGTCGACCTGCACGGGGGCGTCGACAGCTGGCAGCGCTATGCCGATGCCATCCGCCCCACCGTCATCTCAAGCACCCCCAGTGTCCTGGCCGCCTGGGCGCCCCATTATCGGGGCGGCCGCCTGGAGTTGGTGGAGACCACCGGCGAGCCGCTGCTGGCCCGGGAGCGGCACCTCATCGAGGCAAGCTTCGGGGCTTTCGTCCACGACGCCTACGGCCTCACAGAATGCGTCGTCGGCACCGAATGCCGCATGCGCGACGGTTTCCACTACTGGCCCGATGCCACCGGCGTCGAGGTCCTAGACCCGGTGAGCGGAGAGCCGCTCCCGCCGGGAGAGCACGGCGAGCTGGTGCTGACCAGCTTCATGCAGGCGCGCACGCCCATCCTTCGCTACCGCAGCAGCGATCTGGGCAGCGTAGACCTCACTCCGTGCGCCTGCGGCAGCGAACAACCGCGGGTAAGGTTGGAAAGGCGCATTGCCGCGACCCTCTCGCTACCACGAGCGGTCAAGCTGGATGTTGCCGAGTTTGGAGCGATACTGAACGGACTGGTGCCCGGCGCACGCTTTCGGTTCAAGGGGACACCGGGGAGTCCGGCGGCGCCGCACGTCGGATCGAAGTTTCGGCCGATGCTGGAAGTCTCGGCACCGGGTACGGACTTTCAATCGTGTTCGGCCATACGCGGGGCGTTGCTGGCTGCCGTGCCGGAGCTTTCGGAGTTGGTCTTTGAGAAAGATCTCGATTTGGAGATCGTTGTCCCCGAGAGCGGGGTAGAGTGGTCGACTATGCGGGGTCTCGAGCCCGGCGGGATTGGGCGTTCCGAGTGAAGTCGGATATCCTCCACTGGCTAACCTCGTTTCGCAAACGGCTGTATGGATAACGTGCGGAGCAGCCCCTGTGGGAAGTGAGAAGACAACCGGGATTCTCCCCTCAATGCCGGGGATCGTGGATGGTGGCGGCAGCCTCCGCAGCGGTTTCGCCTATCTCATACGCTCGAAATTGCGCATGCCCGAGCTATACCCCTTTCTCGGGGAGCTGCTGTTTTGCACGAGGGCTACTGAGGACGGAGTCTCGCTCGACGGCGAGAATGGATGGGAGACCTGCACCAATGTCGTCGGCATGTTCATCGATGATGACCGTACCAATTTCTTCAGCGCACTTGGGGCGACGGGGGACACCGCGGAAAAGATCGATACTAACTTCGTGACCGAGATCGTAGACTCCGACGCCCCTCGCGGGTGTTTGCCCGAGTTTGCGGCTTGGCTGGACACCTACGGGACATTCGCCAAGACCGAAACCGAAGCTTCGCGACTCTTCCATGAGAGCTGGCTGCCGCCCTGGCTGTCCCAGTCCATCGTTGGTGCGGGCAATCCAATGAGTATCTATCGTTTTTTTCGCAGCATTAGTGCTCACGAAGCAATCGGCTCCGTGAACATTTATTTGCTGAACTCCCTGAGCAACTTGTACCGAAACCTGGGTTTGTCCGAGACGGCCGCGTTGTTGAAAAAGATGCTCGAAGACGTATGGAGGCGCAACGCAACCGACGGGGGACGGATTGGCGACAAGGATGGCCTGTTTTTTGCCGTGCTCCAGGAAGGCGTCATGGAGCCGGCCCAGGCGAGTTATCTCGAGTCGTTCTTCGACGGCGTGTTGAAGCTTGAACCCTATCGATTTGGCAACCTGCGCATCGCCCGTCTGCGGGTCGAATCGCTTCCACTGCAATCGCGCTTGCCGGAAAACGTACTCTTTCTGCCCACATGGCAGGAAGATCTACTCCCAATCGGGTCTGGCGACCCCAATATCGACGCCTTGCGAGATCGGCGCCTAGGGCGTAGCTGTTATGTCTCCGTATATGGCGTTCCCGACCCCGCGCCTGTGCCCAAAGTGTCTTTAGTCGATCCATGACCGATTACATTCTTGGCATCAACAGCGCCTATCACGAATCGGCCGCCGCTCTGATCGCCGACGGGCGGATCATCGCCGCCGTTGAGGAGGAGCGGCTGAGTGGCGTGAAACACGGCAAGGCGGTACGCGTGGACAACGCCGACGACCTGCCATGGGGGGCCATTGGTGCCTGCCTGGCGGAGGCCGGGATCGGTTGGGACTCCCTCGGCGCAGTCGCCTATTCCCTAGATCCCGAGCTTCGGCGGTGGCACGCCTGCCTCGGGTCCGAGGGCGACCCGTACACCTTCGGACATCCGCTCGGCGAAGAGATCTTCCAGCAGAGTCTGGCCCGTATCAGGAGCCGGCTTCCCTTGGGAAAAGGCCGCAACCTTCATTTCGTGCCCCACCATGAGGCCCACGCCTGGTACGCCCTCGGCACCTCCGACTTCGACGGAGCGGCCGTGTTGATCATCGACGGTATAGGTGAGGGGGCAAGCCTGTCGCTGGGGTGGGGAGACCGGAGTAGGTTGCACTTACCTAGGCAATCTCTGTTCCCTGCCTCCATCGGACTGGCCTGGGAGAAAGTGGCCAGGTTCTTGGGACTCACCGAGTACGATGCCTGCAAGGTCATGGCGCTGGCGGGTCTTTCGGCCGGCGGCGACCGAGGCGCGCTTTCCGACGCCCTGTCCTTTCAGTCCGGTGAGCTAGTGGTGGACCAGGATGTGTTTCGGCTGGAATTTCCCGACGACTTCTCCGGGCTGGAAGGCCGATTCGGATCACCGTCGGACGAACGCCGCGCGGCTGTGGCCGACGCAATCCAATGCGCGACAGAGGAATCGTTGTTGGCGCTGGCGAGCTACCTGCACGGACGCTACCGCCTGCCGGACCTGGCGTACGGCGGCGGAGTGGCGCTCAACTGCCGGGCCAATGAGACGTTGGCCCGTTCTGGCCTGTTCCAGAGGATACATGCGGGACCCGCGTCCCATGACGCAGGCACCGCCCTTGGGGCGGCCTGGTGGGTGCATGCGCAGCGCTTCAACAGCCCTGTTCCCCGCCAGGAGCCGTCGCAAACGTTGTTCAGTGGTCCGGAGGCGGCGAGAGAGGAGGTCGGACAACCCACGCCGGTCTCGGACTGGGTCCTTCTAGAGGGCCCCGCGGCAATTGACCATGCACTGCGGCGTTTATTGGCGGGCGAATGGG
>Ga0210096_1000458_pt1 | contig 14211 bp, 11 predicted proteins | sample China_Galinas_PW_4_FD_184864 | JGI IMG/M metagenome (GOLD analysis project Ga0210096, IMG submission 184864) | Wetland microbial communities from San Francisco Bay, California, USA, that impact long-term carbon sequestration - China_Galinas_PWA_D2... | ecosystem: Environmental > Aquatic > Marine... | reverse complement strand
GCCACGAGTGCCACCACCACGAGGATGGCGAGGAAGGAAAAGACGATGAACGGGAAGAGGATCTTGTTCTGGATCGTCTTCCGCTCGAAGAACAGGTCGCGGCAATAGGCGGTGTACTTACCCATGGCGGATGGCTCGTCTACGCGCGGGCCACGCGCCGGTTGGGGACGGGGCTCCCGGTCGGGCCCGTGCTGGAACGGAGGTCAGCCATGGGTCTCGGCCTCAATCCGCGTCCGGGGGCCGCGGCTGAAAGAACCACGAGAGGAAGCGCGCAAACAGCACACCGATCACGGCGCCGGAGACGACGAGCACCACGAAGACCACGGCACCGAGCGCAACCTGGGCGACGATCATCTCCCCCCAGCGTGGTCCGAGGGCGTCGCGGATCGCTTTGCCCCAACCCCCGCGCTGGTCGGGTGGCAGAAAGCGATCGATGGAACCGGCGACGGCCAGTGTGACGATCGCGCCGACCACCGCTCCCACCGTCACATCCGGCCGTTTCAACCACGATCTCATCGCCGATCCCGGGGCCGCATCGTGCGCCACCTGGAGAACCCGCCGCGGCCGGGCGGTCACGCGTCCCACGAGCTCGCCAGAGCAGGGATTGTGGCACGAAGGCGGCGATCCCACCAACGCACCGCGGAGTCTTTCGGGAACGACCCGAAGGAATCCCGTATTCTGTACCCTGCCGTGGATTTTGCGGCTGGCGAGAGGTACCGGTGCAGCAGTAGAACGGTCGGGCGAAAGGCGGGTTAAGATGGAGTCAGACCCACGAGCCGCGGAGACCGAGAGATGGCGCAGTTTCCTGAAGACGGCACGCGCGACGTGATCGACGGGACACCGGTCGTCTGTTACGGCGGCTACTGGATCCGCTACTACCCGCCGCCTGAGAGCTCCCTGACGGAGAAGAAGCAGCTCATCGAGCAGCTCACCAAGCGCGCCTTTCACCAGACGGAGGACGGGATCAACACGCCGGGGGAGCGGCTCGACCTGGCGCGCCAGTGCTACGAGGCGGAGACCGATCCGGGGCGCAAACGGGTCAACGCGGCGATGCTCGCCGGCGCCTTGTTCAACCGCGCTACCGACATCTTCACCAACGTGGTCGACCTGGCGGCGAAGGGGGTCGAGATCTCCAACAACGACGAGCTGATGCAGCAGTGCGCGGAGTGTTTCAAGGAGGCGCTGGAGCTGGGCGAGAACGTCAAGCACTACAGCGGCGGGGAGGGGCTCGACGAGATTTGGGGCGAGCCGTTCAAGGCGTTCGTCATGCCGATCTCGGCCTTCTACGAGAGCCGTTACATCAAGGTGGCGCAGGCCATGGGCGAGATCGACCGGCTGGCGGCCAAGATGCGCGCGGTCGCCAACCACGTCCCCGGCTTCGCCGCTGTTGATGAACAGGTCGTCGCCTTTGCCGAGGCCGCTCGGCGGGTCAGCGAGACGATCAAGAACGACCCAGTGATCTTCCAGGTCTGGCCGCGGTTCGTGGCCGCGGGGGAGGCGTTGTACGACTTCCTCCCGGCGTGCCCGGACTACGACGACGAGCTACTCGCCTACATGGAGAGCGCCCGGCGCCTGCTGCGGGAGGGCAAGCGAGTGATCGAGTACCTCGCCGGCGCCCGGGTCCCCATGCCCAAGACCTCCGCCGCCTACCTGGAGAAATGCGATCTTCTCCTGGCTCTGCCGGTCCCCGGGTAGCCCGCGTTGCCCACGGTGACACCCGGCCACCCCGGTCGGCCCGGCGTCGCTCCACGCGCAGGCGGAGGCCGCGCGGGAGGTAGTGCCGGAGACGGCCGCCGCCGCGCTCCACGGGGACCGTCACGCGCTCCCCGGCCTGGCCCGTGACGGTGGCCGCTCCGCGCCGGCGAAGAGGCGCCGGCCCCTCCGCTGGCCGGGTACGCTGGCGGCGGCTACCCTCGCCGCCGTGGACCCCACCCCCGACATCGACCGCCGCTTCATGGCCGAGGCCCTGGACCTCGCCCGCGCCGCCGCGACCCTCGGCGAGGTGCCCGTGGGGGCCGTGGTGGTGGCCGACGGCCGCGTCGTGGGTCGCGGCCTCAATCGCCGAGAGCTCGACCAGGATCCTCTGGCCCACGCGGAGCTGCTCGCCATGCGCGAGGCCTGCGCGACCCTGGGTCGCTGGCGCCTCACCGACGCCACCCTGTACGTCACCCTGGAGCCGTGCGTGATGTGCGCCGGGGCGCTGGTCCAGGCCCGGCTCGGACGGCTGGTCTTCGGTACCACCGACCCGCAATACGGCGCGGTCGGGTCGCAATTCGATCTGCCGCGGGATAGCCGGCTCAACCACCGCGTCGCGGTGATCGGCGGCGTCGAGCATGAGGCGTGCCGCGCCCTCCTCGACGCCTTCTTCGCCCGCTTGCGGGAGGGATGAGGTCTGGGGAGAATGCGCGTTCTGCGCTTCGCGCATACGGCGGAGTGATCGCGCGTGGAGAGGTGACCGAGCGGCCGAAGGTGCACGACTGGAAATCGTGTGTGGTGAAAGCCACCGGGGGTTCAAATCCCCCCCTCTCCGCCATGTCCTTAAGTAGACCGTAGATAGTAGACAGGGGCAGCCAGGATTAAGGTCACGCCGGCGTTCCCTTGCAGATGGCAGAAGCACCCACGGAGAGATGGCCGAGCGGTCGAAGGCGTCTGACTCGAAATCAGATGTGGTGAAAGCCACCGGGGGTTCAAATCCCTCTCTCTCCGCCAATCCCCTGGAACTGCTTAGCGCAGCGAGACGCGGCGGCCGGTTTCGCCGGCCTATGATCCGAGGGGATTGCCGCAAGTGGCCGCGGATGCACCCGGCGCCGACCGATCGCGGTGAACAGCCTCTACGCCTTTGCGTTACGGTGATCAGCCGCCGATCAGCAACGATCCTCAGGGGCCCGCCGTCGCGGCGAGGGGCTCACACGTCGAGATTGGCCACCTGCAGGGCGTGCTTCTCGATGAACGCGCGGCGAGGCTCGACCACGTCGCCCATGAGGACGGTGAACATCTCGTCCGCGGCGATCAGGTCGTCGAGGCGGACCTGCATCAGGGTGCGGCGCTCCGGGTCCATGGTGGTCTCCCAGAGCTGCTCCGGGTTCATCTCCCCGAGTCCCTTGTAGCGCTGGATGGTCAGGCCGCGCTTGCCCACCGCCTGAATATGATCGGCGAGGGCCTCGATCGTCGGTAGCTCCAGGCCGCCGTTCGCCGCCTCGGCCGGCTCTTCCGCGCCCGATTCCTCGCCGGCGCTGTCATCGTCCCCGGCCTTGGCACGCAGCACCCGGAAGGGCGGCTCGCCCACGTCATCAAGCTCTTCCTTGAGGGCACGCAGGCGGTGGAACTCCGGGGACTCGACCATGTGCGCGGTGATCTCCACATCGATGCCGTTGTGCACGAGGATGTTGTGGTCCCCGTGCTCCTCGTCGCGCACCAGATCGAGGGAGACCTCCGGCTCGTACTCGCGCAGGGCGGCGAGCACCTTGAGCAGCTTTGTCTCGTCGGTGAAATCGAGATGGCGCCGCACCTCCTTGGAGAGCAGCCCTTCGAGCAGCGCATGGCTGATGCCGTGGCGCTCGTAGCGGGCCTGGGAAACCCGGTACTCCCCCACCGCCTTGAGGATCCGGATGAGCCGATTCTGTTGCAGGGTGCGACCCTCCGCCTGGACCCGCACCCGGCTGGCGGCGGTGGTGAGGAGGTGCTCGGTGAGGTCGGCCTCGGACTGGAGGTAGCGCTCCTGCTTGCCGCGCTTCACCTTGTACAGGGGCGGCTGGGCGATGAACAGGTGGCCGCGCTCGATCACCGCCGCCATCTGGCGGTAGAAGAAGGTGAGCAGCAGGGTGGCGATGTGGGCGCCGTCCACGTCCGCGTCGGTCATGATGATGACCTTGTGGTAACGGAGCTTGGCGACGTCGAACTCGTCGCGGCCGATACCGGTGCCGAGGGCCGTGATCACGGCCCGGATCTCGTCCGAGGAGAGCATCTTGTCGAAGCGCGCCTTCTCCACGTTCAGGATCTTGCCCTTCAGGGGCAGGATCGCCTGGTAGTGGCGGTCGCGGCCCTGCTTGGCGGAGCCGCCGGCGGAGTCCCCCTCGACGATGAACAGCTCGGAGCGAGCCGGATCGGTCTCGGTGCAGTCCGCCAGCTTGCCCGGCAGGGTGGAGACCTCCAGGGCCGACTTGCGGCGCGTGAGCTCGCGCGCCTTGCGCGCCGCCTCGCGGGCCTCGAGGGCATTCACGGCCTTGGACAGGACGGCGCGGGCCACCTGCGGATTTTCTTCCAGGAAGCGGCCGAGGGTGTCATTGACCGCCGCCTCCACCAACCCCTTGACCTCGGAGTTGCCCAGCTTGCCCTTGGTCTGACCCTCGAATTGCGGGTCGGAGAGCTTCACCGAGATCACCGCCGTGAGCCCCTCGCGCACGTCATCACCGGACAGCGAGCCGCCCTTGAGCTTCTTCAGCATCCCGGCCTGGTTGGCGTAGTTGTTGAGGGTGCGGGTGAGGGCGGCCTTGAAGCCGATCAGATGCGTACCGCCGTCGTGGGTGTTGATGTTGTTGGCGAAGCAGAAGATCGTCTCCTGGTAGGAGTCCGTGTACTGCAGCGCGATCTCGATGGAGTACAGCTTGCCGTCGCGGTCGACCTCGCTCTCGAGAAACACCGGCTGCTTGTGCAGGGCGGTGCGGTTGCGGGCGAGGTGCTCCACGAACGAGACGATCCCCCCCTCGTAGTGGAAGTCGTGGCCCTCGCCGCTGCGCTCGTCGTGGATGGTGATACGCAGCCCCTTGTTGAGGAACGACAGCTCGCGCAGGCGCTGCGATAGGGTGTCGAACGAGTACTCGGTGGTCTCGAAGATGTCCGGCGAGGGGCGGAAGGTGACCCGGGTGCCGGTCGACTGGGTCTTGCCGGTCTCCACCAGCGGGCCGTCCGGGACCCCGAGTGTGTAGCCCTGCTGGTAGACCTTGCCATCGCGCTTGATCTCCACCGCCAGGTGCTCGGAGAGCGCGTTGACGCACGACACGCCCACCCCGTGCAGGCCTCCGGAGACCTTGTAGCTGGCGGAGTCGAACTTGCCACCGGCGTGCAGGGTGGTGAGGACCACCTGCGCCGCCGGCACCCCTTCCGTCTCGTGGATGTCGACCGGAATACCGCGGCCGTTGTCGACCACGGTGACCGAGTTGTCGACGTGGATGGTGACGGAGATCTCCGTGCAGTGACCGGCCAGGGCCTCATCGACCGAGTTGTCCACCACCTCGTAGACCAGGTGGTGCAGACCGCTCGGGCCGGTCGAGCCGATGTACATGGCGGGCCGCATGCGCACCGCCTCCAGCCCTTCGAGGACCTTGATGCTCTTGGCGTCGTACGCGTGGGGCTCAGGATTGGACACGGTGGCCATGGCCTTCTTTCAGAGAATCAATCCACGCCGGTGATCACACCGGCACGGACCGCAAAATGGCGGGCACTGGGCAGCCAGCGGTCGAGGCGCTCGCCGGCGACCGCCGCGATGAAGACCTGCCCGCCGTCGGCGGCGATGGTCGTCGCCAGGTGCTGGCTGCGGCGCTCGTCGAGCTCCGCGAACAGCTCGTCCAACAACAAGATCGGTGTGGTGCCGTGGTGGCCGCGATAGAGCTCCACCTGGGCCATGCGCAGGGCGATGGCCACGGCCCGCAGCTGGCCCTGGGAGGCGTAGCGCCGGCACTCCAGCTCCCCGAGCCAGGGAGAGAATTCGTCGCGGTGGGGTCCAACGGAGGTCGTCAGGGTACGCAGGTCTTGTTGGCGGCGGCGGGCCAGGCTCGCCCGCAATGATTCTCGGGCGGCCGCGGGATCGGCCGGGGATACCTCGCCGCCGGTAGTGTAGCGGATCGCCAGGGGCTCGCAAAACGCGGAAATCTGCTCGAAGAGCGGCGCGGCCACCTCCTGCCAGGCTGCCACGAACCGCTGGCGCACCGCCCAGAGATCGGCGGCGGCGGCCGCCAGCGGCACCTCCCACGCGCAGTGCTCGGCGTCGCTCACCGGCATTTCCCGCGCCCGCCGCAGGAGCTCGTTGCGTTGCCGCAGGAGGCGCCGGTAATTGCGCATAATCTCGACGGCCTCCGGCCAGTGGACGGCGATCGCGCGGTCGAGCAGGGCACGGCGCTCGACATTGGCGCCACGCAGGGTGACCAGGTCGTTGGGGGCGAACAGCACCACGGGTGCCACGGCCAGGGTCGCTCCCGGGGGCGCCGGCTTGTCGTCGACCAGGACCGTGCGCCGGCCCGCCCGCGGTAGGCACAGGGAGAGGGTCGTCGCCCCACCCGTAGTGGCCAGCTCGCCGCGCACGACGGCCGCGTCGCCGCCATGGGCGATCACGGGATCGTTCCGTCCCGTGCGGAAGGAGACCTGGTAGGCCAGGAGGTAGATCGCCTCCAGGAGGTTGGTCTTGCCCTGGCCATTGTCGCCGAGGATCAGGTTGACCCCCGGGTGGAAGTCGATGGCCTGGGTGGCGAGGTTGCGGATACCGTCGACCGCGAGCCGGGTCAGGGTGGTCACGGGCGGAAAGCGGTTAGAGGTTCGCGTTTAGCCCGCATTTCTAACGACCACCGCGGGCTGGGTCCCGATCCGGTGAGCCACCACCCGGTAGGTGCGAATCTATTCGCACGAAGCCGGCAGGTCCGGGAACCGGGTGTCGGCCGAATGAATTCGGCCCCACCACACGCTCACAACCGCATCGGCATCAAGACGCAGCGGTAGTCGCTGCCCTCGCCCTCGGAGAACAGGGTGGGACTCTTGCCGTCGTTCATCTCGATGTGGATCTCCTCGGTCGCCATGACCCCAAGGAGGTCGAGGAGGTAGCGGGCGTTGAAGCCGATCTTGGTACCCTCGCCGTCGAGTTGGATTGCCAGCTCTTCGCGCGCCTCACCCATGTCCGGGTTCTGGGTGGTGATGGTCAGCTGGCCGGGGGTGACTTCGAGCTCGACGCCATTGGTCTTCTCATTGGCCAGCACCGCGACCCGGCGACAGGCGTGGGCCAGCAGGTCACGGTTGACCACCAACAGGTTCTTGCAGGTGCCGGGGATGGCGCGCTGGTACTCGGGATAGCGCCCCTCGATGAGACGGGTGACCAGGGTAAGGGGGCCGCGTTTCAGGGTGGCGTGCTTGCCGGCAAAGGTCAGGGTGACCGGATCGTCGCTTTCCTCTAGGAGGCGCCGGATCTCCCCGACCGCCTTGCGCGGAATGATCTCACGGAAGGCCCCGGCCTGCCCTTCGACGACGACCCGCCGCACGGCCAGGCGGTGGCCGTCGGTGGCGACCACTTCCAGGTTGCCCTCACCGTCATAGTGGAACAGGACGCCGCCCAGGGTCTGGCGGGTGATGTCGCTGGAGATGGCGAAGGCGGTCTGGTTGAGCACCGTGCGGAGCAACGGTCCGGGCAGGGTCAACCCCTCTCCCTCCCCCACCTCGGGCAGGGCGGGAAACTCCTCGGTGGGCATGCCGAGGATCTGGGCGGTGGACCGACCGACCTTGAGGGTGAGGCGATCAGGCCCGTCGGCCACCACCTCGATCGGCTGGTCCGGGAGCTCCTTCACCACCTCGTACAGCTTGCGCGCCGAGATGCACGCCTCACCACCCTCCCGCACCTCGGCGGCCACTCGATCGCGGAGACCGATCTCGAGATTGGTCGCCACCAGCTCGATCTGGCCGTCATCGCTGCGCAGCAGGACGTTGGCCAGGATCGGCATGGCGCTGCGCGCCCCGACCACCCCCTGAAGCCGCTGCAGCGGCGCGAGAAATTGCGCTCGGTCGATGGTGAATCGCATCCCGCTCTCCTTACGGCTCGGCGCGCTCCAGGCGGCTGGTCAAGATGCGCAGGGTCTGCGATAGCCCGGGATCGCGCTCCTTGGTCTCGGCGATCTTACGACATCCGTGCAAGACGGTGGTGTGGTCGCGGCCGCCGAAGATCCTGCCGATCTCGGGGAGGGAGTGGCTGGTGAGGGTGCGGCACAGGTACATCGCGATCTGCCGCGGGGTGGAGATCGACTCGGTACGACGCTTCGACTTGAGGTCGCTCACCTTCAAGCCGTAGTGCTCCGCGACGCACTTCTGGATCGCCTCCATGGAGAGCTCGCGCCGCTCCTCGTAGAGGAGATCACGCAGGAGTTGCTCGGCGAGACGCACGTCGACCTGTTGGCCGGTGATCGAAGTGAAGGCCGCGAGCTTGATCAGGCAACCCTCCAGCTTGCGCACATTGGAGTGGACCCGCGACGCGAGGAGGAGGGCGACGTCCTCGGGCAGCTCCACCCCTTCGAGCTCGGCCTTCTTGCGCAAGATGGCCACCTTGGTCTCCAGGGCGGGCGCCTGGATGTCCCCCATCAGGCCCCATTCGAAGCGGGTCTTGAGACGGTCCTCCAGGGATTGGATCTCCTTGGGCGAGCAGTCGGCCGTGAGCACGATCTGCTTGTGGTGGGCGTGCAAGGCATTGAAGGTGTGGAAGAATTCCTCCTGGGTACGCTCCTTGCCGGCGATGAACTGGATGTCATCGATGAGCAATAGATCGACCTTGCGGTAGCGCTTGCGAAAGGTATCCCAGCGGTCGCCACGGATATCCTCGATCAACTCGTTGACGAACCGCTCGGCGGTCAGCAGGCAGATCTGCAGCCGCGGGTTGTTGGCCGAGACCCGGTGCGCGATGGCGTTCAGCAGATGGGTCTTGCCGAGGCCGGAACCGCCGTAGATGAAGAACGGGTTGTAGGTACGCCCGGGGATACGGGCCACGGCCTCCGCCGCGGCGTGGACGAACTGATTGCTCGGTCCCACCACGAAATTATCGAAGGTCATCCGCGGATGAAACCGCGGCGGCGAGACATCCTCGGCCGCTACCCCAGTGGGCAACGACGCCGGCTGATGGTGCTTCGCCGGCGCAGCCGGCAGGCCCTGCTGGCCCTGCTGGCCTAGATCGATGCCCAGCTCGACCCGCAACCGGCCGTCGCTTACCCGGGCTAGGGCCTGCGAGATCTCCCCGAGGAAACGCTCCTCCACCCACTCCTTGGAAAATCGGTCAGGAGCCGCCAGATAGACCACCCCGCTGTCCCCCTCCCGTGCGTGGAGAGGCTTGATCCATTTGGTGAAGTTTTGCGGCGAGAGGTCCGCCGCCAGGCAAACAAGAGTCTTATTCCACACTTCCACGATGGCCCCCCACCTTTTTGAAGTGTAAGTTAATTTCGCAACGTTTCGGTTGTACTTTCAACAACGGAAACTCTTGCGATAAGGCATCAAAAACAGCGACTAAAAAGAAATCTTTCGGCGCCACTCTACACTCTCGCGAGCGCTATATTTAGCCTTTCAAAGTCCCTGCATAAAAACGTAACTTATTGTAAATAATGGGTTTTCAAGGAGGCTCAGGATCTTCCGCTTCCCCTACCCAAGACCGGCTTTATAACAGACGATTACCATGGCAGCAAGTCGTCGCGACTCTCTGTTGCGTCAATCATTTCCCTCCTCCGGCCCACCGCTGCGAGCGGTCTTCATCAGGCAAAATCTCCGCGAATTCCTGATCCCTGATGCATCGCTGTGGAGGGTCACCGAGATAGCCTGGGAGTGCCTGGGGACGGGTGGGGAAAGATCGCGGGCCTGGAGCCGGTCGGGGAGGGACCTCTGGAAGCCGGGGGGAGTTTTCCACGTGCCGGAGGTCCGTAGAGGCGCGGGGCGATAGGGATGACGGCGTTTGTCCACACTTCCCCAGCGCAGTAGTAGGAAGGGAGAAAATTACTAACTAAGAACCACTACCTGACAGTACGAGCGTGATGGCTGTGGGCACGGTTTGACACGACACAGGTGCCTCCCTAAGATGCCCCGCTCGCCTCTGGATCTCTGCGGGTAATTCACAGCCCCTGTCGCCATGTCCGTTACCTACCAACCGAATCGCCGCAAGCGAAAAACAACCCACGGCTTTCGTGCCCGGATGGCAACACCGGCCGGCCGCCGCGTCTTGAAGCGGCGGCGTGCCAAGGGGCGTAAGCGCCTGACGGTGTAGCCGTAGGCGGGGTCCAGTCGGACGCGAAGGCTATCGGGACAGGCCCTTTGACATGGTGGCGCCCAACTCGCCGGTCCCTTCGATCCGCCGGCCGAGTGGTTTCCGGCGAGTCTATCGCGAGGGCAGTGTGGTGCGGCGGCGGTTCCTCGATCTACGGTTTCTCCCGAAGCCGGGGGCGCCATTGCAGCTGGGTGTGACGATTCCCAAGAGGGTTGGGAAGGCTGTGGAGAGGAACCGGCTGCGGCGGCGGATTCGCGAGTTTGCCCGGTTGCAGCCGCGGGATCTCTTTGCCGGGGACGTGGTGGTCCACTGCCGGCCCGGGGCGGCTGTGCTGGCCGGCGGGGCGTTGCGCCAGGAGCTAGACGGCTTGTGGAGCGCGTTGCGGAGGCAAGTGGGATGAAATGGGCGGTAGTGACGGCGATCCGCGGGTACCGCTGGCTGGTCTCGCCGGTGACGCCACCGGCCTGCCGTTACTACCCGACGTGCTCGGCGTATGCGGAGGAAGCGGTGCGGCGTTTCGGGGCGCTGCGCGGTGGTTGGTTAGCGATCCTGCGCGTGGCGCGTTGCCATCCATGGCACCCGGGGGGCTACGATCCGGTGCCGTCGGACGGCGGCGATTGATCTCTGGGAAGCGGGCTTATCATGGATCGACGCACCATCCTCGCAATCACCCTGTCGCTGTTGGTGGTGGTGGGTTACGGGCTGATCATGGAGCGGTTTTACCCATCGCCCGTACAGGAAGAGGGGGGGCGCGGGGAACCGGTGGTGACGCCAGGGCCACCGGAGGGCAAGGTGGAGCCGGAGGTCGCCCGGGTGCAGCCGGAGGTCGCCCGGGTGGCGCCGGCAGCGCCGGTCGCAACGACAGCGCCGGCGGCAGCGGAAGAGGGGGTAGAGCTAAGCAACGAGCTGTTGACGGTGACCTTCGGTCGCCGTACGGGCGCTTTGCTGAGCGCGCGATTGAAGCGCCACACCGATGAAGAGGGGCGTCCCTTGGAGTTGATCCCGCAGGACTCGCGGCTGCGGTCCGGCCAGGTGGTGGGTCAAGATGGGCGGGTGGTGGAGGCGACCTCCGTGGACACGGCGCCAGGGCGTTTCATGGTCCAGTTGGCGGACGGGACCAGCTTGACCTGGACATTGCCGGCGGACAGCTACGTACCCCAGGTGGTGGTAGCCACGGCCCATGACGGGGTGCGCATGGTCGGGCCCATGGAGTTCTCGGACCTCGTCCCGGTCACCCGCTATTACGGCAACAATGGCTTTGCCTACGGCGCGAAAGACCAAACCGACGCGGAGACCGTCCCGTTCAAGAAGATGGAGGGGCGGGTCGGGGTGTCCGGGCCGGTGGGGTGGGTGGTATCGGAGGACAAATACTTCGTTCAGGGGTGGCTGCCGGAGGTCCCGTTGCCGGAGGTCGATTTTCTGGTGGGGGAAGGGGACAAGCCGGCCCGCAACGCGGTATTGAGCCTCCCTGCCGGTTCGACGCCAATCCGTGTCTACCTCGGCCCCAAGGAGATGGAGGCCCTCGCGGCGACCTCGCCGGTGTTGGCCGGGCGGATCTATTTCGGTTGGTTCCGCGTGGTGGCCGAGCCGATGTTTCATCTCCTGCGCTGGCTCCACAAATTGGTCGGCAGTTGGGGGGTGGCGATCGTCCTGGTGACGGTGCTCATCAAGCTGTTGTTCTTCAAGCTGACCCACAGCCAGCAACGGTCCATGAAGAAGATGCAGGCCCTGCAACCGGAGATGACGGCGCTGCGGGAGAAGTACAAGAAGGAACCGCAACGGATGCAGCGCGAGATCATGGAGCTGTACAAGCGCCACAAGGTGAACCCGATGATGGGATGCCTGCCGATGGTGGTGCAGATCCCGGTGTTCATCGCCCTGTACAACGTCTTGCTCAACACCATCGAGTTGCGCCACGCGCCGTTTCTCTACCTGCCCGATCTCTCCGGCCCGGACGCGTTGTTCGGCCACATCGCCGGCTTCTCCGTGGGCCCCCTCCCGCTGGTGATGGGGGTGAGCATGTGGGTCCAGCAGCAGATGACGCCCACCACCATGGACCCCACCCAGGCGCGGATGATGAAGGCGTTGCCGATCGTCTTCACTTTCATGTTCCTCAACTTTCCGTCCGGCCTGGTGTTGTACTGGACCGTGAATAACATCCTCACCGTGGCGCAGCAGGCGATCGTCAACCGCCAGATGAAGACGGCCTGACGGCGTCGCGGTCCGGGGCCTTTCTCGGATGGCGATCGACCCGGATACGATTGTCGCCATTGCCACCCCAGCCGGCCGGGGTGCGGTGGGAGTGGTCCGGGTCAGCGGTGGCCAGGTCGGGTCGCTTATCGAGCGCCACCTGCGCTGGCATCGAGGGCGGCGTCCACCACCGCGTACCCTGGGACGGGCCCTGTTCGTGGATGGCTCACGGCGGGTCGTGGATGATGTCCTCGCGGCGTATTTTGACGGTCCGCAATCCTATACGGGGGAGGATGTTGCGGAGATCCACGGCCACGGCGCACCAGTCCTCCTGGAGGCCGTCGTCGACAGCCTGATCGCTAGTGGGGCGCGCCTCGCCCGGCCCGGGGAGTTCACCGAGCGTGCGTTTCTCGCGGGCAAGATTGATCTCACCCAGGCGGAGGCGGTGCAGGCACTGGTCGCGGCCCGCTCCCGGCACGCGGCGGCGCTCGCCCAGCGGCTGCTCGCCGGGGAGCTCGGCGAACGGATTCGCGGCTTGCAGGGGCGGCTGGTCGAGGTCCAGGCGGAGGTGGAGGCCGGTATCGACTTCGTGGAGGAGGAGATCGACGTCGCCTCTCACGGGCGACTGGCGGAGCAGGTCGCCCGGCTCCTCGCGGAGGTGGACGACCTACTGGCAGGATACGCTGCGGGGCGGCGTCTGCTGGCCGGGGTCAGGGTCGCCCTGATCGGGTCGACGAACGTTGGAAAATCCAGCTTATTCAATAAGTTATTAGAGGAAGATAGGTCCATCGTGACGCCCGAGGCGGGGACCACCCGGGACTACGTCGAGGTGGAGGTGGAGTGGCAGGGGCTGGCGGTGCATCTGATCGACACGGCAGGTCTGCGCAGCGGGACGAGTGCCGCGGAGGTCGCGGGGGTCAACCGTTCCATGCAGGAGTTACGCCGTGCCGACCTGCTCCTGCACGTGGTCGACGCGTGCCGCCCGGAATTCACCCTGGACTGCGCGGCAGACCGCCCGGCGGTGCCGACCCTGGTCGTGTGGAACAAGATCGACGTGGGGCCGCCCGCGCCGCCGGCCGGGCTCGGTCTCGAAGGGGAGGTGGTGGCCGCGTCCGCGGTGACCGGCGAGGGTGTACCGTGGATCCGGAGGTGGGTCGCCACCGCGGCAGACGGCAGGGATAGTAATGATGCCGAGGCCCTGCTCTGTTTGCCGCGCCACCGCGATGCCGTGGGGCGCGCGCGGCGGGCGCTGGGTGCCGCGCGACTCGGCCTGGCCGCCGGGGAGTCGCCGGAGCTAGTGGCCTTCGAGCTGCGCGAGGCGCAGGAGGCCCTGGGGGAGGTGGTGGGCACCAAGACCGCGGATGACGTCCTCGAATCCATCTTCAGCCGGTTCTGCATCGGCAAGTAGGGTGCGTGAGGATCCGTCGCCGACCGTGTAAGGTGCGTGCCGCCCGGTGGCCGGTGAGGCCTGCGGGGAGCGGACTGCTCCTTGTTCCACGTGAAACATCCTGGCCCCGTGCCGCTATGAGGTGACGTGATGCGCCATCCCACCGCCTACGACGTGATCGTGGTCGGGGCAGGCCACGCCGGTTGCGAGGCGGCCCTGGCCGCCGCACGCATGGGGCGCGCCACGGCCCTCTTTACCCTGAACCTGGATACCGTCGCCCTGATGCCGTGCAACCCGGCCATCGGCGGTCTCGCCAAGGGCCACCTGGTGCGGGAGATCGACGCCCTCGGCGGTGAGATGGGGCGCAACATCGACGCCACCGGGATTCAATTCCGGATGCTCAATATGTCGAAGGGGCCGGCGGTAAGGGCGGTCCGGGCCCAGGCGGACAAGTATGCCTACAAGCAGCGCATGCGCGGGGTAGTGGAGTCCCAGACCGGGCTCGATCTGCGCCAGGATCAGGTGGCTGAACTGGTGGTCGAGGACGGGCGCGTGGCGGGCGTCCGCACGGAGCTCGGGTGGGAGTATCGCGCGGGCGCCGTGGTCGTCACCACCGGCACCTTTCTCAACGGGTTGTTGCACACCG
>Ga0210096_1000457_pt1 | contig 14270 bp, 12 predicted proteins | sample China_Galinas_PW_4_FD_184864 | JGI IMG/M metagenome (GOLD analysis project Ga0210096, IMG submission 184864) | Wetland microbial communities from San Francisco Bay, California, USA, that impact long-term carbon sequestration - China_Galinas_PWA_D2... | ecosystem: Environmental > Aquatic > Marine... | reverse complement strand
TACTGCGACCAGTGTGGCCATGAGTGCGTATCGATGCCGGAGATGTCCAAGGGCGCCAGCAGTTGGCCCGCGACATGATCCGGGCGCCGTTCTCGTTGGAGAAGACCGAGTACAAGGCCGAGCCTGGGGTGATCGTGTATCGGTCCAAGCCGCACGCCACGCTCAAGCGGAACTTCCAGATCCTGCCCGGGGCCAAGTGGCTGGAGATGTTGCTCCAGCACGTGCCCGACCGGGGCGAGCCTCTGGTTCGGTACTACGGCGGGTACAGCAACCGGGCCCGTGGCACACGCAAGGCCGAGATGACGGACGCTGAGGCGGCCGCGCTGCCCGAAGCGGTGCCCGAGCAGGTCGACCCCGAGGCCTCGCGCGCCGCCTGGGCTCGGTTGATCAAGCAAGTCTACGAGGCCGACCCGCTGGTCTGCCCCCACTGTGGCGGGGAGATGCGCTTCCTCTCGGTGATCGAGGAGCCGCCGGTGATCGAGCGCATCCTGCGCCACCTGGGGCTCTGGGACCCCTGTCCGCCCAGCCAGGCTCCGCCCGAAGACGACGACTGGCCGGTGAACGGCCAGATTCCGCTGACCTACGAGCCCCTGCCCGCCATCGGTCCCAAGCCTTGACGTGAGGCGAGATCGGGCTACAACCGGGCGGAAGTCAAGGAAATCGAGTACACAGCCGTCCGACGGGGCACATCCGACTCGCGGCGGCTTCAGCGTGGGGCGATTGAGGATGGATTCGTGCGGCATAGCTGGTCGTAAACGGGCGCGGGGCGCTGTTTCCGGGCAGCCGACCTCTCTTCCGCCTTCGGCGGCTGAAAGCAAATTCCTATCCCTCGACCTCTCTTCCGCCTTCGGCGGCTGAAAGCAAATTCCTATCCCTCCCTCTTTTTTGGAAGCGTATCGCCTGATTGGAGCTCGTTTCAGATGCTCGGCGTAGATCCAAGTGGTGGTGGTGGCGACCATGCAGAAATGCAGATGATTGAACACCGCGTCGGGATTGCGGGTCTGGGTGTGGGCGCTGCCGATCTCCTGTTTGATTTCGCGGAAACCGGCCTCGATTTTCCATCTGGCGGAGTAATATTCGATGATCTGTTCGACGCTCAGATCGAGGTCGGTGGTCACGAGTGCCACCCATTGGGTCTTGCGATAGACCCACACCACGCGCACCGGGCGCCGTAGGGTTTTGAGCATGACCACCTGCTCGGCGGCCACCACCTCGCGCATAGCGCCGTAGACGTGCAGGGTATAGGTCTGTACGTTCTCGCGCATCGCTGTGGCCAGCTCGGCGGCGTTGCCGAGGCGCTTGCCGTACTTGCGCGGCCGGCCGGCTTTGCCCGGTGCCGGCTCGGGCAATGCATAGCAAATAAGGGGTCAAGCAAATAAGGGCTCTGACCCCTTATGCCTTGACCCCTTAAGCCTCTTATGCTTCTGGCGCTGGAACGGCAAGCACTATGAGCGCACGCTCAACGCCTGGCTCGCCAACATGGACCGCAACCGCAGGACCTTGTTTCCCTTGCTCGAGCGCACCTATGGAAAGGCCTCCGCGCCGGTTTGGTGGGGAAGCTGGCGCATTTTCTTCATGGCCTGCGCCGAGCTGTTCGGGTTCGACGACGGTGAGCAGTGGCGGGTCGGCCACTACCTATTCGAGCGGCCGGCTTGACCTGAAGCACGTAAGACGCAGGGCACCACTCGTGATGTTTCCAACAGTGTTTCGTCACGAGTTTCTAAGATTAGTCCACGTCGCCGCCGCCCATCCTACCCATGACGCGTCACCGTCGGACAGTTGGCGGAAAGGTCCGGTATTGACCCGAAGCGGACTAAGCCGCGCAGTTTCCACCGAGCGCAAAGATTCTTTGCAGCGACCTCAGCGTAGGGGTCTCCTGCTGTCGCCATTTGCCACCGATAGATCTATTGGTTCTGACGAAGTTTCGGACCGTTGTGTCCCGGTTGCGGCCCCTGGAGCTGGGGGAAGATAACTCCTCGTGTCGGCCATTTGCAGACGGTCAACCCAGAGATCCGACGGCACCCCGATCCGTCGGCGTCGCCGGTCTCCATGCACGCGCGGTCTACGACCACCTTGCCGGGCCATTCCGCACCTGATAGCGTTACGCTGCTAAGGCCTAATCCGACCAAGTCAGCCGGCGCATAGGGAGACGCTGCGATGGTTCGTCATATCCCCTGCGGGATGTTCGTCAATGAAAGCGAGCGCCTTGCCGTTTCGCGGCTGACGACCAAGCTAAGAGATTCCGAAAGGACCTGGATTCTCTTATCCAACCTGAATCACGCCCGCCATCCAAATGCCCGCTCGGACGAGATCGATATCGTTGCGATTGGTGGTCCCGGTGTCTTCGTCATCGAGGTCAAGCACTGGGATGCCGAGTACCTCCGCAAGAACCCGATCATTGCCGAGCGAGAGGCCGACCGCATCGACGCCAAGGCCAAACGTGTGGCGGGGAAACTACGCGGGCGGATCGATTTCGGCTTCGTCGAGGCGCGGCTCCTGCTGACCCGCGGCGAGATCCGGTTCGACACTGCCAAGCGCCCAAGCCCTCGCGGAGTAAGCGCCTTCGGACTGCCGGAGTGGTCAGCGCTGCTGGCAGTGGGCGGGCGGGAGCAGCTTCGATCCGACCAGATCGAGCTGGCTGCTCGACTGCTGGAGCCTGAGATCAAGGTGGCACTGACCGGCGAGTTGCGTACCTTCGCCGGGCTCGCAAACCTCGAGCGCATCTCCGACAAGAGCGACGCCTTCCACCGCATCTACCGCGGCTAGCACCCGACACGCCGCGACCGTGTCATCCTGCACCTCTACGACCTCTCCGCCACCCGGGAGAAGCGGGCGCTGGACCTGGCACGACGCGAGTTCGAGACCATCCAACGCTGGCAAAAGAGCCCATTCGTCCCGAGCCTGTTGGACTCGTTCCAGGAGGCCGAGGGTTATCCTGGAGAACTGGTGTTCTACTCCTTGGTAGACCCGGCCGCGCCGATGTTGGCGGAACGGCGTAACGACAGCGGCTGGGACCTCGCCGCGCGTCTTGCCTATGCCCAGGCCGCTATCGATGCCCTGCGGCAATTCCATGAGCCGCCGCAGGACTCGACCCTGACGCCCATCGTCCACCGCCGCCTCTCGCCGGCCAGTTTGCGGATCCGGCATAACGGAGCCCCTTTGTTTACCGACTTCAACCTCACGCGGCTCCAGGACGCCGAAACCATCTCTCCTGCCGAGTTCGACTTCGGAGACCTCCTGCCCTTTGTCGCCGAAGAGGTCCGCCAGGGCGGGCTGGCCGCTGCCGATGCCCGATCCGACATCGCTGCCCTCTGCGCCTCCCTGCTCACCCTTTTTGAGCCCGGGGCCGACCTTGCCGATCAGATCCGCGGCATCTTGGACCTGGGTCGCGCAACCAATCCCGCCGATCGCCCCAGCCTGGAGGACCTGGGCCAGGCCCTCGCCGGTCTGACCTCTGTCGCCCCGACCACAGAGCCGGTCAAGTCTCCCGAGCTGCCGCCCGCGGAGTACTGGGACGAGGACACCCTGGTGGACTTCCAGCAGTCCCGCTACAAGATCGTCAGTCGGCTGGGGCGCGGGGGCATCGGGCAGACCTTCAAGGTGGTGGAGATCGATGCCCACTCCGACGAGAAGTTCGGGACCTATGTCGCCAAGCTGGTGCGTAACCCCGACGACGGTGAGGCCGCCATCCGTGCCTACAAGCGCGTTCGTGCCTACACCACCCACCCGAACCTCTCGACCATCCACGAAATCGCACCGGTCTGGGAAGCGGACCGCTTCGTCGCCCTGATGAAATGGGTGGAGGGTCAGCCCATGCAGGACCTGACCGGGGTCTTGTCCCTCTATGCGGACGATCTGGCTGAGCCCTCGGCCGAGGCCCTGGCCCAACGCTGGCTCTTGGATCTGTGCAGCGCCTTAAGCGAGCTGCACCGGGTTGGCCTGGTCCATGGCGACGTCAGCCCGAAGAACCTGATCGTCCAGGGCGGCAACGTCGTCCTCACCGACTATGACACCGTCCTGCAGGCCGGCGAGGCCGCCCGCGGCGGGACCTTGCCCTATTCGAGCCCGGAAGCGCAAGCCCGCTCCGGCACTCAGCCCCGAGACGACATCTACTCCCTCGCGGCCAGCCTGTTCCACTGCCTCATGGATCGTGATCCTTTCGTCTATGGGGCCGAGTGCCGCAAAGATCTGGGCCTTAACTGGGAGGGCATCGAGGGATTCCAGGCGCTGCGTCCCTTTCTCGACCGTGCCACCGACCCGGAAACCGAGCAGCGATTCCCGGACGCACTCGCGGCGCGTCGCTTCCTGGAGCAGCAGGTCCTTGGGTCGGGTCAGACCGCGGCGGACCAGGGTCCCCCGGTCACCGTGGCCCCGCCCACACTCACGCCGAACCAGGTCCCATGGTTAGGCAACCTCCTCTCGTCGTACCCCGGCTCCCGCCACGGCAACAGCGAGACCCGCGGGCTGGACTCCCCTTTTGCCGAGGCGACCTATGTCGAAACCCGCCTCGATGAGACCCTGCTCAGCGAGATCCAGGCCGGACAAATCAACCTGGTCATCCTCTTCGGCAACGCTGGGGACGGCAAGACCGCCTTTCTGCAACACATGGCCCAGCGCCTGGGGCTCCCCGACCCCCACTCATCAAAGCGCGTTTGGGAGACCCGGCTGCGTGATGGCAAGAAGCTCAAAGTCAATCTGGATGGCGCTGCTGCTTGGGAGGGCCGAAACGCCAACGACTTGCTGAACGACCTGTTCCGGCCGTTCCATAGCGAGGACTTCTCCCGTGGGCGCATCCACATCGTCGCCGTCAATAACGGCAAGCTGTTGGAGTGGATTGAGGGCCAGCCCGAGGACACCTGGCTGACCGAGCCCTTGCGGCGGGTCCTATTAGGCGAAGAGGTCGCGATGGAGTCCCGCTTCCGACTCATCGACCTCAATCGCCGCTCCCTGGTCGGCGGCATCGACAGGGCCCAGGGCCGTCTAACCGCGGATTTTCTGACGACCCTGATCGACCGGCTGCTCGGCGGCGACACCGACCCCTGGGAGCCGTGCAGCACCTGCACGGCCCAAGGTCGCTGTACCGCCTGGCACTCGGTCCAGACCCTGCGCGACCCGGACCAGGGTCCGCGCCTGCGGGAGCGGTTCACCGACCTGCTGCAGGCATGTCATCAGCGGGGGGAGATCCACATTACCGCCCGTGAGCTGCGGGCCGCGCTGTCCTACTGTCTCTTCGGCGTCCATGACTGCGCCGAGCTGCACGCGGACCCCGACCTGCGCCCCACCCACTACTGGCAGCGTGCCTTTGACGCCCAGTCGCTCCAGCGCCAGGGAGAGGTTCTCGCCGAGATGGCCCGCTTCGACCCCGCCCTGGAGGCGGACCCGATCCTCGACCGCCGCCTCCTGCGCGAGCCTCTCGTGGATCGGACCGAGAACCGCCTGGCCCAGGCCCGCCGCCGCGCCTGGTTCACCCGACCTGCGGGAGCCGTGGGCGGCGATATCGCGCTCGCCAACGGGCGGCACCTTGCCCGGTTCCGCGGGCTGCCCCTGATGTCGCCCCAGGACGCCGCCGCACTCCTGCGCGACCTTTGCCTCGGCATTGCCCGCCTGGAAGACCTGCCCGCCCTGGCCTTCGCACCGAACCAGTTGAACCGGGGCGTTCCCTTGCGAATCACCCCACGTACTCCCACCGAGAGCGCCTTCTGGGTCGTCAAGCCCTGGGAGCGCTTCGACCTACAGCCCGCCCTGCCGCGCGCTGCCGAGGGGCTGGAGACGCTGCATACTCACCTGCACCTGATCTACCGTTATGCCAAGGGAGGTCAGGATGTCCTCACCCTTGGCCTGGAGCTGTTCCACCTGCTGCTCGAGTTAAGGGACGGCGTACAGCTCTCCGGCGTCGCCCAGGAAGGGGTCTTTGCCAACCTGGAGATCTTCACCCAACGCCTTGCCAGGGAAGACGCCCGCGCTCTTCAGGGTTGGCATCCCGCGGAAGAAAACCGGATCTTCCAGGTGCGGATCGTGCCACGTGACGGGCGACAGGTGTTGGTGCGGGAGGCGCTGTGAAGAGGTCCGTTTACATCGAAACCTCTGTCGTCAGCTACCTGACGGCACGTCCGAGCCAGGATGCGATCATCGCCGCGTGCCAGCAGATCACTCGATTGTGGTGGGACACCGGACGCCTTGCGGGCTCGGCATACATCTCGCCCTATATCATCGAAGAGGCCAGCAACGGCGACCCAGAGGCCGCGGAACAACGTCTGGCAGCACTGCGACCGATCGCGGTACTGCCGGTCAACAAGGAGATCCCCGAGCTTGCGGAGTTTTTGTTGCTCGGCGGTGGGTTACCTGCAAAGGCCCGCATCGATGCGCTGCACATCGCCTGCGCGGCGTATCATCGAATCCAGGTATTGCTGACTTGGAACTGCACCCACATCGCCAACCCTGCCCAAGCACCCGTGCTCCGCGGCCTATGCGCGGCGCGTGGTTTCACGCTGCCCGAATTGGTCACGCCCTTTGAGCTGATGGAGGTATTGCCATGACCAACACCGTCTGGAGCGATCCGATCGTCACCGAGCTTCATGCGATACGCGAGCGCCTTGCCGAGCGTTTTCACAACGATTTGGCGGCTTATTCAGAGACAGCCGATGCGCATTGCCGTGCACTGGGTTTCCACATTGTCCAGTCGCCGACCGAGAAGGACCGCGGCGGGGCCGATGTCCGTCCGGTGCCCAAGCCCGGAGACCAGGGCCCTCGCGACGCCAACGGGACAAGCGCATGAAACACGAGCTCGACCCCGTGGCCGATGCTGCCTATTTCGAGATCTCGGCGGCGGAGATCGAGACTACCAAAGAGATCGAGCCCGGGATCATCGCCGATTACGACGCCGACGGGCATTTCGTCGGCATCGAGGTCCTGTCGGTCAGCAAGCGCCGCCTGCCCGAGGCCATGGATCGATCGGCCTAGACGGATGACCAAGACTGTCAAGACCATCGTCGAGGAGGCCCTGCGCACCCAGCGCGCCCGTGCCCTCTGGACGGCCAACTACTATCCTGCCCTGCCCATCGCTCCCCAGTCATTTGAGATCGGCGCCCTGCTGCCGGCCATGCTCTACATGGCCCGCTTCGGCCATCGCCGGGGGCGTGGGCGATTTGTCGAGACCTTCGGCAGGCAGCGCGACGGGACTACCGCGGCACCAACCATCGCGACAGTTGCGGACGGTCTGCGTTCGCGCCGCGAGTCCAGCCTCGAAGGATTCGGCGATACGCTGGGGGGCGTGGTCCTGGGGGACCTGTTACTGGCCTGGTGCCTGGAGAACCGCAAGCACGCGGAGGGACAGGCGGAGCAGGTCCAGCGGATCTACCCGACCCATTACTTGGCAAGCTGGGTCGATCTTCCAAGCACGGTCGCAAACCTGCGCGGCGTTCCGGAGCTGCTGACGGCATTGCTGGCCCACCAGCATACGGGGGAGTGGATCGAACCCAGGGGCAAGGGCCGGTTCCCAGTAGGGGTGACCCACGCGGACAATCTCCTGCTGGCCCTGTTTGGCGGCCAGATGCAGATTCGCGGCGCACATGCCAGCGACCTTGGCTCCGACGCCTTTTCCGAGACGGAGGCGGACGATATCGGTATCGACGAGCTGTTGGCGATCCGGATGGCGCAGGCTTGCGGCAGTGCCCCTTTGAAGGCGAAGGGTAAGGACGAGACCGAGCGAATCCCCAATCGCAACCCCCTGGCCTGTAGGGCCGCCGAGTCTCTGCGTGAGGACCTCGCCGTCTTCATCGAGGTCTACGGAGACCTGATTCCGCGTCAGGCCTTCTTGCAGACGTTGGAGTCCGGCATCGCCCTCGGACTGACCAATCTGCTGCTGTCCACCACCAGGCTGCTGGGAGAGTGGGAGCGCTCGGGGAAAGTCCCGGACTCGGCGGGCCAGACCCCCTGGCCCCTGTTCGTCGACGCCTCCCAGGGCCAGGACCGGGTGCTAAGGGACCTTTCGGAGGCGTCCATGACCGAGTGCGTGCGGTGCTATGAACGGCTGCCGGTCCAGATGATGCTGCTGCGGGTCCTGGACGACCCGGAATGTACGACAAGGCTTCGGGAGCAACCGCCGCCGAGGGCCCCAGACCCGGTTGCCTTCGTCAATCTGCTCGGCGAGGTCTATCACGGGCGACACTTGCGCGCCGAGGGCATTCTGGAAGCCTTCCGGGTTGACTGCGTTCGCTTGGCGAGTGGGCTGGAGGCCGAGAAAGAGGCCCTGGAAGTGGCCGAGCGCCTTCGCTCCGGTGGAGTGAATCCGGTCCTGTGTCTGGCCGAAGGGCTATGTGACTTGATGGGAGATGCGCTTCAGCGGAAGAAGCTCATGGCGGTGCTGGAAAGCACCCTCATGACCGATCAACCCAACGGCCTGGCCCTTAAGCGCCGGGTCACCCGGGAGCAAAGGGGTACGCACCGTGCCCAGGACCTGCGAAGTATCGTGCTCAACCCCCCCTTGTTGGACTTTCTGGTCCACCGTCACCTGCGAAAGGCAGCCAAGGGCAAGCCCCTTCACCCCCTGTCCCTGCCGGGCTTCCTTGCACGGCTGCGGGAGCGTTACGGACTCTACCTGGACCGAGAGCCGCCGGGTCAGCCCATGCCCCAGGAGGTGCTGTTGCGCAATAAGGCCTGGCTGGAGCGCAGACTGCGGGACCTCGGGTTGCTCGTCGGGGTGAACGATGCCGAGTCCATGAAACAGTTACGGCCAAGGTATGCGGTGGAGAACGACCATGCTGTCTGACGCCGCGGCCCTGATCCTTACCAACGCATTCGCCAAGCTCCTTGGCAGGCCGGAGCCGGGGAGCATGGCCTTCGTCCGGTGCCTGCCGCCGGATGCGACCGCCGCCCTGGCGGCGCATGACCCATTCACCATCCCCGGCTGGCGGGTTGCCGCCGTCGTGGAAGCCCCAGACCCCCAGACCCGCTGCATCGCTGCCGACTAGGCGGTCGAGTGGCGCGAGGCCAAGGGGGAAGCGACCCTGCTCCTGGTCGATCCCGGCAGGGCTGGGGCAGGGATGGACGGCATTTACGGGGCAACCCGGGAGATCGGGGAGGCGGAGCTGTTCGCCCAGGCCATTGAGCTCGCCCGCCAACAATTGCCCCGCGGCTACAAAGGGTTCGCCCAAAAGGCGTTGACCAAGGCCGGGTGGGGGACCCGTCGACGCCCGCTGGCACCCTGGGCGGCCCTCGACTATCTGTGCCGCGCCTGCGAGGACGCCGATCAGGTGGGTGCGGCCCTGCCGGTCATCGGCCTGTGGCCACTGGCTACCGACGGCGCACCGGATGCAGCCGACCTGGACAAGTCCCTGCTCTTGGTGGAGCGATTGATCCCCGCCCATGGCTCACGTCTCTCGCCCGAACAAAGGGCTGGCGCCCTGAAGCTCGGAGACAGCGAGGCTGCTCGGGAGACAGAATTGGCGCGACTGCTTCGTCAGATTGACGCCCTGCCGAGGCTCGATGCCTTGGCGCGTGTCGGGCAGAAGCGCGAGTTTTGGTTGAACCGAATGGAGCCGGGGCTGTTTGACGACCAGGCCCTTCAGGGCATCGAGTGGTTGTCTTGGCGCGGGAAGACGGGCAAGCCGGGGCGCTGGTCGGGACTTATCGAGACCGGGGATGGCCGGCTGGAGCTGCGCCTGAGCTCCAACCCGGAGGACCGGGCGAACCGCGCCCGGCTGGAGGTCCGGTGGAAGGTCGATCCAGACGGCCTCGCCAAGGGCGCGGTGGAGTATCAGGTCGAGGTTCGCTCGGGCCAGGATGTGCTGGCGGAAAGGAGCATCAGCCACACCGGACGGTCGCCTCAAAAGGCCGTCTTCACCCAAGATGACTTCGATGACCTGGACGAAGATGCCCGGTTCGAGGCCGAGGTAATCATCCGGGCCCTGGGGGATCATCCCTGCGAGGCGACGAGCGAGGACTTCGTTCTCTGCTTCGGCGTGCCGGACGAAGCGGCCAAGAGCAGCGCCGGTACAGTCTATTCGACCCTCGCCCTGGCGGTGGCCCATCTCGCACCCGATGCGGAGACCTTCAAGCAATTGGCGCGGAACCCGGGCAATCGGGGGTTCTTCAGTACGGACAAGAAGGGCTTCATCGCCTGCCGTCTAAACGGCAAGGTCGGCCGGGTCTTCTGTCCGCCGCTGATCGCCGAGTTCGGCAAGGACTGGGTCAACCGGGAGGGCGTCCTGGGCCGCTGGCGCCTTACGGTGCACTCGGACGGCACACCGGTCGGCGATCCCGAGTTCGTCCCCCTCTCGTCCGACCGGGGTGCCCAGCGTTTGGCCCAACAGTCTCGCCAATTGGCGGGATGGATGGCGGGCAGTCAAGGACCCCTGGGCATCCTGTACCACCACGAGATTGATGCGCTAAACAAGTACGTGCTTGCCGCATCCGATGCCTGGCAACAGGGATCAGCGGACCTGACCCTGATCGATACGCTGGAGGTGGCCTCCCAGGCCGGTCGCACCCTGGGCTTGGTCGTCCTGCCCATGCACCCGCTGCGGGTTGCCTGGCAGCAGAGCTACGATCTGCTCGTTGCGTACCACCGCTACGAGCAGAATCTGCCGGCGGCCAAGCTGGAGCACCTCTTGGCGCGCACCAGCGGAGCGCACTACCCCTCCCTACTCCCGGGCGCAGAACCGGGGGAAGCATTCGTCTTTGCCGATACCCTCGGTCTCCATGCAGTGGCCCTGGTGCGCACGGACGACCCCGAGCCGAAGGCGACGGTTTCACTGTTGGGGCGGCTGCTCGGCGGAGACGAGAGTACAGCCCCATCGGTTGGCAAGGGTGCTGCCGATGCCCTCGGTGGCGAGTTGCGCCGCTATCTGCAACTGCACCCCCAGTATCGGCGTGTCCGGGTCCACGCCCTCCGCGCGGGGGATGCCATGCCCATCGCGCGCGCCCTCGGTCAGGCACTTAAGGCGGACAGCGAGGCGGAGGACAACCCCGAAGACGGCGACAACCACCTGTGCTACGAACTCGACCTGTTCCCGGGCGCAAACCAGGCCAACGCCCAGACCGGACGCTTCCTGTCCGTAACCGCCGAGCGGCGGCGTAGCGGCGCCGGGGCCGTGCCGGAGGCGGACCGATGGCTTCTGGAGAGCGCAACCCGTCCAGGGGGCGTGACCCTGCCGCGGCTACGTTGGGCGCGGCGGGGGGACTCCCGGCCCTCGACCCCGGCGCACGTCGCCATCGCGTTCGACGTCTTGCTCCCGGGTCGAATGCCGCAGTCAGGGCGCCCTGCCCGGCGACGGCGTGCTGGAAGCCCATGGGCTGATGCTGATGCCGACAAGGGAGTTTCATGCTGCCCCGACACCCCATTGGCTGAGCTTTATCCCGCCCAACCCGGACGGCGAGAAGCACCCGGTGACGGGAATCCTCACCAAACGCCAGGTGGGGCTGCACGCCCAGATACTCCGAGCCACGGCCCGCCACTTGGGCGGCAGCGCGGACGCCTGGCCGGTGCTGGTGACCGAGGTAAGCCCCGAGCAGGCCGATCTCCTGCAGGACCTGCACAGTCTGTGCGATTGGGTGGTCACCGCGGACCGCAACGGGGAGATCGAGTACTTCGACTCGCCCCGCGACCTGCCGCGGGTCTACGACAACTACATTATCGACTGTGTGCCGGAGCGGGACGATCTGGGCTTCATGCAGTTGATCACCTCTACAAGCAGCTTTGACGAGGTCGTCAACCTACTGGACAGCGCGCTGGGTGAGATGGGCCTATCCGCCAGCCCGCGCAACTGTGCCTACCTGCTGGACGCGCTCAAGGCCGTCAGCGGTCGGTTGGCGCTGCGCCTGGCTGGTACTGGCAGCGCAGCCCGGGAGATGATCGCGGTTGCCCTGGCTCAAAGGCACTGTGCCCGTGCAGCTGGCGACGAACCTGCCTGGCTTCCGCTGGCGGACGGGTTTGTGATCCCGCTCGATGACGTGCCCGAGCTGTTCCGGGAGCCGGGGAAGGTGTTCGAGGGCGGCGAGCAACGCGCGGACCTGCTCTACGTCACCGCGACACGGCGCGGCGGCCTGCGCCTCGCCTTTTTGGAGGTGAAATTCCGCCGCTATCTCAAGACCGCCCGTGCCCCGGACCTGGCGGAGGGGATGGAACGCCAGATCGAGGCGTCCTGTCGCCGGTGGGACCAGCTCTTCGGCAACCGAACTGCGGCCTTGGAACAGACCGTCAATCGCGCCTGGCTTGCCCGCATTCTGCGGTTCTATGCGCGTAAGGGCCGCCGCCACGGCCTGTCCGACGAGGCATTCGGCACCGCGATGCGGGAGATCGACCGCGTTGTGCGGAGAGATTCGGATCTGCCCGGACAGTTGGACATCAAACGGTTGGGGTACGTCTTCTGTCCCGAGTACGCGGCGCACGAGCCGGCCCGGATCGCGCACGGCGGCGAGTCAGACCTGTGGCTGTTTGGTCCGGACATACTCCCCGAGCCCCGGGCGTTTTCGTCGGACGATGGGAAAATGGTCGATGGTGTCGGCGATACGCCATCGAAACGGGGCGATGAACGAACCCAGTCGGATCGGCGCGATGAATTGGCACCCGACGATGGACTGACCGGGACGCCAATCGGTGAAGCATCGAGTGCCGAGGGGCAGGCGCCGGCGGATGCGTCGGTGATAGCCGCCGGGGCGGGGGAGTCGGGCCCGACTACCGATGCGGCGGCAGGGCGTGTCCCAGACCCCGGTGGGACAACCGAAGCGACCGTGCTCCTCGGCCACCGGGACCCCGGCGAGGCCCCAGTGTCTTGGCGCGCCCGCATCCGGGCGAACCCGCACCTGATGATCCTGGGCCTGCCCGGCATGGGCAAGACCACCAGTCTGATCAACATCTGCCTTCAACTCCAAGCCCAGGGGGTGACGCCCATCGTCTTCTCCTACCACCAGGACATCGACGAGAAACTCGGAATGGAGCTTCCCGAGCCACCGTTGACCGTCCGCTACGCGGGCCTCGGGTTCAACCCGATGGAGGTGGCGAGGGACAACCCGCTCGCCTACCTGGACAACGTAGGGATGCTGCGCGACATCTTCGCGGCGATTTTCCCGGACCTGGGGGACGTGCAGCTCGGGCGCTTGCGCGAGGCGCTCAAGCAAAGCTATTCGGACCGGGGTTGGTCCGCGGGCGCGACCGGAGAGGTCCCAGCCTTTCGCACCTTCCTGGAGCGCTTGCGCTCCGAGGAGAAGCCCGATAAGGGGCTGCTCACGCGATTGAACGAGCTGGACGACTACGGGCTATTCGGCGCTGGGAGCGGGGCGCCCTCCCTGCTGGACCAGGATCGCCTCGCCCTGATCGAGATCCACGGCACCCAAAACGAGTACCTGCAACGGGCCTTCGCCACCTTCGTACTCTACAATCTGTACCAGAGCATGTTCCGACGCGGCCCCCAGGGTCGTATCACCCATGCAGTGATCTTCGACGAGGCCCATAAGGCGGCGCGCCTGAAACTGCTCCCGCCCATGGTCAAGGAGTGCCGCAAGTACGGCATCGCCTTCGTCGTCGCCTCCCAGGAGGCCAAGGACTTTGATCCCTCCCTATTCACCGCGGTGGCCAACTACCTTGCCCTGCGCCTGAACGAGACCGACGCGAAGCTCATGGCCAAGGGCTTCGCAGTATCCGACAAGGTCGGTCTATACACCGACCGCATCAAGCAAATGCCGAAATACAAGGCAATGTACTACGGAGAGGGCCTGAGATTGCCGGTCACGGTCGCGTTGGCGCAGTACCCGCCTCGTGACTAGGTCGGGAGGTGGGGGCGCGCAGAACGTGGCTGCCCTGCGGAAACGAGCTCGGCTTTCGCAAGAGACCGCTGTTGCTCCTGACCCGACTACCGCCTGCCGGAAATCGACGGCCGCTTTCAGCGTGAACCGCTTTTAGCTGAAGGACAAACAGGTGGAGGGTACGATGTTCACCTTCCATTTGCAGGTTTTCCCCTGTTCTTACAATTTAAACTTTCGCACTGCATGGTTAAGAAAAGTGCTCACGAAACCCAAATTGGGCTGTTCGAGCCACATTTTTATAGGATGCACCTTCGCCCATTAAAACATTCTCAGCAGCATGATTTGCTCCTTGACCTAGAGGCAAAAGGACATGCCGTTTATTACGCAGCCCCTCATTTTCACTCCTGATTAGCAAGATCCTTCAGCTGGCAAGCTATTCCCCGACAGGAAGCGCATACTGAACGCCTACCCACTGAAGGGGGGAACGTTTCATGGCGATGAATCGCATTCAATTCCAACCGGGCCTATCT
>Ga0210096_1000455_pt1 | contig 14324 bp, 13 predicted proteins | sample China_Galinas_PW_4_FD_184864 | JGI IMG/M metagenome (GOLD analysis project Ga0210096, IMG submission 184864) | Wetland microbial communities from San Francisco Bay, California, USA, that impact long-term carbon sequestration - China_Galinas_PWA_D2... | ecosystem: Environmental > Aquatic > Marine... | reverse complement strand
CCGACGAACAGGCCCGCGGCCCGCATCGGCCCGACGGTGTGTGAACTGGACGGGCCGATGCCGATCTTGAAGAGATCAAAGACGCTGATGGCCACACTGACTCCCGCTGATTGCCTTGCCCGCCATTCTGAGGAACGTTGCCACAGCGGTTGAGAATTTCGGGAACGAACCTTTCGAGAAACGTACCATGGACTATGCATGAATCGATCAAGGCCAATCAACACCTGCGCACCCGGGGTTATTCGCTCGTGTCAGGTTCTTCCGTGTGCGGCACCGATCGGGAAAGCCGACATCAGGCAAGTGGGATTCGGGCGGGACGAAACCCCTGCTGACGACAACGTATAATTCCCGATGGGTTACAGCCGAGCAGAAAGTCACGGCTCGTTCGTCGTTGCGTTTTATTGGCGACAGGGGGTGTTCACGCCATGTCCTGGTTCTCCAGACTCTCTTTTCGCAGGACCGTCCGGGACGACGGTCGCATCAACGAGGCGGACATCGCCAGGGCTATCGAGATGGTCGTGGAGAACACCGACCCCCGCCTCAAGATAGTGAGCGGTTATCAACGCAAGCTGCGTAAACCGGTGATCCGCTCCTTGCTGTACCTCAATCGGGTTGTCGATCGCATCCCGGGACCGATCGAGGTCAATCAGAAGACCTTCGGAAACGATCCCCGCGTCAACGCCCTGTTCGCCTCGGTGGACGCGATGCGTGACGTGTTCAGCCTGAGCGATGTGGTGCGGGAGTTCGTCAAATCCCATCCCGGGACCGAAGCGTTCTACTGCACCCTCGGCATGTTCCGTCAGGAAAAGAGCGTGCTCGGAATGGATATCGTGAACGGCATCCTGCGCAGGGGGGTAGCCCAGGTGGCGGTAAACTTCAGCGATCACTGGATCGGCGTGGCTGCGGGCCATTCGGAAGAGACCCGGGAGATGGGCAGGTGGCGCGGCATGCAGTCCCTGTGTATCAGCGCACTGGAGCATATCGCGGCGCTGCGGGTGACGACGCAGGAATTGCGGGAGCAGCAAACCCTTCTCGAGGCGCGGTTGCAGGACGTCAGGGCAGCGGGGGAGGGGCTGGAACCCGCTCCCCGGTCGGATTCCGGGGATCCTGCCGATCTGGAGACCCTTCGGCGTCGATTGCAGGAAAACGCCCGGCAACTCGAAGAGGCCCGGACGTCACTGGCGACCCTGGATGGCTATCTGAAAGAGGTCGGCCGGGTCCTGAGCCACCCGTCCGGCTATCTGAGGGTGAAGCCCCATTCGGTATCCGTTACCCGCATGGGCCTCAAGGCAAAAGTGGGAGCGCGCGCCGGTTACCGGGTGGTCACCGCCCATATTCACCGCCCGCGCCAGCCATCCTTCGACATGGTGCTGGTGCGTTTCCACCGGGCCGAGCTGAAAGATCCTGAGACCTATCGCAAAAGCGCTATGGCCATCTTGCGCTCGATGTCCCCGGGTCGGGGCGGCTAGCGCAGTCTCCAGAAACCATGGGACTCAAGGCATCGAGGGCTTGCATGATGGGCTTCATGCCTGGTATCCCCGCGGTCGTGAGGAAGGATGGGCCCCTTTGCGTGTCTCTGTGAACTCCTAATGCGCCTTGCCCGGCACCGGAAAGGTATCGTCCCGGGGATCTTCAGGGGGCGGGCGGGACCATGACCGGCGGGCAGATCCGACCACGGTGCCGACGTGATCGACGTAGCAGGTGATTTCCAGTTCGATTTCGGCGCCATCGGACATTTCGCCGATCACTACGTTGTCGACGTAGAATCCCTGCGGGACAGTATGGGAGTCACCGTAGCGAAGAAAGCGTGTGAAACCGGGGGAATTCGACTGCGACTGGGCCGTGTCCCGACAGGCCTGCGTGGCGCGTGCCGCCTCGGGACGCAGGAAGGACTCGACCGCGATCTGCGCCCGAGGCATCGCCAGGTACACGGCGACCAGCACGAACGCGCCGATGACGAATAGCGGTATGACCGAGCGTGCACCGCCCGAACGGCCGACGGGTTTCGCGCGGCGCGCCAGCCCGGGTGGCGTCCGATCTTCTGAGGTCATGGGTGAGTCCCCGTGTACGTTAGCCTCGACCCTAACCGGATGCTCGGGACCGATCAACCGGCCCCGCGGGGAAGGCGAAGGGCAAAGCGGTTAGAATCCCAATTCCTGCAATGCAACGGATCACTGTGATGAAACGATCTCGAAGACAAGGGGCGGGGCGGTCCGGCCTGATTGCCGTGCTTCTGGTTCTGGTGGTTTCGGCGTGCAGCTCGATCACCGCACCCCTGGACACCTCGGGACTGTCGCTTTCCCCCACACCCCTCTACGGCAAGTTCGTCTGGCACGATCTCATGACTGAGGACCCGGCGGCGGTAAAGCGGTTCTATACCGGCCTGCTGGGATGGGAGTATCAGGAGGCGAAGGCCTTCGATCATCCGTATACCCTGGTGAAGGCCAACGGCCAGTATGTGGGGGGGATCGTCAAGGTTGAACGCCCGGATCCCGCCAAGCCGGTCTCCCAGTGGCTTGCGTATCTCTCGGTGCCCGACGTGAATGCGGCCGTGAGCAAGACCGTTGGAAGCGGCGGTGAAACCGTCGTCGGGGCGCGGGACGTGCCGGGCATCGGTCGCGCGGCGGTCGTCACCGATCCCGAGGGTGCGCCATTGGGTCTGCTGCGCTCGGATATCGGGGACCCGGATGACTCGCCCGGCAACGCGCCGGGTCAGTTCCTGTGGATGGAGCTGCTGGCCGACGATCCCGCGGCCGCTGCGGCGTTCTACAAGGCACTGGCGGGATACGAGGTCGAGAAGGTCGAGATCGGCGGTGGACCTTACCGCGTGCTGCGCAGGGGCGTGGATCGCGCAGGCATCCTGGAGAACCCGGTGAAGGGCGCCCCTGCGATCTGGTTGCCCTACGTGGTCGTCGAGGACCCGGTGGCCGCTTCCGACAAGGTCGCCGGGCTGGGCGGCAGGGTGCTCCTGGCGCCGAGTCCCAGGGTGCGCAAGGGTACGCTGGCACTGATCGAGGACCCGTCGGGCGCCGTCTTGGCCCTGCAGAAGTGGCCGATGTGAAATAAGGAGATCGCCATGCGAAAGGTATTCAGGATTTTGCAGCTCATCGCGTTGCTCGCGATCACGACGCAGCTTGCGGGATGCACACCACACGTCGGCGTGGGAATGAACGTGGGCATCCCCACCGGGTGGGGCAGCATCAACGTCGGCGTTGGCAGCGGCGGCTGGTACGGGAGGCCATACTGATGAGAACGGACAATCAAATCCCTCCGGCAATGCGGATCACGGACCTTTGGATTCGTACCCGCTCCCTCATGGTAACCGGACTCGTTGTGCTCATGATCACGGGACTGGCTGCCTGCAGCTCGACCAAGCTCAAGACTCGCTGGAAGGATGAGCAGTACACCGGACCGGCTTTCTCGTCGATTTTCATTATCGGGATGGTCAAAGACGACGTCTCTCGACGGTATCTCGAGGACTCGCTGGTGTCGCGGCTGGAAAAGGACGGCGTCAAAGGGATTCCTGCCTACCGCCTGATGCCCTCACCAGTCGACCTGGACGAGGAGGCGGAGATCCGCGAGGCTGTCGGGCAGACCGAGGCCGACGCGGTCCTGATCGTGACACTGACCGGCGTCGACAAGCAGGAACGCGTGGTCCCTCCGCGGGTGGACTACGTCCCTGCGATGGGAATGGGTTACGGGATGTATCCTTACTACATGTCTTCTTACCAGGCCGTCTACCAACCGGGCTACACGACCATCGACACCCTCATCGGGATGGAGCAGAAGCTGTTCTCCGTCGCGACCGAGAAACTGGTCTGGGCGGGACAGACCGAGGCCGTCAATGCCCCGTCCAGAGACAAGGTGGTTGGCGAGATGGCCGACCTGTTGATAGCCGACCTGAAAAAGAGTGGTTTGGTGAAGTAGGGTGTTGAAGTGGGCTCAGCCGGGCGCATCACGAGAACCGGTAGGGTGGACAAGCAGTGCGCAGTCCACCAATAGCGGCCTTCGATATACCTGCGGTGGACTGAGCTGGTCCACCCTACCGCTGGTGGTTGACCCTACGCAGCGCGCTCCCGGCGTCGGTTCTATTCCAAAGACGTTTGCTCCCAGTTCCTGCGAGATATAGGTGATAACCTTCTGGGCGCGAACGTGTTGCCGGCCGGATCCAGGGGCGGGGAGATGGCGGCGATTCCGAAGCGGCCGGGGGCCACGGCGATGATGCCGCCACCCACACCGCACTTGGCGGGCAGGCCGACGTTGTAGAGCCAGATGCCGGAGTCGTCATAGAGGACTTCGGTCGCCATGACGGCCAGGATCTGCGGCACGCATTCGGCATCGATGACGCGTTTGCCGGTCACCGGATTGACGCCGTTATTAGCCAGTGTCTCGGCCGTCACTGCCAGGTCGTGGGCGGTGACGTTGACCGAACACTGCCGGGTGTAGAGGTCTACCGTCGACGCCGGATCGTTGTAGATGCGATCGCGGGCCTCGATCAGCATGACGCTCACCTGGTTGCGCTGGTTGGTCTTCGACTCGGAGTGTTAACCCTGCTCGTTGATCTCAAGCCCTCGTCCCGCGAACGCATTGTAGATCCCGGAGATCTTCTCCCCTTCCCTTATAGCCAATCGCGAGGATGATGCGCCTCGCGTTCCGGGTGACGATGCTGAGCGATGCCCCGCTGGTCGCCTCACCACTTGCCCTGCTGAGGCGCCGTGTTCGAGCGCCGCGACCCGTTACGGGCCAGTGCCTGGAAACGGGTCGCGGCCGATCAACTGGCACTGGGTCAGAACCTGCCCGATTCGAAGTCCCGGTAGGCCTGGAAGATCTGGGCTCGGGAATTCATCACGAACGGGCCCATTCGCGCTACTGGTTCGTTGAGCGGCCTGCCCGCGATCAGCAGGAAGCGGTTGGCCGCTGCCTGGCCGTGAATCACGACCCGTTCACCGGGACTGAGGACTGCGAGACCACCGGAGGGGATCTCCGTGACAACGCCGGGACTTCCGCCATCGATGACCAAACGACCCTCGACGGAATGAACAAAGGCATTGTGGGTATCCGCGAGTGCCTCTTCGAAGACCGTGCCCGCGGGCATCGAAACGTCCATATACACGGGTTCTGTCGACACGGCGTTGACCGGGCCTACGGCACCTGATTGCGTACGTCCCGCGATGACGCGGACCTCGATCCCGTCATTGCGCTGCTCTACAGCAACCTCCTCCGGACTGTACTCCTGGTAACGCGGTTCAGTCATTTTCTCCGAGGCGGGCAGGTTGATCCAGAGCTGGTAGCCCCACAACAGTCCGTCCTGCTGTTCCGGCATCTCCGAATGCAGGATTCCGCGACCCGCGGTCATCCACTGGACGCCGCCCGGTTCCACGACGCCCTCGTGGCCCTTGCTGTCGGCATGACGCATCCGGCCGGCCAGCATATAGCTCACCGTCTCGAATCCGCGATGGGGGTGCTCGGGAAATCCGGCGATGTAGTCCCCGGCCTGATCGGAGTGCATCTTGTCCAGCAGGAGGAAGGGATCCAACCGATCCAGCTGCGCGTCGCCGATGTAGCGCGTCAACCGCACACCCGCGCCATCGGATGTGGGTGTTCCTTCGACCAGTCGTGTCACCCTGCGGTTTCTGTCTGCTTGTGCTGCCTGTGTGGTCATGTTTCGCACCTCATGGCCTGGCTGGATTGATCTTGATGACGGCCAGTATGATTAGTCTCAATGGGGGAATAAATATGAGAAAATGGAAATGAATGTTCTTGATTATGGAATATAGGCCCGGGTGTCAGCCTGAGCTATCTGGTGATCGAGGCGGCCGAATTCTGACTGTCGGGGGCGCTTTGTCGCGCTTCGCCCTCCACACCGCAAACCAAACCGGCGCCCGAGGGCGCCGGTCCTCCTCAAGGGTTTCGTGTGTCTTTACTTGGCCCGGGATTCCTCTTCCTTCGGGGCTACCGCTTTGGTCTCGGTTTCGGCCACGGCGAGGTTTTCCGGGGTCCCGTCGGAGTACCGGCTGTACCGGCCATAAGGACCCCTATCCCTGTAAGCATCGAAGAGCGCCTCGATGCGTGCCTGGCGTGCATCCATCCAGTCGCGCTGAGCCGCACCCCACGGATCTACCCAGCGGAACCATGCATCACTCTGGGCCTGGTGCCAGTCGTGGATGGAGTCCATCCAGCGGCGCTGGTTGTCCATCGCGGCCAGGTGCCAGGCAGACTCCCGGTCCATGAAATCGCGAACGGCCGCGCTTTCGGCCAGCGCGTATTCCAGTTGCCCCAATCCATAGGGATCGAAGTAATAGGGCGCCGCATAGTAGTAGTAATACACCGGCGCGGTGACGACCGGGTTCTCCGGCGCCTTCGTGGCCTGTTCTTCCGCAGAGGCCTGCATGCCGGCAGCGGATACCAGCAGCGCGGCCAGTGCAAGCGAACTCAGTTTTCTCAACATGATGATAACCCCCGTTTTTCTCGTGCGTCCACGTTACGGCAGGGACGCCTCTTGCCTAACTAAATCATAATATCAGCAATAACTGATCATCTTGATATAGATCAGGATCAAGGCGGATTTTTTCGTTGCCGGGGGCCCTGGATACACGGTGTGCTTGGGAAACGCGGTTTGAAGCGCTCGCGCACCCATGGGGCAGAAATGGTGGACTGCGCCGCGCTTGCCCACCCTTCCGATCATTCAGAGGGGATTAAGCGAAGGGAGCAGATATATGGCGCCCGTGGTGAACCAATTAACCCGGCCGTTCCCGGCCCGGGATCGTCAGTGACCGGATTCGAGCATGGCATCGTACTCGGTCTCGAAGAAGAACCTCTCCTCGCCGAAAGCCGGCCTCAGGTCGTCGAACCAGGTGGCAGTTCGGTCGTAGCGCGCGAAGAAGGGACGGTGGGTCCATGCCGGGTTTCTGCCCTGGAGAAAGCGCAGGACGAAGACCTTCTCTTGCGCGATCTCGGTCACACCCTGGATCTCCACCTTTCCGGGTCCGGTGCTCATCGACGGCCCCCGGGCGGTACGGCCGAGACCGGATACCCGCTGGATCGCCTGCCGGTAGATCTCCCAGCCCGTATCCAGCGGGACGGCGAAGAAATTTCGGGCGCCGGTGTCCCGCTCGACGAACACGTAGTAGGGAACGATGCCGAGCGCGACCTGCCTGTGCCAGAGTGTGCTCCAGACCTCGGGTCTGTCGTTGACGTGAGCGAGGATCGGCCCCTGGCTGCGGATCGTCACCCCGGTGTCGCGTATGCGGCGAATCGCCTCGCGCGCGATCGGGGTCTCGAGTTCGCGCCAGTGATTGTAGTGAGCCATCAGCGCGACGTGCTTGCCGCCTCGGACGAGCCGTTCGAACAGCCTCAACATATCGTCTGCATCATCGTCCGTTACGAAGCGGTAGGGCCAGAACGTCAGACACTTGGTGCCGATACGAACGTTACGAATGTGTTCGAATCCGGGATGCAGCAACGGCCAGAGGTATCGCTGGAGCGTTGCCGTCTTCATCACCATCGGATCGCCGCCGGTGATCAGCAGGTCGGTGACGTCCCGGTGTCCGCGGAGATAGGAGAGCAGGGTCTCGACCTCGCCGTTGGCGATGCGCAATTGCCGATCGCCGACGAACTGGGCCCAACGGAAACAGAAACCGCAATAGGTGTGGCAGGTCTGGCCCTGACTGGGAAAGAACAGTACCGTCTCGCGATACTTGTGCTGAATCCCGTTGATTGTTTTGCCGTCCACCATCGGGCGGTTCATGTCAAGCTGGCCCGCCGGGTGCGGATTGAGCCCCGCACGGAGCTCCGCCGCGAGTGCCTTGATCTCTCTGTTGTCCGCCCCGTTGACGTGCAGCGAGGCCATCCGTGCGAACGACGCCTCATCGAGCATGGCCCTTTGCGGAAAGGTCATCAGGAAGATCGGGTCATCAACCGGGTTGCCCCAGTCGATCAGCTCGTTGATGACGTATTCGTTGACCCGGAACGGCAGCACGCTGGAAGTGACCTTCATGGCGAGGCGCAGTTCAGCGGAAAGCGCCTGCAACTGAGGGATCATGTCCAGATGGCGGTCCGTGAAGGCCTCGAAACGTCGACCGGTAATCGGGTCCGGGTTGGAAACGCCATGTCGGTTCGCGGCTGCGGTCATTCCCGGCCCCTTCAATTTCCATTTCCGATCCACCCGTTTCCGGACAAGCGCGCGCTGCAAGGCAATGCAACCCGGCATGCGTTGCATCCCTTGCGCCCGCTTGTCCCGGGCGTCCCCGATCGATGCGGGACATCGTGCAAGTCTTGGGGATCAACGGCGACAGGCAGGGTAGCAAAGCCGGCACAGAGAAGTAAGAATGCACAACCGGCCGGAGGTTCCGCGCCGATCCGGGCGACCTCACGATGATTCGGTGGGCACGGCGGCTTGCGCCGGGTCGACCGGCTTTGTCATAGTGCGTCCTGATTGGGGTCGCTACAACGGAGCGCCCCCGAGCGCCGCGGACACGATCGGTAGGGACGCGGTCCGTACCGCGCCGCCGGCAAGGAGAAAACATGAGCGATGCGTTGCGGACCGCCGAGGCGGTCCTGCGCAATTCCATCCTGCGCTACCGTGGCGTCGCCGTCGGCACCGCCGCGGCCTGTGATCCGGGCGGCCTCTCGGCGGTGAATTACGAGGAATGCTTCGTCCGCGACTTCGCCGTCTCCGCGGGCTTGTTCCTCCTGCGCGGCGAGAGCGAGATCGTGCGCGACTTCCTCAAGACAGTCGTCGACATTCAGCGTCAGCGCCGCGCCATGTCCGGACATAAGCGCGCCTCCGGTATGATGCCGGCAAGCTTCCGGATCGATCATGAAGAGGATGGTACGGAGGCGCTCAAGGCCGATTTCGGGGACAAGGCGATTGGGCGTGTGGCACCGGTGGACTCCATGTTCTGGTGGACGATACTTCTGGGGCAGTACGTCCACTCGACCCGGGACCTCGCGCTGGCCGAACGCGACGATTTTCAAGAGGCCATCTGCGACATCCTGAATATGTGTCTGCGCGAGGAGTTCGAGGACTTTCCCACGCTCATGGTCCCGGACGGTTCGTTCATGATCGACCGGCGCATGGGCGTCAACGGTCACCCGCTGGAGATCCAGGCCCTGCTCTACGCTACCCTGGACGTGGCCCAGAATCTGCTGAAGCCTTGCCCCGATAACGAAAAGCTGATCTCCCTGGTGCAGACACGCAAACAGGCGCTGCTGAGTTATCTTCGCATCATGTACTGGATGGATCTCAAGGCGCTCAACGAGATCCACCGCTTCAGGACCGAGGAGTTCGGTCAAAGCAGCCGCAACGCGCTGAACATCTACCCGGAATCCCTGCCCGACTGGCTGATGGACTGGCTGCCAGACGATGCCGGTTACTTCGTCGGCAACCTGGGACCGAGCCGCATCGACGCCATGTTCTTTTGCCGCGGCAACCTGATGGCGATCTCCTTCGGTATTGCCTACGAGGATCAGGCCGCGGCGCTGATGCGTCTGTTCGAAGCGCGCTGGGAAGACCTGATCGGGGACATGCCCTGCAAGATCTGCTACCCGGCGCTGTCCGGTGTTCAGTGGCAGTTGACTACGGGTAGTGATCCGAAGAACGTTCCCTGGTCCTACCACAATGGCGGCAACTGGCCGGTGCTGCTGGCCGGATTCGTGATGGCGGCGATCAAGACCGGTCGCGTGGACCTGGCTCTCAGGGCCTGCGAGATCGCGGACCGCCGTCTGGCGGACGACGACTGGCCCGAGTATTACGATGGGAAACGCGGGCGCCTGATCGGCAGGCGAGCGAACTTATTCCAGATCTGGTCCGCGGCCTCCTATCTGACCGCACATGAGGTGCTGAATGACCACAGTCTCGTCGACGTCTACACACCCGAACACTGGCGTCCGGCCAAGCGCGAGCCAATCAGTTCTTGAGCAGGTATACCGATGAAACAGATCCCCGAAAATCCACCACTCGTCTTCGGCGAGGTCCTGTTCGACCGCTTCCCCGACGGCTCGTCGGTCCTGGGTGGGGCGCCGTTCAACGTTGCGTGGCACCTGCAGGCCTTCGGCCGCTCGCCGGTGTTCATCAGCAGTGTTGGAGACGATGCGGCGGGACACCGGATCCTGGCGTCGATGGAGTCCTGGGGCATGACCACCCGTTATGTGCAGCGCGATGCCGGTCATCCGACCGGGGCGGTCGATGTGATCATGGAGGGGGATAGCCACCACTTCGACATCGTGGCGGACAGCGCCTGGGATTATATCGGTCCCGATGACATCGACTGCCTTCCCGCCGCGGGATTGCTATACCATGGGAGTCTAGCCGGCAGGAGCGATATTTCGCGCGGGACACTGGCGAGCCTGAAGCGTCAGACCGGATTATCGACCTTTATCGACGTCAACCTGCGCGATCCGTGGTGGGACACCGATTCGGTGTTGGGGCTCCTGCGGGACAGCCGTTGGGTCAAACTCAACGACGAAGAACTGCGCACGCTGGCTCCCGAACGCCACGGTATCGAAGCGGGTTCGGAATCGCTGCAGGTCCTGTGCAACATCGATACCCTGTTCGTGACGCTCGGCGGCGAAGGTGCGTTCGTTCGAACGAAAGCGGGGGAGACCTTTCGTGTCAGGTCAGGCGCGCAGGTGTCCGTGCTCGATACCGTCGGCGCGGGGGACGCCTTCTCCTCGGTGCTGCTGCTGGGGCTGGGATTGGGGTGGCGGATGCAGACCCTGCTGGATCGCGCGCAGTCATTTGCCTCGGCCATCGTCGGGATGCGTGGTGCGACCGTGGATGACAAGGCGTTTTACCAACCCTTTGTCGATGCGTGGGGCCTGTCATGACTATCAAGGGAGAATACGTAGGCGATCCGCTGATTGCGCTGGGGGACTACCTCAAGACGCATCGCAGCGAAGCCCGCCACCTGCTGCACGAGTTGCAGTCGCTGGACCGGCAGTTCCTGCTGCGAAGCGACGTGCAGGACCTGTTCGAGGGCGTCTGTGCACAACCCGGAGGCGAACACCTTCGTGATACCCCCCTGGCGAAGGTCGTCGGCTGGGCGCAGGAGGCTGCCATCGACGCCGCCTGGGTCTACGTCGCCTTGAGGGCGCGCGTTGCGCGCTGGCGATACATCCGTATCCATTTCGACACCATCGATCCCGAAGAGATTCCGGTCGGGGAATTTCTGAAGTTCAAGGAGGGCCTGGTGAACGGTGGAGATGGGCGACCTGCCGTGGAGTCGCGTCTGCTCGAGGTGGATCTGGAGCCGTTCTCCCGGGAGTTCTTTAAGCTCCATGAGGCGCGATCGATCGGTCGCGGGGTCGAATTTCTCAACCGCCGGTTGTCGAGCCGGTTGTTCGAGGAGCTCGGCAAGGGCGATCGGCGGCTGCTCGATTTTCTGCGGGTCCATCGCCACCGCGACCAGCAACTGATGCTCAGCAAGGACATCGAAGACGTGCGTGCGATGCGTTCGGCGCTGCGTATGGCGGACGACTTCCTGAAGCGACAGAATCCAAAGGCTGGCTGGGACAAGGTCGGGCAGGAACTGCGTCGTCTCGGTTTCGAACCGGGCTGGGGCGCTGACGTGTCGAGGGTCCGAGACACCATTCACCTGTTACTGGATATCCTCGAGGCGCCTTCTCCGGACAATCTGGAAGCGTTCCTGGCACGGATCCCGATGGTCTTCTCGGTAGCTATCGTCTCCCCGCATGGCTGGTTCGGACAGAGCGATGTCCTGGGACGCCCGGACACCGGTGGGCAGGTGGTCTACATACTCGATCAGGTGCGTGCCCTGGAGGCGGAAATGCTGCGCCGTAATCAGGAGCAGGGTCTCGACATCGAGCCGCGCATCGTCATCCTCACCCGCCTGATCCCGCAGGCCGATGGAACGACCGCCAACCAGCGGATCGAGCATGTGGCGGGAACGCAGTATGCGCAGATCCTCAGGGTGCCTTTTCACAACGCGGTCGGTGAGATCGTCCCGCAATGGATCTCGCGATTCGAGATATGGCCCTATCTGGAACGGTACGCAACCGACGCGGAGCGCGAACTGATGGCCGAGCTCAACGGCCGGCCCGACCTCATCATCGGCAACTACTCCGACGGCAACCTGGTCGCCTCGTTGATGGCCAGTGACCTGGGCGTGACACAGTGCAACATTGCACACGCGCTGGAGAAGACCAAGTACCTTTACTCCGATCTGTTCTGGCGGGACAACGATCCTCACTACCATTTCTCCTGCCAGTTCACCGCCGATCTCATTGCGATGAATCAGGCAGATTTCATCATCACCAGTACCTATCAGGAGATTGCCGGGACGGACGACACGATCGGGCAATACGAGGCGCACTCGGCCTTCACGCTCCCCAGCCTGTATCGCGTCGTGCACGGCATCGATCCCTTCGATCCCAAGTTCAACATCGTTTCCCCCGGCGCCGATCCCGATGTCTATTTCCCCGCCTCGGAACGCCATCGCCGCCTCCGGCATCTGCTTCCGGAGATCGAGGCGCTGATCTACGGCGGGCCTGACGCGGGCAGTCGGGGTGAGCTGGCGGATCGGGACAAGCCCCTGCTGTTCACGATGGCGCGCATGGACCGGATCAAGAACATTGCTGGCTTGGTGGAATGGTTTGGTCGCAACGAGGCATTGCGCCGCGAGGCGAACCTGCTCGTCGCCTCCGGGCACATCGACCCCAACCGCTCTCTGGACAACGAGGAAAGCGAACAGATCGAAAGGATGCACCTAATGATGGATGAGTACGCGCTCGACGGCGAGCTGCGATGGATCGAGGCGCAGGTCGACAGGGAACGCAACGGTGAGATCTATCGATACATCGCAGACAAGCGCGGTGCGTTCGTTCAGCCGGCAATGTTCGAGGCATTCGGGTTGACGGTAATCGAGGCGATGGGGTCGGGTCTGCCGACCTTCGCTACCTGTTTCGGTGGTCCTCTGGAGATCATCGAGGACGGCGTGTCAGGATTTCACATCGCCCCGAATCACGGTGAGCTGGCGGCCGAGAAGATCGCCGCATTCTTTTCACGCTGCAAGGACGATCCCTCATACTGGGCCCGCATTTCCCAAGGTGGACTCGATCGCGTCGAGCAACGCTATACCTGGAAGCGTTACGCGGAACGCATGATGACCTTGTCGCGTGTCTACGGTTTCTGGCGTTACGTGACCGACCTGGAACGCTCGGAAACGCGGCGATATCTCGAGATGTTCTATGCCCTGCAGTATCGACCGCTGGCCGAAGCGATCGAAACGGCGTAAGCGAAATTGACACACTGTCCTTGCCCGCGCGGCAAGGCCCGTCGGGCCAGTTTGATCCGAACCGATTTTTTTTACAGGAAGTCCACGATTTTTCTGGATTTCATCCCGTTTCATTCCTACTCTAATAGGCATAGGGCTTTTCACTTGGCTGTGCGTACGGTGAACGATAAGGGGCGAGGAGACGGAGACAGCAGATGGCAGCAAAAAAAAGCAGTGTCAAATCGAGTGAGCAGGGTTTTCTCGGTACGGTGGAAAAAACCGGCGCGTCGCTGGTGGACGAGGTAAGACAGCTGTTCGACGGGTTGACGGAAACGGTGTCCGGCATGGCCAGTACAGCCGCGGATGCGACCGTTTCCGTCGCGGAGAAGGTCAGCCTCGATCCGGCGGATCTGCTTAAGACCGTGGTTAAAGAGGTGAAGGAAGCGGGCGAGACCTCCGTCAAGTCCATCGGAGACACCTTCGATGCCCTGCGTGAGCAGATCCTGAGCTCAGTATCGAGCCAACCCAAGAAGAAGGCCACTGCAAAGAAGAAAGCCGCCACGAAGAAGAAGGCGGCTGCAAAGAAGAAAGCGGCACCGAAGAAGAAGGCGGCTGTGAAGAAGAAAGCGGCACCGAAGAAGAAGGCGGCTGTGAAGAAGAAAGCGGCACCGAAGAAGAAGGCGGCTACAAAGAAGAAGGCGGCTGCAAAGAAGAAAGCGGCTGCAAAGAAGAAAGCGGCACCGAAGAAGAAGGCGGCGACCTGAAAAAAAGCTTGAGACACAGGTCGGGGCTGGTTTTCGGCCGAACCCGCGCTCCGTTTCGCCAAGCGTCGTGAAGGATGCGGAATGCACGCCGGACTGTGAGTCCGGCGTGCGTTTTCTTTAGCCTGGGTATGGCATCGCGTGGGGAGTGCAGCATCGGCGGCACTGGATCCCGAGCGGTACAGTCGGAAACGGATACCCTATTCAATGCGCGCTTCCAAAGCGGGTTTCCCGGGACTCTCCCGGCGTCTGTTTAGGAAGCGGGCGCCCCCTATTCGTTTATATCCGTTTTCAGCAATGGCATCAGCCAGGATTCGATCTCTGCCCCGGG